>Ga0209081_1001571_pt1 | contig 13608 bp, 14 predicted proteins | sample GOMGulsemesocosm_4_FD_184636 | JGI IMG/M metagenome (GOLD analysis project Ga0209081, IMG submission 184636) | Methane-oxidizing microbial communities from mesocosms in the Gulf of Mexico - GOM15B Gulf of Mexico (SPAdes) (version 2) | ecosystem: Environmental > Aquatic > Marine > Cold seeps... | reverse complement strand
TGCCAGCCAAACGCTCTTTTTTAAGGGCGTCACGCAAAGAAGAAATATGATGAAAAATCTGCATGAAGTACGTCTCTCAGTTGGAATAGAACCGTCTGACGCGGCCTTATCTTTTGAATATAAACGGCAATACAGCCCAACAAATGCTGACCAGCAACGCCAAGCATCACTCTAGAAGTCGTCGGCCTGACTAAAATATTCTGGCGCTAGGTTTTCAAAGCGTGTGAACTTACCGACAAAGGCGGCTTTCGAGGTGCCGATTTCACCGTTACGCTGCTTGCCGACGATCAATTCGGCCACACCTTTATCAGGGCTGTCCTCATTGTAATAGTCATCGCGATAGATAAACAAAATCACGTCGGCATCCTGCTCAATAGCGCCCGATTCACGAAGATCTGAGTTCATTGGTCGTTTATTGGGTCGCTGTTCAACACCACGGTTTAACTGCGACAAGGCAATCACAGGGCAAGAATACTCTTTCGCGAGGGCTTTTAATGAACGCGATATTTCAGAAATCTCTTGGGTTCGACCTTCGCTTTTTCCTGCGACCTGCATCAACTGTAAGTAGTCGAGCATGATCATACCGGGGCGACTTCTTTCCTCTAACTCGTCCAGCGAAAGATTGGGAAATTTCTTCTGAAGATCGAGCTGATAGGTACGCGTCACACGCTTGGTACGCGCTCGAACTTCTTGCGGTGTAAGCCCTGGCGTATCGTCAATAAACAGCGGCTTATCTTTCATTTTCGCCACCGCGGCCGAGAGCTTTGGCCAATCTTCTTCGGTCAAAGAACCGTCGCGCAATTTACCCGCGTCGATGCGCCCAATCGATGACAACATCCGCATCACCAAGGAGTCTGCCGGCATCTCCATACTAAACACCAGCGACGGCTTGTCTTGGGTCAATAACGCCGCTTCAACGAAGTTAAGCGCCAGTGCGGTTTTCCCCATCGAGGGACGAGCCGCCAAGATGATCATTTCACCGGGCTGCCAACCGGAAGTACGAGCGTCCAAGTCGGTAAGCCCGGTTGATAAACCGGTAATATCTGAATCTGAGCGAAAACGCTCATCGATTTTTTCAACCGAGATTTTCAGCAGCGCATTTACATCGAGAAAGCCGCCCTCTTTGGGTCGATCTTCAGCGATTTCAGCAACGCGCTTTTCCGCCATTTGCAGCAGGTCATCGGAGTCGAGACCGGCAGGGTTCTGGCTGGAACGGCTAATTTCATTGGCGGCGTGAATCAGTTGTCGCAGCGTCGCTCGTTCACGAACAATCTGCGCATAAGCCGCAATGTTGGCGGCACTGGGTGTGTGCGTCGCCATTTCTGAGAGGTACCCCAAACCGCCGGCTGCATCGAGCAGATCGTGACGATTGAGCTCTTCTGAAAGCGTAATCACATCCAGTGGCTGGCCAGCTTCATTAAGCTTGACCATCATCTGGTAAATTTGGCGATGACTCTCTCGATAAAAGTCCTCTTCACCCATGGCTTCAGCCACAGAATCAAAGCGCAAGTTATCGAGCATTAACCCGCCCAGCACCGCCTGCTCAGCTTCAATCGAGTGAGGCATCGGATCTTTAGGCGCTACTGCAGGCGCAGAGCCGCCGTCAAAGAAGTCTGGTTCGCCAAAATTGGGGCGATCATCAGGCTGGAATGGAGGGAAATCAGTCATGGTATTCGACAAGTTTTCAGGGCCAGTTAGTTTGCATAGGCGAGCGAGAATTGGCAAGAATTATAACGCCAACTTAGGGCAATCTGCGCGCAGCTCGTCGGCACACTAGCGTTACTATCTCAACTCTGGAGCCTTACGGCGCAGAAAAGCTCAATATTGTAGTGCTGCAGATGCAACTTGGGCGCTATTTCAGCCACTCGTGAAGTGGTCAAAATAACGCCCAAGAGGGGCAAAGAATCATCGAAGTTCAAACCAAAGGCTCAAACCATCAACTCACTTCGCGGTCGCCTTGCGGCAACCTTAGCTTGCGCTCTTATTCAGCGATAACAGAGACCTTAACGGCCTGAATCACTTCAGAGTGCAACTGTACGTCAACGTCGTACTCACCGAGGTCACGCAAAGTGCCTTCAGGCAGCTTTACTTCAGACTTGGCAACTGCAACGCCGGCAGCAGTAATGGCTTCAGCTAGGTCACGAGCACCCAGAGAACCAAACAACTTGCCTTCATCACCAGCGTTAGCAGTGATGGTTACAGCCAAACCTTCCAACTGTGCAGCGCGAACTTCAGCAGCAGATTTTTTCTCTGCCGCGGCAGCTTCAAGCTCAGAACGACGAGCTTCGAAGTCAGCAACGTTAGAAGCTGTTGCAGGAATTGCTTTACCTTGTGGGATCAGGAAGTTACGACCGAAACCGGCTTTCACAGAAACCTTGTCGCCGATGTTGCCCAACTTACCCAATTTTTCGAGCAGAATAACGTTCATATCGTTAATCCTCTAAGTTAAATTCATTGTTCACACATCGCGCTTAATCGTCCAAATTGTCATCATCCCGCCGGGATGAATTCGACCCTTTGACCGCAATGCGCGAACGAAAGTCTGTCCAGGTATCCACTACTGCAAGCACCATAACGATGGGACTTGCGAACACCAGGACCACATAAAATAAGATCAGCCATTGCCCGCTCATTTGACGAGCTTTTACTACCCCATGAACCAATGCTGCTGCGGCGACGACCAGCGGGAAACCGAATAAACCGGCCCAGTGCTGATAATCAATTCCCTGTCTCCAGCCGTACAATGACGCCAGAAAACAGACAACTCCCACAAGGGGACTCAAGCGCAGCTGGTGGAATTCTGTCTGCAACCCACCTGGGTTGTAGAGCATTGATTGCCACCATCTCGCCAGCAATAAACTCATAAATGAGCTCACTGCAATAACGTAAGCGATCAACCCCACGACAAACGTTTCGCCTGGCACAGCCAGAGCGGTATTGTCGGGAGCCTGAGCTTGCATTTGCTCAAACATTTCACCCAGTGCGGCAGTTACATCTCGCACTGGGTCGGGAATTATCTGCCCCATCATCAGTCCAGCTAGAGCGCTGAAACCGACGAGTCCCATTAAGGCCTGCTGCCAAGAGTTACTGCCTCTCAGCAATAGCGCCATCAACAGCGTTGCAAATAATCCCACCACGGTGACCACTGGCATCAGCGGCCCCATGTCACTAACCCACAAAGCGATTAGTGCCGGTAGTAATGCCCACAACAGAAGAATCATTCCGTCGAGGCTGCCACGGCGCAATGTCACCAAAGCGACCGCCGCCGGGCTAATCAGCGGAAACCAGCTCCCTATGAGAGCTACCACTGAGGCCTGAACGCGACCCCGCATAATAAATTCTGCAAGTGCGCGCACAATATCAATCTTACTCGTGGCTATCCGTGTACGGCAGCAGAGCTAGGTAGCGAGCGCGCTTAACAGCGGTAGCTAGCTGACGCTGATACTTAGCTTTGGTGCCAGTGATACGGCTTGGTACGATCTTGCCAGTTTCTGAAACATAAGCTTTCAGAGTTTCAAGATCTTTATAATCGATCTGCTTTACACCTTCAGCGGTGAAACGGCAGAACTTACGACGACGGAAAAAACGTGCCATGGTGTTGACTCCTTACTCTTCGCCAGCTTCATCAGCGGCAGATTCTTCGGCGGGAGCAGCTGCAGCTTCAGCAGGCTTCTCGGCAGGCTCTTCGCGACGCTCTTGACGATCCTGACGGCTCGCTTTGCGCTCACGACTCTCTTTTTCCGCTTTCATGATAGGAGACTCTTCAGTTACAGCCTCATCAGCGCGAACCACAAGGTTACGCAACACAGCATCGTTGTAACGGAAGTTAGTAGTCAACTCCTCCAGCACTTCCTCAGTACATTCGACATTCATCAAAATGTAGTGGGCTTTGTGGATTTTGTTGATGGAGTAAGCCAGTTGACGGCGACCCCAATCTTCCAGACGGTGAACTGCACCACCAGCATCGTTAATAGATGCAGAGTAACGCTCGATCATGCCTGGTACTTGCTCGCTCTGGTCTGGATGGACCAAGAACACAATTTCGTAATGACGCATTTTAGCTCCTTACGGGTTAAAGCCTTCCGAGGAAAATCTCGATAAGGCAAGGAGGGCTAAAGGAAAACCTTCAGCCGTATTTCGGGTCGCGTATTCTATGAGGGCCGCCCACTAAATGCAAGGAACTGGTGAAAAAGTAATCGGCGGGCGACGGCGGGAAATGGTAAACTCTCCCACCCTTGCCTGCTCTGCCATCAAAGTGAAGATAAATTATGAAAATCTGGGTCGACGCCGACGCCACCCCAAAGCCGGTCAAAGAGATTTTATTTAGGGCCGCTCAACGAGCCCAAGTACTCACAACCCTTGTCGCCAACCAAGGGCTCAGCACCCCCAAATCACCCCACATCAAGACAGTACAAGTTCCCAGCGGCTTTGATGTCGCCGATAACTACATCGTGCAACAGTGCGAAAGCGGCGATATTGTCATTACCGCCGACATACCCTTAGCCGCCGAGGTGGTTGAAAAGGGGGCGCTGGCCATCAACCCTCGCGGCGAAAAATACACTCGAGAAAATATCAAACAGCGGCTGGCCATGCGTGACTTCATGGAAGAAATACGCTCGACAGGACAAGTCACCGACGGTCCCAAGACTTATAATCAACAAGATCGGCAGGCATTTGCCAACTCACTGGATCGGCTTCTCGCCAAAAACACCGGCTAGCGGGCCCAGTAATACAAAGGAATGAACTCAAACATGCGGCTTGCACAGCTCTACATATTGTCGATATTGCTATACCTACTCAATCCCGAGGCGCTCGCTGCCGCCCCTCAAAAGCAACTGACCGTCACTATTCCCCAGCAATCACAGTTCAACATCGGCCATAACAGCTATGTTCTAGAGCTATTGGAAGAAGCTTTAGCGCGCAGCAAGAAACCGCATGAAGTTATCAATGTGCAACAATCGAAAATTAGCTTCACCCAAGCACGTCAGATTGCCGAACTACAACGTGGCGAAAACCTCGACCTTATTTGGACCATGACATCGATAGATAGGGAGGCTGTTTTGCGGCCAATTCGCATCCCACTCCTGAAAGGACTTCTCGGACAAAGAGTCCTTTTGGTCCGAACAGATCGCGCAAAAGACTTTAAAAGCGTTAACAACCTGCAACAGTTAAGGCGATTTAAAGCCGGCCAAGGCAGCCACTGGCCCGACACCCGCGTACTGCGCCACAGTAACCTTGCAGTGGTCACCACCACCAATTACCCCTTGCTGTTTGACATGCTCGCGGGCGGACGCTTTGATTATTTCCCTCGCGGCGCCAACGAAGCGTGGCAGGAGCTGACAGCACACCCCAACAAGCCACTGCAAGTCGAGCCCTCTATTCTTTTGTCGTATATCGCACCGCTGTATTTTTTTGTTCATCAAGACAACCATGACTTGGCGGCGCGATTGATGACCGGCTTAAACGAGATGTATACAGACGGCAGCTTTGATCAGCACTTTTTCGAACATTCAAGTATTGCCACCATGTTGAAGAACATCAACATCGATGAGCGACGCACCTTTGAGCTAGACAACCCATTTCTCCCCAAACAAACCCCCACCTCGACACGCCACTATTGGCTCAACCTCAGCCAGCCGCGAACTCAACGCCCGAACCGCACGCTCAACTGAGTTTTGCACGAGGCAGCTTAGTGGAGCATAACGCCGCCAGCGCCACCATCGATGAAGACACGAGCAGACACGCCTCTAAGCCCCACAACTGATAGATTGCGCCCGATAGCAGTGTGCCCAGCAAGCGACCAGCTGCATTCGCCATATAGTAAAAGCCCACATCGAGCGAAACCCCGTCTTCTTTTGCATAGGCGACAATCAAATAGGAATGCACAGCAGAGTTAATCGCAAACACCACGGCAAATGCGATCAAACCCGCGACGATGACCATTTCAGCGGGCCATCGCATCCAGCAGCCAAACGCAATCAACAGCGGCAAGGCAATCAACAGCACAGCCCATTCAAGAGCTGTCTTCCCCGACGGTAAACGCCCGCTTTTTTGGCCTGTGAATAATGGCGCCTTGGCCTGCACCAGACCGTAAACAATAATCCACCCGGCCAGCAATATTCCCACTTCATTGTGAGACCACTCGAGCTGCGACTGCAAAAACACTGGCAGCGCGACGACAAACCACACATCTCTTGCGCCGAACAAAAAAAAGCGTGCCGCCGACAAATGATTAATAGATTCGCTGGGAGAAAACATCTGAGAGAACTTCGGCTTAAAATCGACTCGCCCAATATCTTTGTCCAACAGCCAAAGACTCCACAACAAAACCACCATCAATACCATCGCCATAGAAATTAACGCGGAGCTAAAACCCAGCGTCGACATCAATAGCGCCCCGAGAAAAAAGCCGACACCTTTTAGAGTGTTTTTTGATCCCGTCAAAAGCGCCACCCATCGGTATAGCCGCGCCTGCTGATCGGCCGGAATCAACATCTTTATACTACTCTTGGCGCTCATCTTGTTGAGATCTTTGGCAATACCCGACAAGGCTTGTGCAAACATCACATAGCCAATACCGAGCGCTTCAGTGCTGACCGACAACAGTGCCAATGCAACAATCTGCAGCGCTAAGCCAATATGCATGGTGACATTCAAACCCACTCTTGCCGCCAACCAACCGCCCACCAAATTGGTGACCACGCCAAAAAACTCGTACAGTAAAAATAAGGTGGCGACTTCCATCGGCGAATAGCCCAAGCCGTGAAAATACAACACCACCAACATCCGCAAAGCGCCGTCGGTGAGCGTGAAAGCCCAATAGCTAGCAGTGATCACTAGATATTGCGAAACCGAGTGCGGTAGCGGCTGTGATAGGGATCGCGATAGAGACGACAGCATTGCTTAGACCACCAAACCACAGGCCACTTTTTGAACCAGCTCCATCATCCTATTCACGTAGCCAATTTCATTGTCGTACCAAGCTAGAATCTTAACTTGAGTGCCATTAATGACCATGGTCGATGGGCCGTCGATAATGCTTGAGCGGGTATCGTTGGTGTAGTCCACCGAGACCAATGGTCGCATTTCAAAGCCCAACACACCCTGTAATTGGTTTTCAGCTGCAGCCTGTAAAGCTGCATTAACTTGCTCAACCGTCACCTCTTGCTCTAGCTCAAACACGCAATCGGTGAGCGAGGCATTGGCCAAGGGCACACGAACGGCAATGCCATTCAGGCGCCCCTTAAGCTCTGGAAAAATTTCAGTAATCGCGGTCGCCGAACCCGTTGAGGTTGGAATCAATGACTGCCCACTGGCGCGAGCGCGGCGCAGGTCTTTATGATATTCGTCGAGAATACTCTGCGTATTAGTGATGTCATGGATGGTGGTGATTGATCCGTGCTTGATTCCAAACTGCTTGTGGATAACTTCAACCACCGGCGCCAGACAATTGGTGGTGCAAGACGCCGCGGTCACAATTGACTGCGAGCCATCGTAGAGATGATCGTTCACCCCCATCACCACGTTGAGAGTGCCATCCTTTATCGGCGCTGAAACCACCACCTTTTTAACCCCAGCGGCAAAGTAGGGCTCGAGCGCTTGCGCTGATTTGAACTGGCCCGTGCACTCAACCACCAAATCAATCCCTAACGCCTGCCAATCGGTTTGCACTAATTCGGTGTTCGAAGTGAAGGTAACCAATTTGCCATCAATAAGCAGGCCACCGCTCTGATGCCCTACCGAGCGATCCCAGCGACCGTGAACAGAGTCGAACTCCAATAGGTGTGCGGCAGTTGCCGCGTCACCTGCACACTCATTTATATGGACGATCTCTAAGCCATCCCAACCCCATGCAGCTCTTAACGCCAAGCGCCCCATGCGACCAAAACCATTAATTGCGACCCTAACCGTCATATCTTCCGCCCTAAACCTGTATATACGTATAAGCAAATATATAAATTATAAAAAATGGCGATTACCGCCACTTAACAACTCTCAATGATATTGACCTAAAGCTAGCAGCAACCGCTGCCCTCTGAGGCAATCACACGACCGAGATCTTCCTGTAAATCCTGAGCACTCAACCCGGCACGGCCAAACAACTCCAGCAAACTGCTAACAAAGCTCGACGACTGCACCAGTTCGTAGTAGATCCAGACCCCGTCACGTCTCGTTGAGACAAGACCGTTATTGCGCAAATATGCCAAGTGGCGCGACACCACGCTCTGAGACAGCTCCAGCGAATCTACAATGTCGCATACGCAGAGCTCGCCGCGCTGTAACATCACATAGATGATACGCAGCCTTACGGGCTCAGACAGCGCCTTAAACAGAGCCGCAAATTGCGTAGCATTGGCGGGGGCTTGATCGGCTTCAGCCGTCGATGAACGAGAAGAGGATAGAGTCATGGGCAACATCATATTTGGCTAGGCGAATATAGTCAATTCCACAATGCACTCGGTGCTCGAGAACTATTGTTGATCGCCTCACACAAGACTAAACTTGCGACCCGACCTCAAGCGACCAACCCAGCCAACCGCCATGCCTTCACCGCCTTATCAACAAGAGTTTCACCTGACGATTAGCGATCACGGCCAATCAGCCTTAGATTGCCTTGCGGATCAGACGCCGCTGTCACGCCAACAACTAAAGCTCGCCATGCATAAGGGTGCCCTGTGGATAACTCCGTCAGCCGCGACATCCAACAGCGAAGGTCGACAACACAGCAAACACACAAGGCGACTGCGACGGGGCAAAAAAGCACTGTCGGCCGGCGATCAACTGCACCTGTATTACAACGAGACACTGCTGCAACAAACACCCCCCTCCGCCACCTTGATAGAAGACGCTGGAGCCTTCTCGGTCTGGCAAAAGCCCTATGGCATGCTATCCCAAGGATCAAAGTGGAGTGACCACTGCACCCTCACCCGCTGGGCAGAGCAACAACTAACGCCTGAACGCCCGGCGTTTTTAGTTCACCGTCTCGATCGAGCCACCAACGGCCTAATGGTCATCGCCCATAGTAAAACCTGCGCTCGTGCCCTAGCTCGAGCCTTTGAAGAGCGCCACACCAAAAAACGCTATCAAGCTATCGTTGAGGGCCAATTCCCCGAAGCATCAACCTCTAGCCAAGAGCCGATCGATGACCGAGCTGCAATCAGCCACTTCCAACGCTTAGACTTTGATGCTTTGAACAACCGCTCGTTAATCGACATTGATATAGAAACTGGCCGCAAACACCAAATTCGTCGTCACTTGAGCGCTTTGGGCTTCCCCATTATCGGTGACCGCCTGCACGGCAATGGCGTTGAGACCGACGTCGACCTACAATTATGCGCTTATCATCTGAGCTTCCCCGACCCGCTAGATCCCGCCGCACCCAGACGTCAATACAATCTACGACAGGAGCAAAAGCTGTCGCTGACACCGTCAATGCCACTCGGCACTTAAAAACCATCATCTATAACAAAATAGTTGTGTCTTTTATCCCACTAACTGCGTAGAATTTGCGCCCTCTTGTGATTCGGGATCACTGGCCAAAAGTCTTACTCTGGGCCGTTCATGACATCCTTGGCGGATGGACACGAACTTTATGTCTGTACTGAGGTACGGACTGCACCAAGCCCACGATGCTGGGATGAGGGGAGCGACACTGCATATTGAATGCAGCAACTCCCAAGGCTAACAGCCAATGCCCCCCTCCACGTAACTGAAACAGCGCGTGACCGAACGTAATTTGTGCGATTAATAGCCTCCATTCTGAGTATTCAGAAGGGACGGTCTGCTATTGCAAAAATTCGCTCGACCCTCATAGCGCCCACTGTATAGGCCTCTTAAATGTCCGACGAATCCATTCGCTTTAGCGATCTCTCATTATCCGAACCCGTCTTAAAAGCAGTTGAAGCGGTAGGTTATGAAACCCCGTCTCCAATCCAAGCTCAAGCCATCCCACATTTGCTACAAGGCAAAGATATTTTGGGTATGGCCCAAACCGGTACGGGTAAAACCGCAGCCTTCGCATTGCCGCTGCTAACGCGTATCGATGCGCGCCTGAATAAGCCCCAAGTATTGGTACTAGCGCCTACTCGCGAACTTGCGATTCAGGTTGCTGAAGCTTTTCAAACCTACGCCTCTAAAATTAGCGGTTTCCACGTTTTGCCGATTTACGGCGGCTCTGATTACCGCGGACAAATTCGCGGCCTACAGCGCGGCGCCCAAGTTGTTGTGGGTACGCCTGGCCGTGTTATGGACCATTTGCGTCGCGGCACCTTGAATCTAGACAACCTGCAAACGGTTGTCCTTGATGAAGCTGACGAAATGCTTCGTATGGGCTTTATTGACGATGTCACTTGGATTTTGGATCAAACTCCAAAAGAGCGTCAGGTCGCCTTGTTCTCGGCCACCATGCCACGCGAAATTCGTAAAGTTGCCGACACCTACCTCGACAACCCAGAAATCATTAAGATCGAAGCGCAGACCCAAACCGTTGAGCGTATCGAGCAGCTTTACTGGATGGTTCGCGGCGTTAACAAACTTGATGCGCTAACGCGTATTCTCGAAGTTGAAGAATTCGATGCCATCATTATGTTTGTGCGCACCAAAAATGCCACCGCAGAACTGGCTGAAAAACTCGAAGCTCGCGGCTACAGCGCTGCAGCACTAAACGGTGATATGAGCCAGCAATTGCGTGAACGCGCCATTGAGCGCCTCAAGAACGGCAAGCTCGATATTATTGTCGCCACTGATGTTGCCGCTCGCGGTATCGATGTTTCACGAGTGAGCCACGTCATCAACTACGACATTCCATACGATGCTGAAGCATACGTTCACCGTGTTGGCCGTACTGGTCGTGCCGGACGTAGCGGCAAAGCGATCTTGTTTGTAGCGCCTCGCGAGCAACGTATGTTGCGCACCATTGAGCGCACCACCAAATCAGAAATTAAAGAACTGCAATTGCCGAGTAAAGCTCAGGTTGCTGACAAACGCATCACTCAGTTCAAGCAGCAGATCTCTTCGACCATCGAAAGCCAAGATTTGACATTCTTCCGCGAGGTTGTGGTTAACTTCAGTGAAGAATCTCAGGCAGAGCCTTTAGATGTTGCCGCAGCGTTGGCCTTCTTAGCACAACAAGAAAAGCCGCTACTGCAAGCAAAAGACATCGTTGAAGATCGTCCACGTCGCGAGCGCAATGATCGAAACGATCGCGGTGATCGCAATGACCGTGGTGATCGCAACGACCGAGGTGATCGTGGCGATCGCAAACGTCGTGATCGCGCCAACGATGCAGACCTGCAAACCTATCGCTTAGAAGTCGGCCATAAAGACCAAGTTAAGCCGGGCGACATTGTTGGCGCCATTGCCAACGAAGCCGATATTGAAAGCAACTACATTGGCCACATCAAAATTCGCGAAGGTCACACTTACGTTGATCTACCGAAAGGCATGCCAGATGATTTGTTGCAGCACCTGAAGAAGGTTCGCGTGCGCGGTCAGCAAATTAATTTGAGTCGTCATGAAGGTGCGATTGAAGAAGATGATTCACCCGGTGGTCACAACAAACGCCCCTTTAAGAAAAGTGGACCACGTGGTCGCTCTGATGGCGGACGCGGCAGATCCGAAGGCGGCTACCGCGGCAAGCCAAAACGCGATTAATCATTAGCGTTATCGTATAGCTCGTCCTACTTCGCCCTGCCTTGTCAGGGCGAAGTTCTTTCTAGTATTTAGAACCATCAAACAGCCCGCCGACATCCTTCTCTAGATTTTCACATCTCTATAATTTTTTAATCTAATACTACTCCAGCAGCACCCTATACTGATTAATGGCAATATCACTAGCTCCGCCAAAGACAGCAAAAGGAACTGCTCCATGCCCAAGCGTCTTCACACCTCAACGACTACTCGCTTCAACCTACTGCGCTCGCTCATATTCGCATGCGCTTGCGTAGCCTCAGTACAGGTCAATGCAGAAACCGCTCAGGCCGAGAAACAATACCTAACGGCTCTGTTGACTGCTTTATCGGCGGCAGAGGTGAATCACCCACAAATGGCCACCTTCGCCAACCAGCACCTCCACCAAGCCACGTACTGCTTGTATTTGACCAACAGCGACCCACTAAAAACCATCGCCAAGTTAACTCGCAGCGTGATGAATAACAGCGACAGTCTTGAGCAGCTTGCTCACTTCGAAAAGATTAAGATGGGCTTTGATATGGAATACGTGCGAAGCGATCACCCGTGCTTTCAAGGCTCCTACCCTGAAGACCGAGTTTAGAGAACAATGTGAGCCCTGAATGATTCACCAAGACGGTTAAAAATGCCCTGTTTTCAACCACAATAATGTTTGCTGCTTTGCCGTCAGAAAATCACCCTTTGGCGAGCGCAGCCACGCTCCTTGTGCGAGTTCACAACCACCATCCCCAGAAGCATGCAGCTCGCCTTCTACCACAAACATCTCAACACTAGCTGCTTGAGATAAATTCAACTCCTGCCCTTGCTCAAACCTTACCAGACACACTTTTTCTGAGCCGTGAACATGAAGCTCCAACACCTGAAGACCATTGCCTTGTTCACGCCAATCCCCCTCATCGATCTGAATGCTCGCACGCTGAAGATCCGCTTCATCAAATTGATGCAATTTCACCAAAATCAGACAGCCCTCACGACTAAATGGGGCGTGTACAAACCCCGCCGGATTTCGAAAGTAAGTGCCAACACCAAAGTCGCCGGTTTCATCAGAGAAGGTGCCTTCTAACACGAGAATCTCTTCACCGCCGGGATGATTGTGGGAATGAAAGCTCGCACCCGGCTCGTAGTGAACCACACTGGTTGCATGGCCCTGTTCGGTATCTTCGCGAGCTAGAGGCTTACGCCAGACACCGGGCTTAGGGCTCGCCACCCAATCACGGCGGTGCGTATCGATGATGACACGCCGGCTAAAATCCATATTGATCATCTAACACCTCTCTTTTAACGCCTCACTCGTTTATGACTCAGGTCTTAAACGAATCGCCAGATCACCGCCAATGGCAGGCTGAGTGCAACACAATAAGACGCCGCCTTCCGCCGGCGCCTGACAACCTTCAGCATAGACCACATCACCGTCAATTAGATCGGCTCGGCAAGAGCCACAGCGGCCATTGCGACAACCCGACGGAGGCGTAACGCCGTGCGCCTCTGAAAATTCAAGCAAGTTACCATCGCCGGCCTGCCAATTTAAGACAAATAACTGTTCGCCGTTTTCATCCTCAAGCTGCACGCCTGCGCTGGCAGCCACCATTGATGATGAGTGCTCACTAGCAACTGCGACTGGCGCGATAGACGAGGGGCCAAATGACTCAGAAAATATACGCTTGGCCGCAACCCCTAAGGTGGACAAGCTTGCGTGCATATCTTGCATAAACATCCCCGGCCCACATAAATAAAAGTCGTAATCCGCCAGCGGCAATAACGATTGTAACAGCGCGGTATTGGGTCGGCCTTCGACCTGAAAATCTCTCCCCTTAACCGAGTTGGCATCGGGCTGAGTAAAGCACCAACAGACACGCAAGTAGCCCTGCGCCGCCTCTTGTAAGTTAGAGATTTCATCGCGAAAAACTTGATCTAGGGCGT
>Ga0209081_1001569_pt1 | contig 13612 bp, 14 predicted proteins | sample GOMGulsemesocosm_4_FD_184636 | JGI IMG/M metagenome (GOLD analysis project Ga0209081, IMG submission 184636) | Methane-oxidizing microbial communities from mesocosms in the Gulf of Mexico - GOM15B Gulf of Mexico (SPAdes) (version 2) | ecosystem: Environmental > Aquatic > Marine > Cold seeps... | reverse complement strand
CTTAGCAAGGCTACATGGACTCCCCGTTGTCAAGCAACAGCATTCTCTTATAACTAGAAGATCTGACAGCAGCTCTACATTCGGCGTTTAGTTAGCTTTATTACGCTATCGCCCTGATGATTTGCGCTTGAGCAATGCCTCATTCGTTAAACAGAGTTTTCTTTTATAAAGAATGACTCTTCCCGACTAAACAGGCTTTCTTGCTCTCGGTCTGACCGTGTTATCGTCAATTGCTAATGCACCGACTCGGTGGGGTTAACCGTTTAATTAACCTTTTTACTTAAACTTATTTTACATAATCTACCTGATATTCTTTTTCTGAGTGTAACAGTGCCCAAATTAACCGGGCGTTTTTAGCGGCCAATGCCACGGTCGCTCGTTTAAATCCTCGTCGCTCAACAAGGTCTTTTACCCAGAGGCTTGTTCGGTCTGTCTTGTTTTTACAGTTAGCAATAACGGCTCTTGCGCCATGAATAAGTGAGGTTCTAATATGTTTTTCACCTCGCTTGCTAATCCTACCTAACCGAACAACACCACCTGTTGAGTTTTGCCTTGGCACTAAACCTATCCAAGCAGCAAAAGAGCGACTGGTATCAAAGTGCTTTGCATCATTTACCGTAGCAACAACCGCAGTAGCTGTGATTTCACCAATGCCAGGAATACTCATTAAACGTTTAGCATCTTTCATTTGATTGGCTAACGCATAGAGCTTTCTATCGTATTTAAGTATTTCTTCGTTTAAGCCTTTGATGCTTTGCCATAAGTCATTGAGTAACTCACGAGCAAGGAAAGGTAAACTGTTTTCTGCATCTTCGAGAATGCCACTAATTGCGTTTTGTAATGGGTAGCGACCTTTAGGTATGATGATGCCAAATTCAGATAATAAACCACGTAATCGATTAATACGTGCGGTTCTATCTTTGATTGCACCTTGCCTGATACGATGCAAACACAACACCGCTTGTTGCTCTTCGCTTTTTATACTAACAAAACGTGTCTTTGGTCTGGTGGCTGCTTCACAAATGGCTTCAGCATCATTGGCGTCATTCTTTTCATTTTGCCTGTAAGGAATGACAAACTTAGATGCCATGATACGAACGTCATGACCGAGTTTGGTGAACTCTCTTGCCCAGTAATGTGCGCCTGAGCATGCTTCCATCGCGATGATGCAAGGTGGTAACTTAGTAATTTCAGCTAACAGCTTGTTTCTTTTGACAGTTTTACGTAATTTACACTTGTCATTAGCATCAACTCCGTGGATACTAAAAACAAGTTTGGCTAAATCGATGCCAACGGCTTTAATTAAAGACATATGGACTCTCCTCATTTGAAGCTTCTTATCAACTTCACTATGGCACATTCGCTAGCGATAGATGCCGAGTGGGGAGTCCATATCATTCGTTGGTACTAGGGAGGTAACTGTGAATTCTGCATTAAAAAAGGAAATAGTTAAAGCTGAGGAAAGTTTGAAATTAGCAATGATTTCATCTGATGTTGATGCTCTCAACCAACTTCTTTCGAAGGAGTTAATGTTTACTAATCACATGGGGCAAATTCTATCAAAAAGTGATGATTTAGCTGCTCACACTAAAGGCGACTTTAAGATTAGTAACTTATCGTTATCCGATCAAATAATAAAACCTTCAGGTAACGTTGTTATTGTATCAGTTCATACAAAAATTATAGGCAGTTACAAAGGTGAAGCTACGAGTGGTAATTTTCGATTCACAAGAGTATGGAAAAAACATGATAGTAAATGGCAAGTTTTGGCTGGGCATGCAAGCATAGTATCCTAAGCTGTTAAAGCGGGACAAATTACAGTTGGTTGGTTGGTTGGTTCCGCTTTCAGTTCGATATCTGTCATTAACTTAAGTAAACCTATTGACCGCTAAGTGGTATTTAGCGACGTTTTAGTGATATTGTTTAAGAAATAAATTTGCAAATAAAAAGCTACACATGCGCTACAAATAAAGTACCACACTTCAACCTAATTAAGGTAGGGTATTGTTTTTAATTGATTAAATTCATTTATGGTAAGTCAATAAATGAGCGTTATTTGCCAAGGAGGATACTAGGATGCATCATAATAAAATTGCAAATTATGCATATTTAGCTTTCGCTATTATGAGTTTCTTTTTAGGTATATTCTTTTTTATTGCGGATCCTGAATTATTAAAACCTTCGGGTGGAGGCATTGGCCTTATCTTAGTTTTTGCGGTTTTTATTGTTATGATTTTTACTCCAATCTTTGGTAGTTATGCTAGTTTAATTGTTTATGGTGTAATTGGAATTGTACTCATGCTAATTTTCATAAAAAAGAATAGATCGCTTAAAAATGGCATATAACATGGATTTTAAGTCGGGAAAACTGCAGTTGGCTGTTTGTTCCTCCAAGGTTTTGGCAACTACAATTAGCCACTTAAATTGGCGTTGCTGATACAAAATCTATTCTTAAACAACAATATCATCTTGATGAACCATGACCGCTTTGTGGTACAAGCTGAACAACCGTTGTTGGTACGGAAGGGATTGACAGATTAAGTTATGCCATATTCAGATTAAGAACTAATACAGCAACATTCACAAGACCAACCTTAGTATAAGAAAGACAATATTACAGCGCATTTTTTATGAAACGATAGCGCTGCCTTTTATGACTTACACCTAGGACTTTGCTTTTATAAACAACTCAATTTGCTGCACTCAACAGTACTTCCTCATGCGCACAACTCGCACATTTCAATGTATAAACTTCCTTTAGCTTACTCACTTTGGTTTGCTTACTTTTACAGCTCGTACAAGGCTTTTTAAGCGATGTGTTCCCTTCACATAAGCTCGACAGACTAAGCCGTAAGGTTTCTTTCATTGCTTCATTGATGGATGACAAGCGATTGAAAATCAAAGTTTGCTCAATGCCACTCGCTTGTAACTTCCAATTGCATATATACGCAGCCCTAGCTGAGCAAGAACGAGAGTTTATCAGTATGCGCACCAAAGCAGGTCTTGCTGCTGCAAAAGCTAAAGGAGTGAAGCTAGGTGGCTTACGTGACAAAACTAACGCTAGAAACATTGCCAAGCGAAAGCAAGCAGATGTATTTTCGGCGAAAGTTTGGGTAGCTGTTGAACCTATGCACCAATCAGGGCTTAATTACAGCCAAATTGCTAAGCGATTAACGAGTATCGGCATGAAGACAGCAACACAAAGAGACTTTGCCCCTCAAACTGTTAAAAACATTATTACAAGAATGAATAGCTAGTCAATTATTACCACAAAAGAGACATTAGCTAATACAGCTAATTGGACAAGTTGAATTAGTTTTTGTATCGATAACGTTTTGCTAAGCGGCGTAAAATGGTTTGTAAAACGTTAGGGAGGAGCGAACAATAAAGCAAGTAGCACGTATCCATGATTTAAGTGGTGAAAAATATATCACGGGGATGAACTCCAATTATACAGATGCAAGGTTGTACCTTTCGATAATGAAAGTTTTACTCTTTTCGTGAACTGATTTCGGCAGCAAAAATTAAGCCAGTTGCAACCCTTATTTGTTAAAACCATGTTGGACTTACTAAAGCAGCTTTATAGTTTAGTGACATGGATGATTGTTTCATCAAATTGCATTCTCTTTCAGCAACCATCTCAATGGTTTTGTAGGTTATACCTGAACTTTTTCTGTCATTTACTTAATAATATGTTCTATTCGTATTTATCCAGAGTACAAAGCAATAACAATGTAAGTCTTATAAAACAATACTTTACTAAATGTCGTGAGTTGTTTAGTATCTCAAAACTTTTTAGTAGCATCCCAAATTCTCCATAGGCATAAGGAATTATATAAATGAGAACAATCACTAGCTTAATTTTTAATCCATGTATATTGACATTGTTATTAATTGGTTGTGGAGGCGATAGTGACTCAGGTGGCAACACTGGTAATGGTGGCAACACTGGCAACACTGGCATGACATATGTTGCAGGTGAATTTAAAACAGCAACCTCTGATAGCGAGTATGCACCAATTGATATTGGCGCTTTTGGAATGGGCAACGATACTTGTTCTGGCGAGTCTTACTACTTTGAATCAGCGAATGTTTTAGTTTATGGTATGTCATCATTACCGCAAGATGATTTTAAATATGCTGCAACACTGGTTGAAAACAAATTAAATGAAGCCTTTAATTTAATGGGCATTACTCAGGCAGAATTTAGTAAATATCGCCCACAATATACACCTACAGTGGCTAGAAACTTAATTTCGTTTTTAGCATCTCATGACGATGGCTATGGTGAAGAATATGATATTACAGATCTTGCTGATACTGGATTTAATGTACCGGATGATTGGAAAACCATGGATCATTTCAAAAAATCAAGTGTTTTGAGAGCTTACTGGAGTGGTATTTCAGATAGCAAACAGGTTGAACTTGTTAATATCTACAGTGATTTTTTTGGTATCAGTAATGCAACTGATGGCAATATGCTTCCTGCAAAGATTGGTGTTTGTTTAGATCAAAATATGAACTCAATTCTTTATGGTGAGGGTACATTATTAGGAATGAATTTAGCACCTAATTCAATCGCTAGTCGCTCTGATGCAGAACAAGTGGTTCTTCATGAGTTAATTCATACTATCCAAGTTAATGTTTCAAAACCTGTTAATGCCTCTGGGCAAGTAAGTGATCTTTGGTTTATGGAAGGTCAGGCAACTTATTTATCAGGTCAAACAGTAGCAAGTAGCGCAAGTGGTCATTACCCAGTTGATGTTATTGATGGTTATGATGCTAGTGTTATTTTCCAAGGTGATGATGGTCTTGCTTATACTCATTATGCTAAAGCGTATAGCTACCTTGATGCTAATAGCGGTAAAGAACGAGTAATAAATCTTCTTAAAGATGTTAGGTTTTACCAAAACGATAAGCAAGATGATGGTGGTTATTCTGGTGTGTCTTCTGGCCGCTTTACCGAAGCTTTTGATGCCAACATGGTGAAAGCAAACGATGATAATCAGCCATTAACGCTTAGTGAGTTCAGAAGTGATTACCACAACCTAGTGAACTAAAAATCGACCAAAACTATTACATGAAGCTATCAGCAAGTCTGGTCGCTTTTTTGTTAAACATTAGCAAATATAGGGCAAAAAATTAAACGCTAACGTCAGCTTTGCGCACTAAGAAGGCAAAACAGTCTCTATAATCAATAATTACCCTGCCCGCTTAGCAAGTCAATTATGACTTACTAAATCATTGTATTACAACACTTTATCACCTATTACAACTAGCCTACCCTATCATGTTAGTCTCCATTTTTTTGTTATTGGGGAATATGATGAAACAGATAGAGTCGCAATTGATTTTACAACTCAACCATATGCTAAACACTCGTGATACAGGGCTAACTGTCAAAGGTTTGATTAGAGTAAAAGGAGAGCTAACTCGATGCTATATGCTATGTAATCAACATGGTTATGGTGATGATTGGGGCACAAAGTGGCAACCTAAAATCGTAGATTTAAGTTCAACAGGTTGCCCCAAATGTGCTATGTGTTATCGGTACACTGAATCAGAATCAAAAGAAAGAGTGCAAAAGGTTTTAGATAAAAGTCACCCTCACCTAACTATTCGTGGTTTTTTAAATTATATAGGAAAGGAATCACGTTGCATAATCACATGCACCAAGCATGGAGAAGGCGATAAATGGGCTAACCCTTGGCATCCTAACATGGGAGTTATCCTACGTGGCTTTGGCTGCCCTAAATGCTCTAAGACATATCGTTACACGGAAAATGAAAGGTTAGTATTATTAAACGAGAAGCTGAAAAACAATCTTTGGTCTGTCCTAAAAATTGACGGTACAGGTAATAAAGCTCGTTGCGAAATGTATTGTGAAAAGCACAAACTCACCTCTAAATGGCTCAATCCTTGGCGACCGACAGTTAACGATATAGATAGTGGGTACGGCTGCCCTAAATGTAAAAACTCTTATCGAAAAACACCAATAGAGGCGTTAACACAATTAAATAGAAAGTTAGTCAACTGTGGATTTCTTCACCGGGTTACTAGTTTTGTCGACAGTTACAATGGTAAAAATTCTACATGCCACATTCATTGCGAAAAACACGGTGACGCCAATGAATGGGAAAATCCTTGGCAACCTAGACTTCACGACTTAAACATGAAACGTATTAATTGCTTAAAATGTAGTGGCGAATATAACCTAGGTGAAATAGAAGTAAAAGATGCGATCAATAATTTCATCGCTACAAAAAAAATTAGAGTTAATGGCTTCGAACGATTCTTTATCAATGAAAAGGTTAACAGCAGCCGTTGTATAATGCAGTGTGTCATACATGGCTGTGGAGACAATCACACGCCACACTGGCGTCCAACGTTAGGCGATCTTAAAGCTGGAACTGGATGCCCTCTGTGTGGATTTGAAGGACGCATGTTAAAGCACTGCCTAAAACATACAGAGCTTTTCAGTCTTCCTCGTTATCTGTACTATTTAACTCTCAAGGTTGAAGTTACGGGTAAGCGCTTCTACAAAATCGGCGTGCGTACGAAGCCTCTACTCAGTTCACGATACAGCTTTGTTCAGCTCAAAAACAGTGGTCTATCGCTTGAGTCCGAGTGGATTCAATGCTACCCGAATATTATTAGCTTACTCGTGGAGTATTGGCTTCTTCATACAAACGCTAGACTTTTACAATACCAACCACTGATGAAAAGAAGAGGGTTAGAAGGTGCTACCGAGTGCTTTAATGTAGATATCTCAGCTAATATCAGCATGGGACAGCTAGTTAGAAGCGCACTGGATAATATTCCTAATATACTTGCATTCATCTTGAGCTCTGATACTCAAATAACTACCGCATTAAAGCACATAAAACCATTGAAAGAGCAAGTCATTGCCTCACTAGAAACGAGAAGCGAATAGTTATGTGACCTTATTTTCTAGTGATAAAATTGAGTACTCTATGCTTATCGGTAGTTCGTAGTTGCAACATTGCTGGTGATAACCGTCTATTGCCTCGTTACTCCAAGCAACTTAGTCACAAAACAGGGAGTCGAACCCGCGTCCGGAATTTAGCGAATTACGCCACAGCCCAATGAAATCGGCTTACAGGTACAAAGAGGTAGTACAAAAATGAGCATAGAGAAAAGTTTACAATTCGTAAATGCTTGTTATACTTGAATTTAGAGCAACTAATTTAACAGGGTGGCACTTCCCGCCAGCTCCACCACTCAAATAAAAAAAGACGTCACATTGACGTCTTTTTTTATACTAAAAATTTAACAAACAGCAGTAACCAGCCACATTTAGAGGCTATTAATTATTAATGATATCAACATTTAAATCAGTACCGCATGGAGTACCACTAACAAATAAAGCAAAATCGGTACTACTTAATTGCTAAAACTAAACAGCTAATTAATACATAAGTGAAGAAAACCGAAGTAAGCCCAGATCATGATTGAAAGTGATTAACCAAGGCCCCCATTTTTTGTGCTTGTTCTTGTAATGCTGAAGCCTCGCTAATACCTTTTTCTGCTTCTTTATAAAAAACTGCTGATACTTCATTGATAGAGGTGGTATTGCGGTTTATTTCTTCAGTTACAGATGTTTGTTGCTCTGCAGCGGTGGCTATTTGTGTTGACATATCTGATATATTTCTTATTGCAATTGTTATGTCGGCAAAACTCAGAGTTGCTTTTTCAGCATCAGATACGCTGGCATTCGCCAACTCATGGCACCCTCCCATGGTTTTGACTGCGGACTGTGTACTTATTTGCAGTGCTGAAATCATCGTTGTTATTTCTTCAGTTGAACTATGTGTACGTTGTGACAAAACCCTAACTTCGTCAGCCACTACTGCAAAACCTCTTCCTTGTTCGCCCGCTCTAGCGGCTTCTATAGCCGCATTTAGTGCCAGTAGATTAGTCTGTTCAGCGATACTACTGATGGTTTGCACGATACTACTAATTTGCTGACTGTTACGATCTAATTCAGCGATTATTTCTGATGCTTTTGACACTTCTTGTGCAAGTTGAGTAATCGTTTTTTGACACGTATTAGCAAGTTCTCCACCCACTTCACTTGTTTGAACCGTTTCGTTAGAAGCAAGTGCAGTTTGTTCAGCATTACCTGCTATTTCTTGTGTGGCAGCCGACATTTGAGTGACAGCTGTAGCTACTTGCCCCACTTCATTTTGCTGCTCACTTGCTTGGTTTGCAAGATTTTTAGCCGAATTACTGGTATCACTTGCTTGAGTTGTTAATGTATTCGTTACTTGATTTATTTGGGAGAATGTCTCATGCAAACGTTTCATAAAAGTATTCGTTTTTTCAATAAGTAACGAATTGGTAGCTGTATTATCTATTCGTCTGGATAAGTCACCTTCAGCTGCTTTTTCAACCGCACCTATTACGAGATTTGATTCAACAAATTGCTTGTTACCTTCATAAATATAAAACGTAGATACAATGAGAGATAAAACAGCAAAGATTACATGATAAATTAATGGTGCTAATAACCCCCATCCTGTTTGTTCTCCCCAAGAAAAAATAGTTATCGACTGGCCCCATAATTCAAGGCCAATACTCTGACAATAAGTAAAACTTAGGTGGTGAACGACAGTCAAACCTACAAATATTAATAATGGAAGTATATCGCGGTAGCGAATTAAAATAGTAAAGCCTAGGAAAAATAAAAAATGACCTTCACCCAAACCATTGGATTGTTGTACTGTTATGGCGAGTAATCCAGTGAGCGCAGTTGCCATAATAACTCTAGACATGGTTGTCCCTGCTATGGTTTTATAGGCTATAGTGCATGTAATTGACATTATTAAGCCACCTACAATACCCAAAATAAAGTAGCCATGTTGTAGTGAAGTGATAAAAGCAACAGTAATAGAAAAAATGATCACTGAAATTAGCAGTACTTTGTCAGCTATTTTGAAGTCGGCTTCGAATTTTTCTTTTAGTTCCTGTGACATGTTTTTGTCGTAATATACAAATAAAGTTTTGAACATTTATTGCTCCTGTAAATAATATTATTAGTTACTTTTTCTCGACTTAGCGTGCCGAGTATTTGAATTTAATTATTAAATTAAAATAATTCATTTTGTAATGATTTTATTGAAAAACTATTGGGGTTATAAATTTTCACCAATTTCCAGTCGTTTACTTTTCGCCGTATTAAATAGGTTTTACCTAAGTGCGAAATGTTGTTGTTTTGTTGTTTTATGTTCAAACCAAACTTGCCAGCAATATTGGTCAATTCTTCGGGTGATACATGCAAACCAACAAACGACGTGTGGAACTGTTTAGCAAAATCAGATGCTTGAGCTGAATCGCTGTTGGCATCAATATCAATAAAAACAACTTGTGGCCAGAGTGAACTATCTTTTTGGGAGTTAATGAGTTTACTAAGTATCGATAGAGTCATTGGACAAACATTGCTACAACCGCGAAAGCCAAAAAACACTAGTGCGTTCTCATTACCGTATTGGTCCAAAAATGAAACTTTTAGCTCTTTGTCTAATGCCAATGGCATAAAAGGAATATAGAAGATAAATATTAATAAAACAAACCACAAAAAGAGTCCAATCCTCCCCTTTGATTTTCCTTTCTCGAGCATATTTAAACCTCAAGTGTTCATTGCCACGTACAATGTTATTTAAAAGTACTATGACGATAAGGCTAGCCGATATTTGTTCTTTTGCAATTTTATCTCATTAATAGCACCGCAAATATGACTGTTTTTAGATAAAGTAAAAATGTAATAAATTGTTCAAGGGACTTGAGGGGTAATATTTTACATACTTCATTGGGCATAAAAGCACGTAATACGAAAGGTTCTTTAGATTGTTATTATCGGAATGAGATTTTAAATCACTAATATCACCAATTTCATGATATATATTAGAGTGAAACCTGGGAAGTCCAAACAACTAAGTTCGGGTTAATACTTCTTGAATTACTTTATTATTAATAGAATCAACTTCAACTAATTGTCTAATATTTATGCTATTTAAACTGTACATGCTTGATTTGTTTTTGGTGCTCATCGCTCTAGTTCGATAACCATCATTAACGAGTGCTAAAAACTCCATATCTGAACATGGCTCTAGTCGTTTAGAATGTTTCACCTTCTCAATGAAACATGGCATCTTAGACGTTAAGTCACCATTTTTTATTTTTAATAGCTCACCGTCATCAGTTTGAAAGGCGTAATGGCTTAATGCCCTGACTACTCTTTCTTTTCTTCTTTTAGACTCCAAAGAATCAATAGCTTTTTTAAATGCCTCATTAATTGGGTAAGGATACTCATCATCTAAATAGTCGTGAAATAATGTTCCATTCTCGGTGCAGTCTATGAGTGTAATAACATGATAAGCGATGTCATTAGTTAAGGGGGTCTTACCTAATTTTAAGTTCTTAAATAACCCTGACTTTGGCAAAACATAACCAGGTGAATCTTTATTTATATATTTTTCGAACTTAGCATCAAGTTGAGCATAGGTCATATTTTTTACTGATTGATATAAGCTAATGTTTTCTTGTAATTTATTTTTCATGTTTTGCTTCCCTTAAAGCATACCGCAAAAAGTTAAAAAAAATCACGACTAGGCTTTAATGTATATTAGCTAATTTATAGTTACAACACATTTTCGCCAAAAGTGAAAAGTAGCACCTAAAAAGGCTAAAACTTTCAAAACACCTATTCCTCTCTCGAAATAGGTGTTTTTTAATTAACGGACAAAACGATACTGTCTAATATTACTAACTTTTACGGAACAACCGATCTTTCACTAATACCCAAAGCAAACACTTAAAGACTGCTTTTTTCGAAAGAACAGTCTTTCAAAAAAGTAGTATTACCTCAAATTATTTAACTGAGCAAGAGCTGAACTTCATTTAAGCGATAAAACCAGATAATCCCAAAAAGGTACCAAATATTAAAAATAATACTCCACTAAATTTGTTGAATCTTTGACGTCTTTTATCGCTATTTAATAAGTTTTTCGCCTTGGAAGCTAGAGAAGCATAACAAAAATAAATAGTAAAATGGATTACGGCACTGATTAAGCAAAGTAATAAAATTTGTGGTATCAAAGGTGAAGATGTAATAATAAACTGAGGTAGTAAAGCCGATACAAATATCAATGCTTTTGGATTTGATACTGTAACTAAAAATGCTTGTTTAAATATGGCCAATGTTTTTTTACCATGGGTATAGCACGAGATTTCTTTCTTTAGAGGAGAAACAGGTGAGAAATAGGTTTTAATCCCTAGATAACATAAATAAACCGCGCCAATTATTTTTATAATAATCAATACATCACGAGAAGCTAATACAAGTGTGCCCAAACTTGTTGCACTAACAACTAATAACAATTGAAATGCCATAACATTGCCACAAACTCCCACAACAGCTAATTTAAGGCTATAATTTAAACCATTATTAATCGATAGTAATACTGATGGTCCAGGGGACAGCAATAGCGCTGTAATAATCATTATAAATGCAAAATATTGTTCTATATTCATTTTATTTCTCTTTAGTACTGTTGTCATAATCACGCATAACATTAGCAACTCTTATTCTGTAGTGTAAAAAAAGCTCTTCTTTTCCTTTTTTTTGAGCGATTTGATGCTCAAAATTTTCTCTCCACTGCTTTATCGACATTTCATCTTGCCAGAATGATAATGATAGAAAGGTTTCAGGATTTGAAAGACTTTGAAAACGCTCAATAGAAATAAATCCATCAACTTTGCTTAGTGAACTTTTCAATGTTTGGGCTATTTCAAAATATATCGTTTTTCCACTTTCTTTTGGGGTTACTTCAAATATCACTGCTATCATAGATTTCTGCTTGTGGTTCTTGTTTGTAAGTTGATGATACGACTTGTAGAAATGTACGCTTTTCTTCAAGAATAAATTTTTCTTTTTGGGCAAAGCTAAAATTACTTTGACCTAGGTTTGAATGACGTAATTTGACTCTATATGATTCATAATCAGCCATTGAGTGAAAACTAATTAAGCCAAAAGCGATGCTGTTGTTGCCTTCATACGGTACAAAATATCCCACTAGGTCACCCCCACATTGGGGAATTATGTTGCTCCAATTTTCCGCATATTGTTGAAAAAATTCCAATTTGAACGGGTCAATTCGATATTCAATAAAACATGTTATTTTCAAAACAGTTGCCTCTTTAATGATTTTTAGGCAGTCTACCTATCTTGAACATTGATGCTTCGATGATAACCGAACTGTGAGGAAAAATAGCGATGGAACCTAATATTGCATACATCGCAACGTTGATTGGCGATACAGCCCGCTCTAAAATGATCACCGCTTTAATGAGTGGTAAAGCTCTTACAGCAACAGAACTTGCAATTGAAGCGGAGATAATGCCTCAAACAGCGAGCAGTCACCTTGCAAAGTTGGTTGATGGCGAGCTGTTGGTCGTTAGAAAACAAGGGCGCCATAAGTATTTTCAACTAAAGAATGTTCAAATTGCAGAATTAATTGAACAGATGCTTAATATCAGTGCAACTATATCAAATGCTATCGTTTCAACAGGTCCTCGAGATGAAAGGTTACGAAAATCTCGTGTTTGTTATGATCACCTAGCAGGTGAATTGGGCGTAAAGCTTTTTGATACTTTAATAGCTAAAGGTTGGATCATCGAAAATACTACAGACCTTACATTATCGGATACGGGGTGGAAATTATTTATAGATTTAGGTGTTGATTTTGACTCTTTAAAGAAAAGTAACCGCCCTTTATGCAAATCATGTTTGGATTGGAGCGAAAGAAGAAGTCATCTAGCTGGAAGCATAGGAAAGTGGGTTTTAATTGATGCAATGAATCGCAATTGGGCGCATCAAGACTTAGATTCAAGAGTTATTCAATTCACTCCGCACGGTCTAAAAGCCTTTTATAAAAAATATTTCATTGAAGATTAACCCTTAAATAAAATATTCTTTATAAATCATACACATTACAAGGTTATATATTTGAAACTTGCACTAAATCTGAAGGCTTTTCTAAACAGTCTTCAGAGCAGAGGAATCTACAATTAATCCATTTATGTAAATAGGAACAATGATGAGTTTTAAATTTGTTAACATAAATACGCTAAAAGCATAAAGCACTATTGCTATACCGGTATGACATAGTTTCACCAACAGCATATTTTAACACCTCAATTGTTTATCGAAAATGTCTAGATCTGTTTTGCACACTGCCACCATACTTGTGAACTTTTCTATCATCATCCGATGTGCACAAACATCGGATTCATGCCACATAGAAACATAGGACGAAAGAAGATCAAAACCTGATTGCACAGACACCTTATTTATAATAAAACAGTAAACCTTCGCCCTGCTCTATTGTTGCATCAAGGATGTTCTCGCCTGTTTTTGACAATGCAAATGTAATTGTTAACGAATATAATTTTGTGCTCAATTATCGTTTTTCCGCCGCCAATACCGTGTTCTTTAATAACATAGCAACCGTTGTTGGTCCAACCCCGCCGATTCTTGGGGTTATCCAATCAACAACTTCACCAACACTTTCAGCAACATCAGGAAGCAGTT
>Ga0209081_1001568_pt1 | contig 13624 bp, 15 predicted proteins | sample GOMGulsemesocosm_4_FD_184636 | JGI IMG/M metagenome (GOLD analysis project Ga0209081, IMG submission 184636) | Methane-oxidizing microbial communities from mesocosms in the Gulf of Mexico - GOM15B Gulf of Mexico (SPAdes) (version 2) | ecosystem: Environmental > Aquatic > Marine > Cold seeps... | reverse complement strand
ACAGCGGCGCCCCGATCACCGACGGACGTTTAAAAAAAGTAGAAATCAAACACGAAAACCCAACCGGCATGCAGGCCTACATTTTTAATACACGACAAGATAAATTCAAAAACAAACGCTTACGCCAGGCCATTGGCTTGGCATTTGATTTTGAGTGGACCAATCAAAGCTTGTTTTATGGCGCCTACAAACGTACCCACAGTTTCTACTCTAACTCGGAACTGGCCTCACAAGGCCTGCCCAGTGCCAGCGAGCTTAAGTTACTCAATCCTCTGCGTGATCAACTACCTGCCAGCGTTTTCAATGAGGTGTTTAGCCCACCGATGAGCAATGGCACCGACCGCAATCGCAACAACCTGCGCAAAGCCAAAAAAATACTCGATGCCGAGGGCTACAAGGTAGTCAACAACCAACTAATTGACCCCTCCAGCGGTTTGCCCCTGCGTTTCGACATACTGCTCTATGACAGTGCCTTCAAGCGTGTGACCAACCCCTTTATCCAAGGACTCAAAAAATTGGGCATAGATGCTCAAATTCGCATTGTCGACACATCACAATACATAAACCGTATGCGCAGCTTTGATTTCGATATGATGGTGCACGTCTTCGGCCAGTCACTCAGCCCAGGCAATGAACAGCGGGAGATGTGGCATTCTAGCTCGGCAGACACCAACGCCAGTCGCAACCTCGTCGGCATCAACAATAAAGCCATCGACACACTGGTGGAACATATAATTGAAGCCCGCGGCCGCGATCAACTCATAAGCGCAACACGAGCCCTAGACAGAGTATTGCTCAATGGTTACTACGTCATTCCACACTGGCACATAAACCACCATCGCATCGCCTACTGGGATAAATTCGAGCGACCCGCCATAAGCCCACGCTATGATGGCATTTATGACACAGGATTAATGAGTTGGTGGAGTAAATCAGCTGCACAAAAACAAGCACAACAAAACCCGCCAACAACCGAAGACAGTACAAAGCGACAAGCAACCAATAAAGACAATACAAAAGCGTCAAGCCCTGACAAGTCCAGTTAACAGAATATAATCAACACGACAACAACATCACCGCCACATTCAAACACCTTGGCAGGCGTCTAATATTACGTCAGTCAGACAGAACGGAAAGCCACCATGGGAAGTTATGTACTTCGCCGCTTACTGCTGATGATCCCCACTCTGCTGGGTATCATGCTGATCAATTTCATGATCGTTCAAGCCGCGCCCGGCGGCCCCGTTGAGCAGTTAATTTTTAAGCTCGAAGGCCACGACAACAATGCAACGGGCAACCGGGTCAGCGGTGGTGGCGGTGAAACACGCAACAACCCTTCGAGTAATGGCCAATATCGAGGATCTCAAGGCCTAGACCCTGAGATCATAAAGGACATCGAAAAGATGTACGGCTTTGACAAGCCAGCACACGAGCGCTTTCTGGGTATGATCATCGACTATGCGACCTTTAATTTTGGCGACAGCTTTTTCCGTAATACCAGCGTACTGGCATTAATCAAAGAGAAGATGCCCGTATCCATCTCTCTCGGGCTCTGGAGCACGCTACTCATCTACTTAATTTCCATCCCATTAGGCATTAAAAAAGCCACCAGCCACGGTTCGCGTTTCGATATTTGGAGCAGCGCCGCGATTATTGTCGGCTACGCCATTCCGGGCTTCCTGTTTGCCATATTACTGATTGTAGTGTTTGCTGGCGGCAGCTTTTTAGACTGGTTCCCTCTGCGCGGTTTGACCTCGCCCAATTTTGATGAGCTATCAACTCTTGAGAAAATTAAAGATTACTTCTGGCACCTTGCGCTGCCTCTGTTGGCTTACACCATCGGCGGTTTTGCCACCCTCACTATGCTGACAAAGAATTCATTTCTCGATGAAATCAACAAACAATATGTACAGACAGCCAGGGCCAAAGGTTTAACCGAAAACCGCGTGCTCTACGGCCATGTTTTTCGCAACGCCATTCTGATTATCATCTCCAGTTTTCCAGCCACATTTATAAGTGTGTTTTTTACAGGCGCCATGCTGATAGAGGTCATATTCTCACTCGATGGTTTGGGGTTACTGAGTTTTGAGGCCGTTCAACACCGCGACTACCCCGTTGTCTTCGGCACGCTCTTTATTTTCACCCTGCTGGGACTGGTGGTAAAACTCATCTCCGACCTTGTCTACGTTGCGGTAGACCCCCGAATTAACTTCGACAGCCAAGAGCTATCAACGTGAGTAACAACACCACCATGGATCAAAGCACCGCTAAACCGCCTCGTCTGAGCCCGCTCAATCAGCGACGCTTGGCAACGTTTTTTAATAACCAGCGCGCAAAATGGAGCCTGTGGTTGTTCCTCATCGTGTTTAGCGCCAGCCTATTTTCCGAGTTTATTGCCAACGACAAACCTCTGCTGGTGATCTTTGATGGGTCGGTGTATGCACCGGTGCTAAAGAGCTACCCAGAAACAACCTTTGCAGGCGACTTTGATACAGAAGCTGACTATTCCGACCCCTACGTCAGTGACCTAATTGAGGCCAAGGGCATAATTATTTGGCCTATGGTGCCCTACGCCTACGACACCCATGTCAGCGATCTAACAACCCCCGCACCCTCGCCGCCCAGTCATAAAAACTGGCTGGGGACCGACGACCAAGCCCGCGATGTGTTTGCTCGCGTGATCTACGGCTTTCGCATCTCTATTTTGTTTGCCCTTACCCTCACCATCGGCAGCTGTATTATTGGTGTACTGGTTGGCAGCCTGCAGGGGTATTACGGCGGCAAGGTCGACTTGATTGGCCAACGTTTTTTAGAAATATGGGGTGGCCTACCGGTACTGTTTTTACTCATTATTATGGCCAACATTGTCACACCCAACTTTTGGTGGCTGCTCATCATCATGCTGATGTTCAGCTGGACGTCACTGGTGGATGTGGTACGCGCCGAGTTTTTACGTGGCCGAAATCTAGAGTATGTGCGCGCCGCCAGAGCGCTGGGCGTCAATAACCGCACCATTATGAGCAGGCACATACTACCAAACGCGATGGTGGCCACCATCACCTTAGTGCCCTTCTTACTCACCGGCGCGGTCACCACCCTAACCTCACTGGACTTTTTAGGCTTTGGCATGCCGCCCGGCTCCCCCTCACTGGGCGAGCTAGTACAACAGGGTAAAGGCAACCTCCATGCACCTTGGCTGGCGGTGACTGCATTCGGGGTACTAGCGCTAATGCTTACCCTGCTGGTGTTCATTGGCGAAGGTATCCGCGACGCGTTCGACCCTCGACTGGTAACGGCCTCATGAGCTTGACGCAACCACACGCCTCCCCTGCCGCGCAGCAAGAGCCTGACACTGTGAATACACCACTCTTAAGTATCAAAGATCTATCGGTCGCTTTTCACCAAGCCAGCAACAGCGTCACCGTCGTCGACAAAATTTCCTTCGACATAGCGCACAATGAAACCCTAGCCCTGGTCGGTGAGTCTGGTTCTGGAAAATCCATGACGGCACACGCCATCATGAAACTACTGCCCTACCCTGTTGCCCACCACCCCAGTGGCAGTATCACATTTGAAGGCGACGAACTGCTGCATTATAACCAGCGGCAGATGCAGCGATTACGCGGCCGCCGTATAGGCATGATTTTTCAAGAGCCAATGACGGCGCTCAACCCTTTACATACGGTCGAAAAGCAGCTCTCAGAAGTATTAATCCTGCACAGAGGTTTGCGCCAACCCGCTCTGCGCACCAAGGTGATTGAGCTGCTGCATAAAGTTCAAATCCAATCCCCAGAAAAGCGTCTAAAAGCCTATCCCCACGAGCTTTCAGGAGGCCAACGTCAGCGTGTCATGATCGCCATGGCCCTAGCCAATGAACCGACCCTGCTGATCGCTGATGAGCCAACCACGGCACTTGATGTCACAGTGCAAAGAGAAATTCTTGGACTATTGCAGAACTTACAAAAAGAGATGGGCATGGCGATTCTGCTCATCACCCACGATCTCGGTGTGGTCCGACACATGGCCAATCGCGTGGCGGTCATGCATCAAGGTAAACTCATCGAGCTGCAGGACTCTGAAGCTCTTTTTGATGCACCGCAGCAAGAATACACCCGCACGCTGCTGAACAGTCACCCCAAAGGCATGCCTCTAACGCCTAGCGATACCAACAAAGAGAGCCTGCTTGAAACGAAGCAGTTGAGTGTTAGCTTCCCGCTTAACAAACCGCTGTTCGGCAAGCCAACCCGTTTTGTGCACGCGGTTAAAAACATCAGCTTGAAACTGACCGCCGGCCAGACCCTCGGAGTGGTAGGCGAGAGCGGTTCAGGCAAGTCGACCTTGGCTATGGCGATATTGCGACTGCTGGATGCCCAGGGCGAAATAACCTTTCAGAAAAACAAGCTGCACGAGCTGAATGAAAAAAAACTGCGTCCACTGCGCAAACACATGCAAGTGGTATTCCAAGACCCCTTTGCCAGCTTAAGCCCGCGTATGACCGTCGCAGAAATCATTGCCGAAGGTCTGTCAGTACACACCGAGCTGGACCACAGTAATCGAGAGCAGGCGGTCATCAAAGTAATGGACGAAGTGGGTTTACTGGCCGCCGATCGTCACCGCTATCCCCATGAGTTTTCAGGTGGTCAACGTCAACGCATCGCCATTGCTCGGGCACTGGTATTAAACCCCAAGTTGTTAATTTTAGACGAACCTACTTCGGCACTCGATCGAGCCGTACAGGTGCAAGTCATCGATTTACTGCGTGATTTACAGCACAAACGCGGCCTAACCTATCTATTTATTAGTCACGACCTAAACGTTGTCAAAGCACTGAGCCATCAGGTGCTGGTCATGAAAGGCGGGGAAATGGTTGAATACGGAAATGCGAGAGAGGTATTGGAAAAACCGCAGCAGGCCTACACGCAACGTCTGTTGCAAGCCAGCTTCCTAAACTAACACGCCCGTTGGCGGCTTACCTGAAGCCTCCATAGACATAGACGCTGCCACAACAATTAGATGTCATCTTGCTGGGAGTCAGGAGCCTCCGCTACCAGTGCTTCTCGCTCAGCCTTGGGGATATATTTAGGCTTGTTACGTGGATTCAGTTTAGCATTGGCTTTTTTAGCCTTGGCTTTAAGGGTGCTATTAATTTTCTTTTTTCTGTTCATAAACATCAACACTGTAGGAATCAACCACGACGCCATAAAACAAACCATCACTCAACGTAAGCGATGGTCGCCATTACTTTAACAGCGAATGATCCTCCGGCAGAGTGCGCGCAATCCACAGTGCCAATTTGTGCTTCATTTTTGGCTCGTTTTCCTGCCCCTTCGCCAAAGGCTGGATGAGTTTATCTTGTACCAACAGCCGGTAAAGGTAGGTCACCTTGTCCTTGGCCGAGTCAGTGCCTTCAAACTCCCCCACGCCGCGTGTGCGTGCGTAGGCCTCACCTACCTTAATCGCTTCAAGCAGTAACTCTGCTTCGTTGTTCAGCTTCTTTGCTTTCACGATTCACAACTCCTCTACTGAAACGCAATGACTTTTTATTCTTAGCGCTCTATTTTATAGGGCTCTGCATTAGCGCTTAGGCTTAGCCTTGCCGGCCTGTTTTTTATTGGCTTTTAATTTAGCGGCTCTCAGCTTAGCGGTTCTGTTACTGCTTGTCTTGGCTTTAGCGCTTGAGTTTTTATTAAGTTTAGAGCGTCCATCGCCGCGGCTACTCTCTCCTTTTCCTGCCCCTGCGCCCCCTCCTGTAGCACGAGCTTTTTGGCCAGTATTGGCAGTGCGCCCTTCATGGCCGCCAACCCCTCGATTTTCAGAGGCGCGGCCAGCGCGATTAGACTGGCCACCACGGCGACGTTTCTCAGCGGCGCGTGATGGCTCATCGGCCAGGCCGCTGGAGCCGGCCACCGCTTGATTCAACTCATCCATTTCCTTATGACTAAGGTTGCGCCACTCGCCGGCTTTCAGCTTGCCCAAAGTCACATTCATGATGCGCGAACGCTTTAACTTGGTCACCTCAAATCCAAGGTATTCACACATGCGGCGAATCTGACGGTTCAGTCCCTGGGTCAAAATAATCTTGAACACAAAGCGACTGGTAATGGTGACACGACAGGGTGCTGTCACCGTGCCCAAGATAGGAATACCGTTGGACATTTTTTCGACAAAGGCGCTGCTCAAGGGTTTGTCTACGGTCACCACATACTCTTTGTCGTGCACGTTCTCAGCGCGTAGAATTTTATTAACAATATCCCCGTCACTGGTTAGGAAGATCAACCCCTCTGAGGGTTTATCCAAACGGCCAATGGGGAAGATGCGCTGGCGATGCCCAATAGCGTCAATGATGTTGCCCTGTACGCCACTTTCGGTGGTACAGGTAATACCCACTGGCTTGTTGTAGGCGATATAAACGCGATCGGCTTTGTTCTGTGCACTGGCACGAATGCGGCGCCCTTCCACCTTAACCTCGTCACCAACCTGCACTCGCACACCGGTCAGTGCAACCTGACCATTAATCACCACCATACCTTCGTCGATATAGCGGTCTGCCTCGCGACGTGAACAAAAACCGGAATCACTGATGAACTTATTAAGACGAATGCCACTGCTGTCGGTCACGGAAGAATCTCATGGGGTAGATGGTGCGATTATAAGGTATTTATAGAAGATGAACTGAAGTAATACACTCAGCTTGAAGCGGGCGCTGTTGTGACAAGTCTTAAGCCTTCAGAGCTCAGCAGTGACTTATTCGTCATCCAGACCGAGGTAAATCAACTTGCTCTTCTCGTGAGCGGCCATGGCCGCCTCACGGAAAAGCGCGAGAGTGCCATCAAAGCTATCATCGTAAAGTGCCTCATAGGCGGCTGCGTAGGCACTCGCACTGACCTCTTCGAGTCCGTTGATGCCAAGTAGTTCTTCGCGAGCGAGAATCTGCGGGAAGTCCTTTTCAATTTCGCCGCGCAAGAGGTCGTAATTTTCAGCCGCTTCATCCCGCGCACGATCCAACGCGCTACCCGCTTCAAAGTATTGCGCTTCACTGGTTGCCTTGCCAATTGCGGCAATAAATACCGTATAGGCTTCCCACAACTCCTGCGAAAGACAGGCCTGCTCCTCCAAAAGGTCTCGATAGAGCTCTTGACGCTTGGCCATGTCCAGCGCCTGAAGCTGATCGAGAGCCAAGACATCCACCATAACCTGATAAATCGCCTGAACGCGCGGCTTCGCGGCGCGAATATCCTTCTCCATTAGATCCGATTCTCTGCATTGAGTAATAAAAGCGATATTCTAATGCAGCCAAGCCTGCAGACCCAATAGAATTACAAAGTAACGCCGCTCTTAAGCCAGTTCTGCCAGAGCCTTTTAAGCTAATTCCCCAACGTTTCTAGTTGAGTGCGTCTTTTTGCCTCAGCATCGCGCAGCTGCGCCTCAACACCACCCGCCTTGCGCAACGCATTAAGCTGATACTCAGGGATAACCCCACTGGTACGATTTGCTTTGCTGGGTTCGCTCACGCCTTCACTCATGGCTTGATCACGCTCAGCCACCGGTGGCGGCTCTTCACCACACCCCACCACACCGCCCAGCGCCAATAACACCGCACACGCCCATTGTAAGATTACTCGCCCAGCTCCAGTTTCCCTCTCTGCATCTGCCATCATTATCCTGTCCATATTTGCCTCGTGTCGCCTGACGATTGATGTGTTCAAATCAGTGTAGCTCGATCACCCCAAAGCATAAACAGGGCTTGTTTGTATTGGCGCTTGGCTGTGCTTATGGGAGAATACGCGCCTAATTTTTGGGGAGTCGGTCGCCTGGCGGCCACTCAAACCAGCCAATTGCTAATGGGATAACACCAATGACCGCACTCCTGCTCGACGGCAAAGCCCTTGCCAAGAAAACCGAAGAAGAACTGTCACAGCGCATTGCCACACTGAAAGAGAAGAGCGGCGGTCAAACCCCTATTTTGGCCACCATTTTGGTCGGTGCGGACCCAGCTTCAGCGACCTATGTAAAGATGAAGGGCAACGCCTGTACGCGCATTGGCATGGACTCCATGAAAGTGGAAATGTCTGAGGAAACCACCACCGAAGAGCTTCTGACTAAGATCGATGAGCTTAACAATAATGACAATGTGCACGGCATTTTGCTGCAACACCCTGTACCAGCGCAGGTCGATGAACGTGCCTGCTTCGACGCCATCGCCCTAGAAAAAGACGTCGACGGTGTGACCTGCCTAGGCTTTGGCCGCATGAGCATGGGCGAAGAAGCTTACGGCTGCGCCACACCAAAAGGCATCATGCGCCTGCTCGAGGCCTACGATATTGAGCTGTCAGGTAAGCACGCCGTTGTTGTTGGCCGCAGTCCAATTTTGGGCAAGCCAATGGCCATGATGATGTTAGAAGCGAATGCCACCGTGACAATTTGTCACTCTCGCACGCAAAACCTCGCCGAGCACATCAAACAAGCCGACATCATCGTTGGAGCAGTAGGCAAGCCAGAGTTCATCAAGGCAGAGTGGATCAAAGACGGCGCCGTGGTTGTCGATGCTGGCTACCACCCAGGCGGTGTTGGCGACATCGAAATGACGCCATTAATCAACCGTGTCGCAGCCTACACCCCCGTACCTGGTGGCGTTGGCCCAATGACCATCAACACGCTGATTTATCAGTCAGTTGATTCTGGCGAGAAGAAGATGGGCTAAGCAGGCGCTTAGCAACACCCCAAAAGGGAAGCTTCTGCTTCCCTTTTTTATTTACAGGGATGTAATGTATCCAGCGGACGCAGGATGCACAGGAGCTGGTTTTATGTTCAGGCAGAAGCCTGCCCCTGCCTGCTCTGTACCAACCACAGCCTGAGTGGCCGAGTTTATGTGACCCTCCCTCTGGTCACTATCCGCCCCATCGATCCTCCCCTCCTGCTCAGCCCCATATTACCTTCTGGTGTGGCACTACAATCGTGTTCACAACCCCAAGATGATCAAAAATTGACCAAGACAGGTTAGGCAGCTAAGATACATATCACACGCTAGGAGAAACCCTGTGCCCAGCAACATGATACTGATCAAAGTCTGCTACAGCGCCCTGTATGGTGCAGACATCTGCACCCGTGAAGGTTTCTACGGAGCCTACCGAGTGCTCTGCGATAAACACCAAAACCTATTTGATCAAGACGATGGCTTCGCACGTATGCTGCACCTAACCTTGATACACCTAGGTTTTGACGCCGCCGTCGAGGTTGCACGCAGTGTCATCGCTCGAGGCCAAACCTAAACTGCCTTCAAATCTCAGCTCACCCGTGCCAGTACCCACAGGGTTTACTTATCGACACGCCTATTCTCGGCAACTGGTGATAGAATCCAGCCATGACAGCACCGACGACAAACAGCCCCCCTCCTTCAGACACCAGTACAAGCTCACCGCGCAACACCGAGCTCGCCACTGTATCTCTCACGCCAGCAACTCCGGAACTCGCTCTGAAGGTCATCTACCAAGATGAACATCTGATCGCCGTCGATAAACCCGCCGGTTTACTGGTGCATCGCAGTAACGTCGATCGCCACGAAACACGTTTTCTATTACAAACGCTACGCAACCAGATAGGTCAGCACCTATACCCGCTTCACCGTCTGGATAAACCGACCTCAGGTGTCATTCTATTCGCTCTGCGTCCAGAAGTTGCGGCCCTTTTACAAGCCGATATGGAGAGCAATAAAACCACCAAGGAGTACCTGCTGGTCTGCCGTGGTTACTGCGCCGAGTCGGGTACAGTAGATCACCCGCTCAAACCCATCGATGACTTCAAGAGCAAACAGAAGAAGAAACGAGAAGCCAAGGACAAACAGTTGATAGCCGAGGGGCTGCCCCCCAGCCAGCAGCCAACTGAACCAAAACCCGCTCAACAGGCCATCACCGAATACCGCCGCCTGAACACCATTGAGCTGGATGTACAACTGGAACGCTACCCTCAATCGCGCTACTCATTGGTACTCGCCACACTGCTGACGGGGCGTAAACATCAAATACGCCGCCACTTCAAGCACCTGTCGCACCACCTGATTGGCTGCCCAAAATACGGAAAATCGAAGCACAACCACTACTTTTCGGAGCACCTCGGCGCGCCAAGACTGCTGCTACACGCCTATCGTTTGCACCTCACTCACCCGATAACAGGCAAGTTACTGACACTTAAAGCCGAGCCAAGCGGCACCTTTGCAGCATTGTTAAAGCGCTTTAAATGGAACTTGGATTCAGCGGCATAAATAACACCCCGAAGGCGTTAAATACCACACGATAAAGCGTGCTGGCCCCTTGAATTAACCCCGCTAAAATCAGCATGAAAGTAGCTTTACTGGTAGACTCTGCCGCCACAGCTAATTCAGCCGCCGTTATAGCCGCGGCCCGTCAATATTGGATTCAACACCGTTATGCGCCTCGACAAATACATCAGCCAAGTGACCGACCATTCCCGCGCAGAAGTAAAACAAATGCTGCGCAATAACTGGGTCAGCATCGATGGAGAAACCGTGCGCAGCGCTTCCCTACAAGTACAACCTGAGCAACGGGTCAGCATCGACGGTGAAGAAATCAATCAGCCCGGCGCACGCTACTTTATGCTCAATAAACCACAGGGTTACATTTGTGCGACAAAAGACAAAGAGCACCCCGTCGCACTGGAGCTCCTCGATGAGCCCAATGCCGACAAACTGCAGATCGCGGGCCGTCTCGATATAGACACCACCGGTTTGGTGCTGATTACCGACGATGGCAAGTGGAACCACGCCATTACATCGCCCAAGCGCGACTGTAAGAAAACCTACTACGTCTGCACCGACAAAAAGATAGAGGGCGACACCGCCGCCAAGTTTACCGAAGGCCTAATGCTCGACGGTGAAATCAAGCCGACACAGCCGGCCGAACTGGAAGTTCTGTTTGAAAATGAATGCAACCTCACCATCAGTGAGGGCAAGTACCATCAGGTGAAACGTATGTTTGCCGCTGTCGGCAACCACGTCGCCGAGCTACACCGCCACACCATCGGCGGCATTGTGCTCGACGAGAACTTAGAGCCTGGCGAATACCGAGCCCTGACACAGGCAGAGATAGACTGCATTCAGCCTTAAACGGCAGGCGCCCGTGCCTACACGCTCATACCCAAAAGCCTCGCACACAACTAAGAAAATACCATGACCGATCGCGCGCTTGAGCTGCTACAAGAATTTATTCAGGACACAGGCAAAACAACCCTGTGTATTGCCGATGAGAACCTGCTCGTTGATATCCAGCGACTGCAACAACACCCACAGCTGGCACTGATCAGTAACCGCTGGGATGTGACTCAACGAGCACAAGCCGCGGGCCTTAACTGCCAGTTCTCAGACATGGACTTCAGTGCTATAGCAGACGCCAGTGTTGAACAGGTGGTCTACCGAGTATCGAAAGAAAAGCCTTTGGTTAACCATGTCATTCGTCAGGCTTTTCGGGTGCTCATGCTCGGTGGTCAATTGCACATCAGCGGTGAAAAAGGCGACGGCACCAAGACCTACATAGAGAAAGCGGGCAAGCTGTTTGGGGGGAAAGTTCCCGCACAAAAGAATGGTTCGTTTTATCTGGGCAGCCTCGTAAAAAAACAGGCGCAAGCCGACAGTAAGGCGCTAAAAGCGCTGGACGACAAGCATTACCATGAGCTGCGCGCAATCGGTGAGCTGGCTGGGCAACCGCTCTACAGCAAGCCTGGTCAGTTTGGCTGGAACAAGCTCGACCGAGGCAGTGAGCTGCTCATCAGCGTAGCCGACAAATACCTCAGTCAGATGCGCAACCGGCCCAAATCACTTTTGGACCTCGGCTGTGGCTACGGATATTTAACCCTCAACAGCTTAGCTTGGGACAGTATCGAGCGCCGCACCGCCACCGACAACAACGCCGCCGCACTGCTCAGCGTGACCAGAAATAGCCAACAGCACCCGGCGCCTATTCAAGTGGTCGCCGACGACTGTGGCGAGAGTATTATCGAAAAGTTTGATCTCGTGCTCTGCAATCCGCCTTTTCATCAGGGCTTTGATGTTGAAGGTGGGCTCACCAATAAGTTTCTAAAGCGTATGTACGCCGCCCTCAACAAAGGCGGTGTAGCCCTAGTAGTCACCAATCTGTTCATTCCCTTAGAGCACAAAGCATGTAATTTGTTTGGCAAACACAACGGCTTTGTAAAGGTTGATATCTTGGAGGACAACGGCGCGTTTAAAGTGATCGCCTTACACCGCTAACCTTGCTATCTAGACGCCCGCTATGGTAAGCGCAAAGCTCGTAACGCATAGTTGAGCTTACAGCCTTTAAGGCGTTCATCGAGCAGGGGAAAGCCCTGCAACTGCTGATAAAACTCCGCCCTCTCCAAGCTCTGACGACTGAAACAGGCCACCGCATTGGCGTAGAGTGGCGTCGAAAAACACCAAGCTCGGCGCCAGCTCGCTTGCCTCTTTAAACCGTTATTAGCCTTATCTAAAAATGCGCACTGGGCTAAACCCTTTGCTTCATCAAAGTTCATCACCAGCGCGCCGTCGCTTGCTAGGTGATTTAGCAGCTGTTTACACCAGCGCCCATCGGCCGCCACAGCGCGAGCGGGCTGACCGTCACTCTCGCCAAACAAGTCATCAATAATCAGATCAAACTTAGGCCCACGATAGGCCCTGAGCCAAGCCACAGCATCACATTCAATCAATTCAAGTCCAGAACCAGCTACATCAAAGAAGCGCTCGGCCACCTCTAGGTGCACGGGGTTCAGCTCAACCCCAAGCAACTCTTTGGGGTTCAAAAAGTACTGTAATTGCTTGATCACTGCGCCGCCGCCCACACCCAGCACCAGTACGCGCTTTACGCTGCCTAAACGTTGCATAAACGCAGGCAGCAGCAATAGATCCCAAACTGAGCCAGCTACTGGGCGTCGCGGGTTGTACTGACTGTGGAACACCCCGTTACTGTAAAGCCGGCGAGTAAGCCCTGCAGAGCGCACCTGATACAGGCACTCAGTGCCATCATCCTGCCTTTCTCGGTGTTGCCAAACTAACGCCATAAAATCTCTTTTGTTGTTCGTTCTGCTCGGTAACCGAGCCGCCGGCCTAACAGGCCCAGCCGTTCTCGGTCCCAAGAGGCTCAGCCCTCAGATACGTAGCCTTAGTCGACAGGCTTACGTATACTGCGGGCACTAAAATTTAGGGTAATGATTATGTTCGCAACCAATGAATACTTCGATGGCAAGGTTAAGTCCATCGCCTTCCAAACTGAAACCTTACCAGCCACCATTGGCGTAATGCGTCAGGGAGACTACGAGTTTGGTACCAGTCAGAAAGAGTACATGACCGTTACCAGCGGCGCACTGACCGTAAAACTGCCAGGCAGCGATGCATGGGTCACCTTTAAGCAGGGTGAAACCTTTATCGTAGAGGCCAATCAGTCCTTCCAGGTAAAAGCGGAAGTAGAGTCGTCCTACCTGTGCCTGTACGAGTGATTCACAGCCCTGACTAGCGCAGCGCGCTAGTCAGGACCTTTCCGACACAAACCTCTCACCGCCCTCTCCTTCCCCACAATCACTTAACCAAAGCCTCTGAATTAACGCCACTTAACAACAGTACCCA
>Ga0209081_1001565_pt1 | contig 13635 bp, 12 predicted proteins | sample GOMGulsemesocosm_4_FD_184636 | JGI IMG/M metagenome (GOLD analysis project Ga0209081, IMG submission 184636) | Methane-oxidizing microbial communities from mesocosms in the Gulf of Mexico - GOM15B Gulf of Mexico (SPAdes) (version 2) | ecosystem: Environmental > Aquatic > Marine > Cold seeps... | reverse complement strand
TCTTTTTGGTATTTCCAAATGACCTTACCAAAGCCTATAGAAAAACGCAGTACCTTAACACCTGTTTTTCTGGCGACCCAAAAATGGCCGAATTCATGAATCGCAACCAATAAACCAATCGCGACTATAAAATAAAATAGGCTATGTAAGGTTTCCATTAGGCAACTAAAGCCGCAATGATTTGCTCAGCTTGCCCACGCGCTTGCTGATCTGCAGTAAGAATATGCTCTAAGGTATCCGCTTCCGTTGCAGTGAATTTAGCCATACTTTGTTCAATAACCTCTGGAATATCAGTAAAACGTATTTTCTCATTTAAGAAAGCCTCTACCGCGATCTCATTGGAAGCATTTAATACCGTTGGCATAATACCGCCCGCTGTAATGGCTTCTATCGCTAAACGTAAACACGGGAATCTGTTCAAATCAGCTACTTCAAAATCCATATGCTTAACAGCAAAAATATCTAAAGCTGCTACACCGGAGTCGAAACGATCAGGCCAAGCCATTGCATGAGCAATAGGAATACGCATATCTGGGTTACCCATTTGCGCCAAGACACTGCCATCCACATAATCTACCATTGAATGAATAATGCTTTGCGGATGAATAACGACTTGAATTTGCTCAGCCTGCATATTAAATAACAAACAGGCTTCAATTAATTCTAAGCCTTTATTCATCATCGTTGCAGAATCAACCGAAATTTTTCGGCCCATATCCCATTTAGGGTGTGCTACTGCTTGAGCAACAGTTACATTATCCAATTCATCAAGAGGTGTCGTTCTAAACGGGCCGCCTGAAGCAGTTAATAAAATACGTCGCGCTGAAGGGGCATCATGCCCTGCCGTATAACCAGCAGGCATACATTGAAAAATCGCATTATGCTCACTATCGATAGGCAATAAAACTGCGCCAGAATCTTTAACGGCCTGCATAAAAATATCACCAGACATAACCAATGACTCTTTATTTGCAAGCAGTACTGTTTTTCCTGCTTGAGCAGCTGCTAATGCAGACAATAAACCCGCTGCTCCTACAATAGCCGCCATGACTGAATCAACGTGATCTAAAGTAGCAACTGTCACTAATGCTTCTGCACCAGTCAAAACAGTCATATCAGCAATCGCTGTACCCGCTAATTTCGCTTTAAATTCTGCACCTTTTTGCTCATTAACAACAACGGCATACTCAGGTTTAAATTCTAAACACTGCTCATATAAAACATCAATATTGGTATTAGCTGTTAGTGCGATAACGCGATATAAATCACTGTGTCGCTTCACCACATCTAAAGTACTAACACCAATAGAACCTGTCGCACCTAGAATACATATGCCTTTCATGAATACATCCACCTAATAAACCATACACCCGCATAAAAAACGGGAACCGCTGCGATCACACTATCTAAGCGATCTAACAAACCACCGTGTCCTGGCAAAATAGTACCGCTATCTTTAACACCACGAATACGTTTCGCAGCACTAAAAAATAAATCGCCATAAACAGAAACAAGTACAGTAATCACTGAAAGCATTAAAAAGTCACTAACGCTCATTGCTGAAAAGCCAAAAGACAAAGTAAACACTAAACCAATAACTACCGATGCAACTAGTGCACCATATAAGCCTTCCAGTGTTTTCCCTGGACTAATTTCAATCGCTAATTTTGTTTTTCCAAATTTTTTACCTGCGAAATAAGCACCAATATCAGCAGACCAAATCAAGACAAAGAAAAACAAGGTCATAGCCGGCTCTTCAAGTATTATTAGGCGAGATAAAAACAACCATGCAGACACTAAGACAAAGCCACCGATAAATAATTTTTTACCGATACCCATCTTAATATCTAATAGATCAGCGCCTGCTCTGCGAATCTTAAACATCACATAAAGCCAAAACATGACGGGCGGTACAACAAGAAGCTCTATAAGCCCCGAATAAGTCCGTATCTCTGGCCAATCGCTTAACTGAGTCAAAACTTCCAATAATTGCGTCCAAAATTGCAGTAACACCATCGGTATCAACATAGCTAGCAAGAATAAACACTTGCCTAACATTGTTTTTACTTCCGCTAAATTCGTCCATTCCCATGCAGCAATCAACATAACAATGCCCCAAATAATAGCAAAGTAAAGGTGCGGCAATTTAAAAATAGCCAACACCACCAAGGGGGCTAAAACTAAAGCGGTAATAACTCTTTGTAGTAACATTTTTTTATTATTTTTTAGGAGGTTATAAAAAGACGCAGAACTGAATTTACGTTGCCTTAGACAGGCTTTGTACTTGCTCACTGGTACGACCAAATCGTCGCTCACGAGTAAGGAAGTCGTCTATTGCTTCTCGCATGGTTTCTGCATTAAAGTCAGGCCATAGCTTCGAGGTGAAATAAAGTTCTGTATAGGCGAGTTGCCATAAAAGGAAGTTACTGATACGCTGCTCCCCACCTGATCTAATAAATAAATCAGGCGCAGGAAGATCTGATATAGAAAAACCACTCGCAATGAGTGTTTCATCTATATCATCAGGTGATAAAGCACCTTCTTGTATTTTTCTTGCTATGTCCTTTACAGCTAAAGTCATATCTCTATGACTACCATAGTTTGCGGCAATAACTAGCGTTAAACCGGTATTATTTTCTGTCTGCCGCTCACTATCTGTCATCTTCTGCTGTAATTTATCAGAAAAGTCAGTGCGTTCACCAATAAAGCGCAGACGTATATTATTCTTATCTAAGCGATCAACTTCTTTTTGCATGGTGCTCATAAAAAGTTCCATGAGCTTGGAGACCTCCTCTTTCGGCCGCCTCCAATTCTCACTACTAAATGCAAATAAAGTTAAAACCTGTATATTTTCCTGCGCGCAAAACTCAACCACTCGCTTAACCGCCTTAACACCAGCAGGGTGCCCCATAACACGTGGTAAATGGCGCTTTTTCGCCCAGCGGCCATTACCATCCATAATAATGGCAATATGCTTAGGGTATTGCGATCGATCGATTTTATTTGCTACAGCTTGCATTCAAATATGCCTTATATCGACAGTAAATCAGCCTCTTTCTCTTCTAAAAGCTTTTCTACTTGTTTTATGTATTGATCAGTAATCTTCTGAATTTTTTCTTCACCAGCATGCGCTTCATCTTTAGAAACCATTTTTTCCTTTAAGGCTTCTTTAATTTCACTATTAGCATCACGACGAACATTCCGGATAGAAACACGCCCGTTTTCTGCCTCTGCCTTAACGACTTTAACCAAGTCACGGCGACGCTCTTCCGTTAACATCGGTAGAGGTACGCGAATAATATTACCGTTAGTAACCGGATTTAAGCCTAAATCAGAAGACATAATCGCCTTCTCAATGGCTTGCATCATACCTTTTTCCCAAGGAGTAACCGCTAATGTACGAGAATCATCAATCGAAACATTAGCTACCTGAGATAAAGGCGTATCGGCACCATAATAAGACACGACAACCTGATCCAACAAGCTTGGGTGTGCACGCCCTGTTCTTATTTTAGTAAAACCTTTTTTAAGAGAGTCAATGCTCTTACCCATTCGGCTAGCCGCATCTTGCTCAATATCATTAATCATTATTTAGTTTCCTCGCTCTATAAGTGAACCTATCTCTTCACCTTGCATTAAACGCATAACTGCGCCAGATTCAAAAATATTCATTACGCGCATAGGTAAATTATTATCTCGACAAAGCACTAATGCAGTTGTATCCATAACATTCAACCGCTGATCAAGTGCTTCATCATAAGTCAATCGTGAATAAAACGTAGCATCTTTCACTTTTTCTGGGTCTGCCGAATAAACACCTTTAACTTTCGTTGCTTTAATCATCAATTCAGCGTTAATCTCAATCGCTCTTAAGCTCGCAGCCGAATCGGTTGTAAAAAAAGGATTTCCTGTCCCAGCGGCAAAAATAACCACGCGGCCTTTTTCTAAGTGTCTAACTGCACGACGTCTAATATAATCTTCACACACTTGGTTAATTTTTAAGGCCGTCATAACTCGCACTTGTTGACCTAAAAACTCTAAGGAATCTTGCATAGCCAAGGCATTAATAACCGTTGCCAACATACCCATTTGATCCGCTGTAACACGATTCAAACCTTCGGCAGCTTGCTCTGAACCACGCAAAATATTGCCACCACCTATGACTAAACCAACTTGAATGCCTGCATCACATAATTCTTTTATTTCTGTCGCCAAGCGCTTTACGATCTCAGGGTCGATATTACCCCCTTTATCGCTCATTAACGCTTCACCACTTAATTTGAGCATAATTCTTTGGCAAATAAGTTTAGTCATAAATTCTACCTATCTAAAGTTAATGATAAAAAAAGTGTTATTTGGTAAGTCACAGTCCACAATGAACTATTGATGTTATCTGCACTATAAAAATATTGCACAACAAAAGCTGAGCACAATACCAAAAACTAATTCCCTGTTTATTTTTCTGTTCTAGGTCAATAGTTTTCAGTGTGCAAGCACACTGAAAACATGATCTATCGTAGCTTACTTAGCCGCGAATTTGCGCCATAACTTCAGAAGCAAAATCACCTTCTTCTTTTTCAATACCTTCACCAACTTCTAAACGAGTAAAAGTAAGTACTTTATTACCTTTAGCTTTAGCAAGTTGGCCTACTGTCATTTTGTCATCTTTAATAAACGCCTGACCTTCTAGCGTAATTTCCGCTAAGAATTTTTTAATTCGTCCGCCAATCATTTTTTCAATAATGTTTGCAGGCTTGCCACTTTCCTCAGCTTGAGCAACAAAAATTGCTTTTTCTTTCTCAACTAATTCAGGCGCTACATCAGCTTCAGAAACACAAACAGGCTTGCTAGCAGCAATATGCATTGCAACGTCTTTTGCTAACTCATTATCTGCTTTTTCTAAGCTAACCAACACACCAATTTTTTCGCCATGCAAGTAAAATCCAGTACCGCCTTCTGTAGCAACTCGTTGAAAACGTCTTAGCGCAATGTTCTCACCTAATTTAGCAATCAAACCACGACGTACTTCATCAATTGTTTTGCCATCTGCCAATTCAAGCCCATAAGCCTCTTCTACAGTGGTAACATCTGACGCTAAAACTGCATTAGCAATATCATTTGCAAAAGCTTTAAAAACATCACCTTTAGCAACAAAATCAGTTTCACAGTTAACATCAATAATTACAGCATTTTTCGTATCTGCGCTTTGTGCAACAGCAATACGCCCTTCAGCAGCAATACGACCTGATTTTTTATCCGCTTTTGCTAAACCGGCTTTGCGCATATTTTCAATGGCAAGCTCCATATTAGCATCTGCTTCAATTAATGCTTTTCTACATTCCATCATGCCTGAACCCGTTCTTTCACGTAGTTCTTTTACCATTCCAGCTGTAACACTCATGCTCTTTTACCTTTATATTTTCTTTAATTCTATAAAAACGCCCCCAAATGGAGGCGTTCATAAATGACCTATAATAATTAGCAAACCTGCCAATTACCATACACAATCATGCGCGCTTATTCAGCAGCGCTAGTTGCTTCTTCAACAAATTCATCAGATTTAGCTGACATATCTAAACTTGCAGCTTTAGCTTCTAAAACAGCTGTCGCAACAGTTTCAACATACAACTTAACTGCACGAATTGAATCATCATTTCCTGGAATAATATAATCAACACCTTTAGGAGAGTTATTTGTATCAACAATACCAATAACCGGAATACCTAATTTTTTAGCTTCGCTAAGTGCGTTTTTCTCGTAACCTACATCAAGAACAAAAATCGCATCAGGAATACCACGCATATCTTTAATACCGCCTAAGCTACGCTCTAATTTTTCCATCTCACGTTCCATGCCCAACGCTTCTTTTTTACTGAATCGTTGCTGCATTGTTCCATCAGCCGTCATTGCTTCAAGCTCTTTTAAACGATTGATTGATTTTTTAATCGTTTTAAAGTTCGTTAGCATACCACCCAACCAACGGTGGTTTACATAAGGCATACCACAGCGTACTGCTTGTTCAGCAACAGCTTTACGGGCAGATTTTTTAGTACCAACAAATAAGATATTGCCTTTATTTGCAGCCATCTGACCAACATAATTCATTGCATCATTAAACAAAGGAAGAGTTTTCTCTAAGTTAATGATATGAATTTTGCTGCGTGCACCAAAAATATAAGGTGCCATTTGTGGATTCCAATAACGAGTTTGGTGTCCAAAGTGAACACCTGCTTCTAGCATTTGACGCATTGATACTGCGGCCATTCTTTTCTCCAAATAATTCCGGATCATTCCGGAAGGGTTACGCCTCCACCTATCCCGACTAGAAACCAATTTTTTAAAAAAACCAGCACCCAACTAACCGTGTCGATAGATGTGAGTATTAAGTAAATGAACCTACCTTTATACCATATTTACTTTTTTACAACAACGGAATCTCTGTTAAAATTTATCTTTAAGCAAATCCTGTTAATATATTCATTCCCCTACAACGAGCAAGCATACAGCCATGTCAATCACCATAAAAACAGACGCCGAAATCGAAAAAATGCGCATTGCCGGAAAGCTTGCCGCAGAAGTTTTAGAGTTTATTGCGCCTTATGTCATTCCCGGTGTAACCACCAATGAACTAGACAAGCGCTGTCATGATTATATTGTTGATGTGCAAGACGCTATTCCCGCACCACTTAATTACCATGGCTTCCCTAAATCCATTTGCACATCTATTAACCACACTATCTGCCACGGCATCCCTAACGAAAAGAAGCTAAAAAAGGGCGACATTATTAATGTCGACATTACCGTCATTAAAGATGAGTATCATGGCGATACTAGCAAAATGTTTTATGTGGGAGAAGTGACACCCCACGCGAAGAGACTGTGTGTTATTACCCAAGAATGCCTGATGCTAGGCATAGAGCAAGTAAAACCTGGGTGCACACTTGGCGATATTGGTCATGCCATACAGAAGCATGCCGAATCCAACCGATACTCGATAGTTCAAGAATTTTGTGGCCATGGCATTGGTAAGAAGTTTCACGAAGAACCTCAAGTTTTACACTACGGCAAGCCAGGTGAAGGCACCACTTTAGAAGCAGGCATGATACTGACTATCGAGCCCATGGTTAATATCGGCAAACGCCATATGAAAGTACTCAAAGATGGCTGGACAGCAGTCACTAAAGACCGCTCACTTTCCGCACAATGGGAACATACCATCCTAGTAACGCCTACGGGATATGAAGTTCTTACTTTACGCCAAGAAGAAACGTGAACAACTTAGCCCCCCACAGCCTTAATAGTGCGCAACAGATTAAGCAAGCCATACAACAGCAGAACAGCTACCTAAAAAGTATTTTCACTCCCGAAAACCCAATTCAACCATTACTACTCGGCAAGTCGCTATTTATAGACGAAGTACTGCACGTCCTGTGGAACCGCTTTATAATCCAAGAACCGGAACATTTTGCCTTAATTGCCGTGGGTGGTTACGGTCGACAAGAAATGTTTCCGCATTCAGATATCGACATTCTTATATTGCTTGACGACAACACTCCAGAGCAAGCAAAAGAACAGCTGAGTACATTATGCACCTTCCTTTGGGATACTGGATTAAAGCTAGGGCTAAGCGTACGCAACACCGAGGAATGCCTACAAGCTGCGGCAGACGACCAAACCATTATGACTAGCCTCATGGAGTCCCGTCACTTAGCAGGAAACCAAGACCTTAGCGCCAACCTCAGCTCTCATTTATTAGAACACCCCCCTTGGAGTTCAGAAAAATTTTATAATGCTAAGCTTAAAGAACAGCACACCAGGCACCAAAAGTTTCATGGCACAGCTTACAACTTAGAACCCAATGTAAAGGAAAGCCCTGGCGGCTTAAGAGACCTACAAATTATCGGCTGGGTCTTTAAGCACCATTACAAAACAGCGACTCTGCGTGAGTTAACTCAATTCGATTTTCTCCCTCAAAGCGAATATGAAGAGCTATTTTCTGCTCAGGAACTTTTATGGAAAATACGCTTCGCACTACACCTACAAACAGGGCGTTGCGAGGATCGACTACTGTTTGACCATCAACGCGAAGTAGCCGCCTCCTTTGGCTTTACCGAACAGAAAAACAATGAAGGCGTAGAGCAATTTATGCAACTCTACTTCAGAACAGTGATGCAATTAGAGCGCCTCAATGAGACATTACTGCAGTTTTTTGACGAACGTTGCCTTACTCACAACGAAAAAACTTACAAACCTCAAGCCATCAACGAAAAATTTGATAGCATTGCCGGCTATATTGCTGCAAAAAGCGTCGGCATTTTCGAGGCTCACCCGCGCGCCTTACTAGAAATTTTTATATTAATACAAAAAATCCCATCAATTAACGGTATTAGAGCAACCACTATTCGCCTTATCCGCAGCAACTTACACTTAATTGACGACAACTTCCGCCAAGACCCACTTGCCCGGCAATTATTCGTAGATATATTGCGCCAACCACGCACGATCAACCGCGTACTACGCATGATGAACCGATATGGCGTACTAGCCGCCTACTTGCCTAGTTTTAATAATATTGTGGCACGCATGCAATACGACCTATTCCACATTTATACCGTGGATGAACACACACTTTTTGTAATCCGAAATTTGCGTCGCTTTGCCTTAGAAAAGCACAATGAGGAACTGCCTTTCTGTAACAGTATTTTTCTATTAATCCCTAAGCCCCATATTTTATATACAGCTGGATTATTTCATGACATTGCAAAAGGAAAAAAAGGCGACCATTCCGAGCTAGGCCAAGCCATTGCCCAACAGTTCTGCATTGACCATAAAATATCAGGTCACGACACGAAATTGATTTGCTGGTTAGTGCGCAATCATTTAGTCATGTCGACCACAGCACAACGCAAAGACATTAGTGATCCTGAGGTAATTCATGAGTTTGCCGCCAAAGTAGGCAAAATAGAAAACCTAAACTACCTATACCTACTCACCGTCGCTGATATTCGCGCCACCAATCCCGCGCTATGGACCTCATGGAAAGATTCCTTGCTAAAAGAACTATACAGCGCAACAGTTAACGCATTGAGACGCGGACTAGAAAACCCGATCCTACAATTAGACACCATAAAAGAAACACAGTCCGAAGCACACAAAGAATTACTTAAAAAAGGGCTATCAGCAGCCAACATCCAAAAAGCATGGAGCCATATCAGTTCTGATTATTTTCTACGCTACTATGCAGATGAAGCTGTCTGGCACACTATCGCTATTAATGCCAATGCAGAAAACGACTTACCGCTAATCCTCTTGCGCCCGCAAAATCAGCGCGGTAGCGCAGAAATTTTTATCTATGCTGAGCACAAACAGGAAGACTTTATCTTCTCACGCTGTACAGCCGCACTGGACAATCTAGGCTTAACTATTCTTGATGCGAGAATCATTTCTACTCGAGACGAACAATACACGCTCAACAGCTTCCAAGTGTTAGAGCAGTCAGGCGAGTCTATTACCGATTTACGCCGCGAACTACACATTTGCTCCGCAGTAAAACAACAATTAAGTGACCCTGCCAATATCCAACAAAAAAACCTACACCATCACTCTCGCCAAGCCACTCATTTCCCTATCCGAACTCAGGCTCGCTTCCACCAAGACCCGCAAAATCGATATGATATTTTAGAATTAATAACCACCGACCACCCCGGGTTACTAGCAAAAGTAGCCAAGTTTTTTCGCACTAATCAACTCAATATTATCAGCGCAAAAATCACCACCATAGGCAGCAGAGCAGAAGATATATTCTTCCTTAACACTCAAACCGATCAATTATTAAGTGACGAACAAATGCAGAGCTTAGCTAAGGATATAATCCAACTGCTAGAAAAGTAGCCAACCTATGAGGAGGTTTTAGCTACGACAGCACATTACATATCTAACCGCCTCTCATCAAAAAACAATACTTTGTTTTAACTGACCTAGCTTGGGTGCCTTTCATTACTCGGTTTACACTTTAAGCTGGATGAACATTAACCACTGAGCGTCGCAGCCAAAGCCCCAATTAGATAAGCGCTAAAAGTGAAAAATGATTTGGGTGTAATACAAAAGGTTCCGGCTTTTCCGCTTTTAATTATCGAGAAGCAATTTATCTATCGGAGAATAAATGAATATCACAGAATTGAAAAACAAATTAGAAGAAACCACTGCTGAGCCAGAAAGAATTAAGATTCTTAGCGACATAAAAGCACTGTCAGACAAAGCAGAAGCTCGTATACGCAATTCAAGTAAAGACCTTAGCTATGCTATTAGAGAGTGGTCTATCGAAATGATCGTCCAAAAATACTCTGAAAATATAGAAAGTGATGAAAACGAGCTGTTTATTCCTGATTATCAACGAGATTACAAATGGCCGCAGAAAACATTGTCTCGATTTATTGAATCAATTCTCATTGATTTTCCTATTCCGTATATGTACATCGCAGATGTAAACGATCCTAATGACGCAGAACTTGATGGCCGAATTGAGATTATAGATGGTTCCCAACGCATTAGAGCCCTTTATTACTTTATAAACAATAATATATGTCTATCTGAATTAAAAGAAATCAAAGAACTTGAAGGCTTTTACTTTAAAGATTTATCGGCAGCACGCCGTAGACGCTTTACAAGAGAAACAATTAGGCTTGTTGAGCTGAAAGGAGCCGTTGATGAAAGCACGCGAAGAGATTTATTTGAACGAATTAACTCGGGCTCTAAAAACTTAGAAGCAATGGAGGTAAGGCATGGCGGTCAAGATGCTGATACTAAATTCTATAAAGAGGTTGTTATTGTTTGCTCTGAAAGTCAATTATTTAAAGATTTAGCTCCGTTATCCGTCAAGAAAAAAGCAAACATGGATCATCGTGAATTAGTTTTACGTTTCTTTGCTTACTTAAATAATCTTGTCGGCTATAAAGGATCTGTAAAGCCATTTCTAGATGAATACCTGCATACAGAAGGGAAAGTTAATGATACCGGAACTATCAGCCAACATTTAAAAGACTTTAATCAAACAATGGAATTTATTCATACCCATATACCAATGGGCTTTAGAAAGACACAAACAAGCAAAACAACCGCAAGAGCTAGGTATGAAGCACTTGCAGTCGGAACCTCTCTTGCTCTAAAAGAAAATCCAACTTTAGTACCCGCTACCCCGCTATCTAGCTGGATAACGAGCGATGAATTCCAAGAAATTGTTGGGTCGGATAGCGCTAATAACATATCACAATTAAAAAAACGAATTGAGTATGTTAAAAATAAATTATTAGTGGGATGAGTTTATGAATAGCCTTATTAGAGAAGAGTTTGATAAAAAACAAGAAAACATTGATATTGTTATTGAGCTAACCCAATTTCTGGAAAAAGGGGATTTACTCAGAATTAGCGACTCAACATTGCCACAAGCAAGTAATACAGGTGAATTAGCCTTTAATGAACAATTAGTCGATGTCCTAAAATCAGTTATTTATATGATGAGCTATAACCAACTTGAATCTACAGCTCGTAGTTGCCTTGAAAATGTCTATGACCATTTAGAGGATAATCAAGTTGGTTATGACCAGTTACAACCTAATATACAAAAAGAAATATTAACTGCCGTTATTAAAAATCATGACAATGGAAAAAAAATACACCACATAATTGGCAGTAACTTAAATAAAAAAATTCCTAAGGCATCCCTAAAAATTAAAAAAGTCTTTAATGGGAACGTGTCCAGGGATACATTTCAAAAAATCAATGAAGATTACGGGCTTCGAGTCATGCCATCAGCAGAAAATCGTGATGGTATAGACTTAGATACTCTTAAAGATGCGAGAAATGACTTGGCACATGGCAACAAATCCTTTTCCGAGTTTGGAGCCGGGGATAGCACTCATCAATTTATCGAATTAAGCACTAGAGTAAGCGCTTATATCAGCTCAGCAATTACCGCATTTGATGATTATATTGATCAAGAAAGCTACTTAGCTGAAAGCTAACTAAGCCCCCCCCTAAATATTTATTGTGTTTGAGATAAATATAAATCAATTAGTATGGCACTAATCTTCGGGGGAACTGCATTAGCTATCATCAAGTGTAAGTCCCCTCTTGTCTTGTATTCAGTGAAACTAAAAAAATCTGGAAAACCTTGAATACGAGCAGCTTCATGCGGTGTTAATGTTCGACGCCTTAATGGGTGTACAAAGCGACCTTGTCCCATAGTACTAAATCCCCTTGTAATTGTCGTTGAGGGTTTATCCCATTTTAAACGACCATAAGAGGTCGGATAAGTATGATTCTTGTGTTTATGACAGTCAGGTCTCATTTCATTGGGTAAATCATATAAATTATTTTCAAAAAGATAATCAATTCGTTCGCTATGCTTAGTCACGGACGGTGTATCAAATATATTTTTTGAATTTTGTGCGTTATCAATAATATCTGCAATGACATCCAAAAGAGCAGAAGACGATTGATATTGGCTAAGAGCAAAATCAATCTGTTTAATAGATGCAACTTGAATATGACGAACACGTTTTTGTGCAATACCATAATCCGCAGTTTTAATAATTAAATTTTTAACTGTATAACCTAGCCCTTCTAAAAAATCAGCACTTTCTTTTAAAACATTTCCAGAATCATTTTTAATATTTAATACATTTTCAATGATCACTAACTGAGGTTTACATAACTCAACAAAGCGAATAACCTTTAAATACAACTTATTACGCGGATCTTTAGAGCGGGTATGATTATTAAGTCTTGAATGACCTTGGCATGGTGGGCCAGCCAACAGTACATCAATATCGGTATTTTTAGCTTGTAATATTTTTTCAACTTCTGATAACTCGTCACCAGGAAAGTTAGTAATTAATTCGGATATATCACCGTTATGTATTGCTATTAAACTACGAGAAAAATTTTTTTCATAGGTATTAGCAGCTTGTGGATTGAGCTCTACCGCTAGCTTGATAGTACTTGATAGTTGATGCTTTTTAGCCGCCTCTAACGCACCGAGCGTGAGCCCGCCACATCCCGAGAACAGATCCACAATGTTAATTGAAGTGGAAAACTGGTTATAGTCTGGAGAGACTTTATTAGTTAGCCATTCATTGTTACAAATTTTACTACTCATTAAACTTTTCTCTACTACTATAAATATATTGTTCCAATAAAATCAAGGGGGGGGCTTTTAGTCGCAACTAAACGCCTCTTCTGAAAATAAATCAGAAACACATTAATTAGCCTAACGCCCAATCTTATCTGCAATAAAAGATTTCATTTTATAACTCAGCTTTTCTTTTTCCTCTAGCTCCACTAATCTTTGCTGCTCATTCGCTCTCGCAAGAAACTCTTGTTCTTCGTTATGTTTAATAGACTGTAATTTATTCCGCAACTTATCCCTGTATTCATCCGTAATACCCAAGCGAATAAACTCGCTATCTTTACGCAGTAAATAACGCGCTAAAGTGTCTAAAAAGGCATCATCAATATCTTCTACTTGCCACACTTCTGCATACACAGAAAAATCAGTATGGTTATTCACCATGACTTTAATCTGCGACTGCTCGTAATCTACTTCAAAACGAACACGCACCGGTATTTTCTTAGTCA
>Ga0209081_1001563_pt1 | contig 13640 bp, 15 predicted proteins | sample GOMGulsemesocosm_4_FD_184636 | JGI IMG/M metagenome (GOLD analysis project Ga0209081, IMG submission 184636) | Methane-oxidizing microbial communities from mesocosms in the Gulf of Mexico - GOM15B Gulf of Mexico (SPAdes) (version 2) | ecosystem: Environmental > Aquatic > Marine > Cold seeps... | reverse complement strand
ATATTACGGATTTACCGCCGAAAGACAAGTACTAACGTGACAAAAAAATACAAAATATCACTGCAAACAACAACCTACATAAAACACACAGGCGGAGCTCATACAGTGTAGCGGGGTGGAACCGTCACGTCAGCCTCAAAAAAGCCCACCCAACGTAAATGGCAGCTGCGACACCGCCACAAGCCATGCCGCTATCGTACAAGACACACTTAGAGGCTAGTCAACGCCAAGGGTCAGACTACTTCCACCCCCGTCTGTGCATCAAGGGTTCTGCGGACGTAAGCGCTTACCTCACACTCGCTTTCGTCGCCAAGTCGGCCATAGCTTCAAGGACCCCTACAAACTCTGGACGGCCATCGCCATTGTGGAGTCGAGCCCACCTGAAGTAAGGATCACCGCCTTCACGGTTTACCATACCTATACTGTCCACATTCTATTAGGGCGAACCAGCTACGGAGCCTAACCCCTGCCGATAAAAAATTTGAGCGAGCTGGCCCGACGACGTTAACCGCTCCAGAGCGGCGCGATAATATGGGATTAGGTGCTGCTTGGTCGAGCGTTTTGACATATACAAGCTAGCGGTTGTCGTCCCCAACACCAGTAAACGCTGTATCTGCTCAGGGGCAATGCCCATTTTATCCATCGCATAAAAGAGGGTTTGATCAGCACTGGTCATGGCATCGAGACGACCACTGAGCAGCATGGCCAACCCCTGCTGCATCGTGTTAATAGGAATACGAACAAAATTGTCAGCCTGATCAAAAGCCGGTGTGTACTTTGACCCACGAATGTAACCCACGCGCCAGCCAGACAGATCCGCCAAGGATGCGACTTGTGGCGCGCCTTGTTTCACCACCAGCAATATTTCTGTATCGGTCACCTGACCAAGGCATAGCCCAATGTCACTCGCCATTGGGCTATCGAACAAGACCGCCATATCCGCCGTACCATTGCTCACCGAATGGATGACGCGCGGGTAAGGCTGCAACTGATTGCGCATCGGCAAGTTGACCTCGCGGGTCAACGCCTCAGCAAAGTGCACCAATAGGCCGTCCAACTGCCCAGCTTCATTTTGAAACCCCCAAGGCTTAACCGTCGAAGTCACAAAAGTGACCGGATCTTGAGCGGCCGGCTCAAGATCCGCTTCGGCCCATACGGGAAACACCAGCGCAAGGAGGAACGAGACTCTGACAAAAGAATAGATACATTGCTTCATAAGTGAAGAAAAACATTCAGGAAGGCAAAGATCAATACTATTTGGTTATAGAAAAGGCGTTTGTTGCGCCAAACCCAATCAGCAGGCATCAATAACCCGGCGCATCGTCCCATAAGATTTTATGCAACTGTAACTGAAAACGCACGGGCAGGTTGTCCGCGACAATCCAATCGGCCAAGTCTTTACCCGCTAGCTGACCAAAGCTAGGCGAAAACAACACCTCCCCTGCACGCTCAGCCAAGTTTAACTCATCCATCTTCAGTCTGCCCCAGTCATAGTCAGCGCGACTGCACAGTACAAACTTCACCTGATCGCGCTCAGTCAACAGCCCAACATTCTCATAGAGATTACGGCTTACCTCTCCAGAGTCTGGGGTCTTTAAGTCCACCACTCGACTGACTCGGGGGTCAACAGCACCGATAGGCAGCGCACCACTGGTTTCCAATGAAACCTCATAACCAGCGTCGCTCAAGGCCGTCAGCAGTGGCAAACAAGCAGGTTGCGCCAGCGGCTCACCGCCGGTGACGCAGACATAGCGGGGGCTGAACGCCGCCACCTCCGCGAGTATCTCGGCGAGTGTTTTGCGCTCACCGCCGAAGAAGGCATACTCAGAATCACAGTACTGACAGCGCAACGGGCACCCGGTTAAACGCACAAACACCGTCGGTAAACCCACGGTTTTCGCCTCGCCCTGCAATGAGTAAAAAATCTCTGTAATGCGCAATGATGCGTCAGCCATGCCCCAATCCACTTTCAAGCCATCGAGCCGCCCACTCAACCTGAGCGAACAACCACCTGTGATCTTATACCGCTGCGCCAGTCGCAACGGCCGAGCATTCTACCTGAGCCCCGATAACGCTACCAGCGTACAATTTTCAACCAAGCACCCATTGCCCTAGTCGTGAACATAGGGACGCAGTGCGCAGAGTAAACGACAGGCGTAAAAAAGCCCCAGTAAAGGGGCTGTTTTAGATCGTCAGTACTGCCGTGACTTAATCGTTACTTTGGCCAATACTTAGCCAGGTAGTCTGCCGCTAAGCGTGCGGCATTGCCAGTACCCCCTGCAACCTGCATCAAAAACTGCTGAGACTTCGCCGCGTCCCCTAGGCGATGATACACAACACCGAGCTTATAGGTCGCATCGGCGGACTTATTACTGTCCGGGTGCTCCTGAAGCAGCAGCGCAAAGCGCTGGCGAGCCTGCTCCAGCTCGCCCTGCATCAGGTAAATCTCCCCTAGCCAATACTGGCTATTAGCGGCGTAACGCCCCCCTGGAAAATCACTCAAGTATTGGTTAAAAGCCACTATCGCATTGACGTAATCCTTTTTACTCAAGGCCAAGTCAATCGCGGTGCGATAGCGCTGCAGCTCTCCAGTCGCCGAGCTTCCCGTCGCAGGCGTCGCAACAACAGCTTGCACAGGCGTGTCCGAAGGCGCTTGCCCTACGACACCACCAACCACAGAAGGCGCGGCCACAACTGGACGAACACCTCCGGCCAGTGCCGCCAGGCGACGATCAAGGCCCAGATAATCATCGAGCCTCTGCTGCTTCAATCGCTTTAGCTCGTACTGCTGCTCTTCAACCAGGCCGCGCAATAACTGCACTTCCTGCTGCAGCATCTGCAACTGATAAAAGAAATCATTGGGTATGCTCTGCGCTGCCGCCACACTGTTCTCAGCGGGCGCAACACTTCTCACAACCGGCGTCGATACGGCAGGCAGTAAACGATTAGAAGACTCAACCACCGCCACCTGCGCACTGGCCATCGCCGCCCCCAAAACGAAAACCGCAGCGCTAAGCGCTGCAGTTGCTGAGTAACGATTCATCATAGAATGATATTACTTCAGTTCTACGCGACGGTTCTGCGCGTAAGAAGAATCGCCACTGCCAACAACGGCCGGGTACTCTTCACCGTAACTGATACTTTCCATCATCGAGCGGCTCACACCCTGCAGTGTCAAGAAGTCACGAACAGCATTGGCGCGACGCTCGCCCAGCGCCATGTTGTATTCACGCGTACCGCGCTCATCGGCATGACCTTCTAGACGCACAGAAGCACCTGAAGATTTCAACTGCTCAGCGTGTGCCAGCAACGTGGCGCGCGATCCAGCGTTGATCACCGAACTATCAAACTCAAAGTAAAACACGTTATCGAGCTTAGCGGCGGCTTCAGCTTGTGCGTTTAAAGCGGCGCGCTCAGCGGCAGCAGCAGCTTGGGCAGTAGCGGCACGTTCAGCGGCAGCCGCCGCGTCTGCTTCTGCGTTGTGATCGGCAGTAGTAGAACAACCCGCCAACACTGTCATCGCCAGTGCCAGACCTAAACCTTGCTTAAATGCTTTACTCAGCATGTGTAACTCCTCGTTTGTTATCAGCCCACCGGGCCGTTATTAAGTTTTTAACACGTTTCAATGACGATACATCAATAATAAGGCGACCAACTCGGCTCTCTAACATCCCCCGACTTGGAGGGCAGGCGAAACTTCACACCCGCATCAAGAGAAACTGCCGCCAAGATACCCTTGCCCTGATACTTGGTCGCATACATCAACATGGCCCCATTGGGAGCAATGCTGGGCGACTCATCAAGCTGCGTCTCGGTTAACACGCGTATATCGCCGCTGGCCATATCCTGCGCCGCAATATGATAAACACCATTATAGCGGTGCACCATTACCAAACTTTTACCGTCTGGCGAAATGCGCGCGCGCGCATTGTAATCACCCTCGAAGGTTAAGCGCTCAACCCGACCGCTGGCAAGTGTTACTTGGTAAATTTGTGGCTTACCACCTCGATCAGAAGTAAATACTATGCCTTTTCCGTCAATCGTCCAATTCGGTTCCGTATCAATGGCAAAATGTTTGGTCACCCGATTAAATACACCACTGGTCAAATCCAATGTATAAATCTCAGGGTTGCCATCCTTAGACAGAACCAAAGCCAACTGATTACCATCCGGCGACCATACCGGTGCGCCATTCAAACCTCTAAAGTTGGTGAGCTGCTGGCGCTCTGCCGTGGCAATTTGTTGGCGAAAAATGGCGGGGCGCCCCGTCTCAAAAGACACATAAGCCACACTTTTACCGTCCGGCGACCAGCTTGGCGACATCAACGGCTGCGATGATTCCAACAGTGTTTTTTCGCGGGCGCCATCCACATCGGCCAGCATCAAGCGGTACAATTTATTGCCACCCAAAGCTTCTACATAAATCATCTGGGTAGAGAAAGCCCCGCGGATACCGGTAATGAGCTCATATACCTTATCACTGACAAAGTGAGCAAGATCACGCAACTGCGCTTCATCACCATCAACCGTCTGCCGCAGCACCTTCTTCTGCAGCAACACATCATAGAGTTCAAACGTTAACTGGTAGCGTCCATCGACAAAGTCCAAGTTGCCCAGCAATAAAAATTCCGTGCCAAGAATACGCCAATCGCGGTAGTAGACGTCCGCCTGCTGATGCGGAAACGCCAGCATGTCTTTATTGGCCAGCGGGCTAAATTGCCCACTGCGACGCAAGTCCTGGGAGATAATAGCGGCCAGATCTTCTGCTAGCGCCCCGCCCTGCCAACCGAAGGGCACTACAGCAATAGCCGTTGGGTTATCCACCCCTTGGGTAATTTCAATCGTCAACTCTGCTCGACTAACCCCTGCCGACAACAGCAACAGCAGCATAAAAACAATGCGCACCTTAGACTCTCCTTTCACCTATTGCGTTGCTCGCCTACACGAGCGGACATAATCATTGATTCTAAACAGCGCCTATTACAAACGTAAGTCTTGCGGGTCAAACAACAGGGTGAACTGCCGGAAGTAGCGTTCAAACAAAGCTGGCGGCATGTCCGCTAAAGACTCAAAACGCCCCAGTTTTTTGACCGCTTGCTCTGCCGAGCGGTCAAAGGCCCCATTACCGCTGCCCTTGCTCACACTGACAGATACCACCTCGCCGGTTGGGATCAACTGCAATTGTAATTCACACGTCATGCCTCGGCGCGCCGAAGGTGGTCGACTCCAATGCTGCCCAATAGCGTGAGCGATCTGCGCCACATAACTCTGCGCCATTACCTCATCCTGTTCAGCCAGCAAAAGTTCATCTTCGGCGGCCAGGGCATCCGCAAAGTCCTGCTGCCGCTGCTTTTCATTTTCAGCCTCGCGTTGCTGCTCAGCCAATCTTTCTTGCTCTAGGCGCTGTAGCTCGCGTTCAGCAGCGAGCCGCTCCTCTGCCGCTCGCGCCTTCTCTTGCGCAAGCTGTTTGGCCTTGCGAGTCGCAGCGTCTTTGGCTTGCTGTTGCTTTCTTTGCTTTTTAAGTCGCTGTTCTTTTAAACGCTGCTGCTCACGCTTTTTGGCCGCTAAGTCGATCTTCCGCACTTTCTTCTTAGCCACGACCGGTTTGCTGGACCTAGGGGTCATGGTCACCAGCTTCGCCTCTACATAACGTGGCGTCACCTTGTGCACATCCGCTGGGGCACTTTCCCAACCCCAAACCACCGCAACAATAATCAAAGCGTGCAATATCAGGCTGATGGCGATGGGCAGTCCATACCCCTCTCCGGCGGAAACCGCAGACGAGGGAGACGAAGGAGCAGAAATAGCGGATAAACTCATGGGGTCAGCGGGGGGGCTCGGTCACAAGGCCAACAGAAGGAGCGCCGGCTTTTTGCAATTCGCTCATCAAACTAACCACCACGCCATAATCCACCTTTGCATCGCCCCATACCAAGATCGGAGTCATGGGCTTAACCCGCAGCACTTTCGCCACCGACTCACTCACACTATTTAAGGTTTTAGGCTTGTTACTGTCTTTGCCTAAATCTAGATAGTAACGGCCATCAGCCTTGACCGAGACAATTAAGGGCTCAGCGTCTTTATTTTCCATTGGTGCAGACGGAGCTTGAGGCAAATCCACCTTAACGCCCTGCATCAACATGGGTGCCGTTACCATAAAGACCACCAACAGCACCAACATCACATCAATGTAAGGGACAACATTGATCTCGGCCATCGGCTTCTTTTTTACGTTGCGGCGAAAATTTGCTCTCATGACGATACCCCCCAATCACACATCAGTGCTTAGTGTGTACTTGGCGGTGCAAAATAGCGGAGAACTCTTCAGCGAAGGTCTCATAGCTATTGGCCAAGCGCTCGGCTTGCGCTGAAAAGCGGTTATAAGCCAATACAGCGGGAATTGCCGCAAACAGCCCCATGGCTGTCGCCACCAAGGCCTCAGAGATACCCGGCGCAACCGTGGCCAACGTCGCCTGATGTACATTCGCCAAACCCCGAAAGGAATTCATGATGCCCCATACGGTGCCAAATAGACCGATATAAGGGCTCACCGAGGCCACACTGGCCAGGAAAGACAGATTGCTTTCAAGCTTTTCCTCTTCACGCGCCAAAGCCACGCGCATCGATCGCTGTGTTCCCTCCATCACCGCATCAGGATCCGCACCAACCTGTTGGCGCAGGCGAGTAAACTCTTTAAACCCTGCCCGGAAAATACTTTCAACACCCTCCAGCGTATGCGTGTGACTGTTTCCCTGGCGGTACAACTGCCCCAAATCCCCCCCCGACCAAAAGCTTTTTTCAAAACTAACGAGCAATGACTTAGCGCGAGCTTGGTATCGTCCACGCTGAAAAATCATCACCCAAGAAACCACCGAGGCTAGAAACAATAAAAACATAACACCCTGCACCAGCAAGCTGGCGTTCATGATCAGACTAATAATGGAGAGTGATTCAGACTCGGCCATAACCGGGGTCCCTTGCTAAACGATTAAATTAAATGTCTATACCGATACACACAGCATCGATCTATTGACCTACTCTACAGCAGCCAGCCTCTTTGGGCGCTATCACACTGAATATCAGCACGCATCTTTTCTGGCAGGGAGACCGGGCGCAAATCAGCCTGAGTCACACAAGCCACTTTGATCTCAGCCTCACACAAGAGTTCAGCGCCACGAAAAACTTTCTGCTCAAACACAACATAGCTGCGTGCCAACTTACGGATCACAACGGTGGCGGTCAACAGATCGTCCAAACGCGCCGGCCGCCGATACAGAGTGTTTGCCGAGTGCACAACCAGTAATTTATTGGCGTTTAGCACCGCGGGCTTATCGTACCCTAGCTGGCGCATATACTCGGTTCGAGCACGCTCCATAAACTTCAAGTAATTTACATAAAAGACAATGCCACCGGCATCGGTGTCTTCAATGTATACGCGCACGGGGGTTTCAAACTGAGACATAGAGAAGATTCAATAAAGCAAGGGGAGTGCAAATAGGCAACGCCAGCTTACACTAAGCCTCGCCACGCAAGTGTTTCGGTAACTCTAAGCCAAAATGCTCATAAGCCATAGGGGTAACAACACGGCCACGCTGGGTGCGCGCCAAATAGCCCTGCTGAATCAGGTAGGGTTCGATTACGTCCTCAATGGTATCCCGTTCTTCGCTGATCGCAGCCGCCAGACTGTCAACCCCCACCGGGCCACCGCCGTACTTCTCCATCATCGCGAGCAGCAAACGCCGATCCATGTGATCGAAACCTCGGTCATCAACGTTTAGCATATTCAACGCTAGGTCTGCCATTTCGGCCGTAACGGTCCCATCACCTTTCACCTGGGCATAATCACGCACGCGACGCAGCAAACGATTGGCAATACGGGGCGTACCGCGAGCGCGCTTGGCTATCTCAAACGCCCCTTGGTCATCCATGGGAACCTTCATCAACCGTGCTGAACGCGCGACGATCGAGGTCAGATCTTTGATATTGTAAAACTCCAAGCGCTGCACTATGCCGAATCTATCGCGCAGCGGCGAGGTCAGCAGACCTGCTCGGGTGGTGGCGCCGACCAGAGTAAACGGCGGCAAATCCAATTTAATGGAACGCGCCGCAGGGCCTTCACCGATCATAATATCCAGCTGGTAATCTTCCATCGCAGGATAAAGCACCTCCTCCACATTGGGACTGAGGCGGTGAATTTCATCGATAAACAACACATCACCCGGCTCAAGGTTGGTCATCAGGGCGGCCAGGTCACCGGCTTTCTCCAATACTGGACCCGAGGTGGTTTTCATATCCACCCCCATCTCATTGGCAATAATATTCGCTAGGGTGGTCTTTCCCAGACCCGGCGGGCCGAACACCAAGGTGTGATCCAAAGCCTCTTCGCGGCCTTTAGCAGCGGCAATAAAAATCTCCATCTGCTCGCGCACCGACGGCTGACCCACATAATCAGCCAGTGTTTTCGGCCTCACGGCACGATCCTGAGGATCTTCCATATCGCGAGGTTTGGCGCTGATCATACGGTCATCCACATCGACGTGGCCCGAATCAGCAAACTGATCTTTTTCAATCATGCACTAAGACTTCTTTAAATAATGAGAGCGTATTGTGCCCAAGAAAGCATTAAGCAGGCATTAAGCTTTTTAAGGACAATCGAATCAAGTCCTCACTGCGATTCACGCTGTTGTTTTTCAACGCGCCGGCGACCATCTTCGAAGCTTCGGTTGGCTTGTAGCCCAGAGACGTCAACGCTGCTTCGGCTTCCGCCACCATATCATTGGCACTGAGGGCTGCACCTGGGGTACTGGCGGCCTCCATCGCGGCCAACGGGGCGTTGAGCTGCTGCCAATCTTTCAGTTTATCGCGCAACTCAATAATCAAACGTTCAGCGGTTTTCTTACCGACACCCGGCACCTTCACCAAGGCCGAGACATTATCCTGCATCACGCAACCCACCAACTGATCGGTGTCCATGCCCGACAAAATACCCAGCCCCATCTTCGGACCAACGCCACTGACCTTAATTAATATACGAAACAGATCGCGATCCTTACTGGCGATAAAGCCAAACAAAGTCTGAGCATTTTCACTGACGGAAAAGTGCGTCAGCAATACCACCTCCTTGCCAATAGCCGGCAATTGATAGAGCGTGGTCATCGGTACCTGCACTTCATACCCCACACCGTTCACATCGATGATTAACTGCGGAGCCTGTTTTTCTATCAACGTCCCTTTTAAGCGACCAATCATACTGAAACTCTCTTCATGTGTTCACGGCTTCAGCGGAAGCCCCAATAATCTACTGCGTGACTAGACCATACGGCCGCGACGGAAAGTGCTGGCGCCCGCCACACGCACCATATGTTGATGCGTATTGGCGTGACAAATGGCGATAGCCAAGGCATCAGCGGCGTCTTCCTGTGGTTTTGACGGCAACTTAAGCAGCGTCTGCACCATCAGCTGCACCTGCTCCTTGCCAGCCGCGCCACTGCCGGCCACCGCCTGCTTCACCTTTTTGGCTTCGTACTCAGCCACCGGCAAATCATGATTCACCGCCGCGACAATAGCCGCGCCACGGGCCTGCCCCAACTTCAACGCCGAGGCGGCACTTTTGGCCATAAACACATGCTCAATGGCAAACTGCTCTGGTGCGTACTCTTCAATCAACTCAGTTACAGAGTCAAAGATCACCTTCAGACGCTCAGGTAAACCCAGGTTCGGCAAGCGTATGACACCACTGGCCACATAGTGGCTCTTCGAGCCCACATGGTTAATAACCCCAAAACCCGTCTTTAATGAGCCAGGATCGATACCCAAAATAAGCGCCACACACTCCCCCTAAGACAAGGTAAAACAGTGAATTGAAATCAACCAAAACACTGTATGTAAAAACAGTGCGTAGTGTCGCAAGCCTTTCCGCAAGCGTCAAGGCTGAATCTCTGCGCCAAAATAAAAAGCCCACACAAAAAACGGAGCCCTAGGGCTCCGTTTGGGGACAACAAAAGAGACTAGATCCGCGATTAAGCTTCTTTAGGTGCCTCTTTCACTTCTTTCTTCTTCAGACGAATGTTCAGGTCATTCAGCTGAGTCTTATCCACCGCACCCGGGGCGTCGGTCATCACACAGGCCGCGCTCTGGGTTTTAGGGAAGGCAATCACGTCGCGAATAGAAGAAGACCCGGTCATCAGCATAATCAGTCGATCAAGACCGAAAGCCAGGCCGCCGTGCGGTGGCGCACCGTACTTCAGCGCGTCCAGCAGGAAGCCGAACTTCTCTTGCTGCTCCTCTTCACCAATGCCCAATACTTCAAACACTGTGTGCTGCATGCCCTGATCGTGGATACGAATAGAACCACCGCCCAGCTCACAACCGTTCAGTACCATGTCATAGGCCAAAGAGAGCGCGCCGGCCGGGTTGGCCTTGAGCTCTTCTGGGCTGCAATTTGGCGCCGTGAAGGGGTGGTGCAAAGATGTCAGACTGCCATCTTCCAACTCTTCGAACATTGGGAAGTCGACCACCCACATAGGCGCCCACTCGGTGGTGTAGAGATCCAGATCTTCACCAATCTTACAACGCAAGGCGCCAAGCGCTTCGGTTACGATCTTGGTGGTGTCGGCGCCGAAGAAAACGATGTCGCCGTTCTGAGCGCCAGTGCGCTCCATTACGTTCATGGTCACTTCTTCACCGAGGAACTTGATGATCGGCGACTGCAGACCCTCAACGCCCTTCTCAATCTCGTTGACCTTGATCCACGCCAAACCCTTGGCTCCGTAGATGCTGACGAACTTGGTGTAGCCGTCGATCTGCTTGCGCGAGATAGAAGCGCCGCCGTCGATCTTCAGCGCGGTTACGCGACACTTAGGATCGTTGGCTGGGCCCGCAAAGACTTTAAAGTCGATGTCCTTGAGCAGGTCTTTAATATCGACCAGTTGCTGAGGTATACGCAGGTCCGGCTTATCAGAACCGTACTTCTCCATGGCTTCAGCGTAAGGCATACGCGGCAATTCACCGAATTCCACACCCTTAAGCTCTTTAAAGAGCTTGCGGATCATGCCCTCGGTGATATTGATGATTTCTTCTTCGCCCATAAAGGACGTTTCAATATCGATCTGGGTAAATTCTGGCTGACGGTCAGCGCGCAGATCTTCGTCGCGGAAACACTTGGCGATCTGGTAGTAGCGATCAAAGCCAGACACCATCAACAACTGCTTAAACAGCTGTGGAGACTGTGGCAGAGCGAAGAACTTACCCTCATGAGTACGTGACGGCACCAGGTAATCGCGGGCACCTTCCGGCGTCGCGCGCGTCAGGATCGGGGTTTCGATGTCGAGGAAACCATTGTCATCCAAGTAATTGCGGATCTGATTGGTCACCTTCGAGCGAAAACGCAGACGCTCCTGCATCTCTTGGCGGCGCAGGTCTATGTAGCGGTAGTTCAGGCGAACATCTTCACCCACGCTGTTGTCGTGCAACGGGAAAGGGGTGGTCTCAGCTGCGTTGAGAATTTCAATTTCCAGACCGTAGACTTCGATCTCACCGGTGGCCATGTTCTTGTTAACCACGGCGGCATCACGGGCGCGAACGCGGCCCTTGATCTGTAGAACGTATTCGCCGCGTACCTTATCGGCCTTCTCAAAGTTCTCTTTGCTATCCGGATCGAAAACCACCTGCACAATACCATCACGGTCGCGCAGATCGATGAAGATCACACCGCCGTGGTCACGGCGACGATCAACCCAACCACACAGGGTTACTTCTTGATCAATAAAAGAGGCATTGAGAGCGCCACAGTACTGGGTGCGCATAGTTCTGATCCTATAAAATCGTGTATTTTAAATTCATTTCTGTTCAAAAAACATACAGCCGAATTATGCTTCTAAAGCACTAAAGAATGGACCGCAAGGAAATTAACCCCTGCGCCCGTACCACTTCGACAGACATCCGACTAAAAAGCCGCGCATTATACCCTAGCTGAACCCAGCTAGTAAGCCGTCAAAGCGCAACTAGCGAAGCCAGTTGCTATTGCTATGCTTAAAGCAATAAGAAACACCGATACCAAACAGCTGTAAATGCCTGCCTAGGGCCACGCAGCCAGTTCGGATCCGATAACTCGCGGCTCAACACAGCCACTCAACCATCCCCTACAGGTATTCCCAATGCCGCTGAGCGTATCGCCAGAAGAGATCGATAAAGAGCTGATCGACGACTTTTTCCTAGATTTCACCGAACGCTACGAACGCAGCGAAGAAATACTCATTGCCCTAGAGCAAACACCAAAGGACAAGGAGCTAGGCAACGAGCTCTTTCGCGCGGTACACACAATCAAAGGTAACTTGATCTATATAGGCCTAACGGAGCTCTGCCCACTACTGCAAAGTATTGAAGACATTCTTGAACAGCTGCGCAGCGGCGAATTACTTTACAACGACCTGCTCAGCGACGTCGTCCTACTGGCCATGGATAAAACCAAGCAATTGGTTGACCGCAACCTTTACAAAGCCGCTGGGGCCAGTATTGAGACAGGCGAGCACTTCGACAACATCTGCCATGCAATTCATCAAATCACCGAAACGTCTGAGGCCGATAGGCCACAGATGACTTACCAGGCAGCGCGCCTGCTCGACCCCAACACTAAATTGCCACCGCCTGAGCAGCAGGTTGCGTTTCAAAACAAAAAAGACGAAAGCTTCCTGCTACAGCTGCCCGCCTTCGGGGTGGAGGAGCACCCAGATCTGTCTTTTATTCAACAGCTCATCCCCTCCATTGAAGAGCGTTCCCCATACTGGCAAGGGCACACCTATCGCATCACCAAACTCAGCCTAAAGATGAACCAACAGGCGGGCAACCCAGTAGACCCAAGCCAATTGGCCATGGCTGGGTTTATCCACGACATGGCCATGGCCTTCCTGCCACTGCAACTGCTGCATAAAGGCACGCCCTTTAACAGTCAAGACAAACGTAACATGCACGGCCATGTGCGTATGAGCTATGACATATTGCATAAAATGGGTGGCTGGGAAGACGCCGCCGAAATTGTTCTACAACACCACGAACACTGTAACGGAGAGGGCTACCCCAAAGGCCTGAAAGAGGCAGAAATATGCGCGGGTGCAAAGATACTGGCTATCGCCGACACCTTCGACGCCTGCCGCTATTCCCGCGCTTATCGCATCGAGCTCAAACGACCGCTCATCCGTGCAATTCTTGAGATCAACCGGCAGGCCGATACCCAGTTTAGCCGCCATTGGGTCGACATTTTCAACTCGGTCGCCAAGAATAACTTCACCGCCCACTAATACTCGACATCAAGCCAGCTGCACACTTTTAACCCTATACCAAGCCTATTTACCCTCGGCCCGCGATATACGCATGATTGCGCTTGCGCGCCTCATTTTAATCCTATATATATAGTTTCGGTTTATTTAATCAGTGTTAAAACCTATGAAATAAGGCCTTAACGCTTTTAGCCCCATCTGCAGACTTCTGACTGGTCACGGATGTATAACAACAATGACGGCTACGCCGCACACTAGAAGGAACCTACACATGGCTGCTAAAAAAGCCCCTGCGAAAAAAACTGCTGCAAAAAAGGCCCCGGCCAAGGTTGCTCCAGAGAAGAAAATTAAAGCCGTTAAAGAGCG
>Ga0209081_1001561_pt1 | contig 13646 bp, 12 predicted proteins | sample GOMGulsemesocosm_4_FD_184636 | JGI IMG/M metagenome (GOLD analysis project Ga0209081, IMG submission 184636) | Methane-oxidizing microbial communities from mesocosms in the Gulf of Mexico - GOM15B Gulf of Mexico (SPAdes) (version 2) | ecosystem: Environmental > Aquatic > Marine > Cold seeps... | reverse complement strand
TATCAATACCGGGAAAAACCTGCCCCACCGATCGACGATTGAAGTACCGATTGTCCTTTATGCCTGCAATAAAATCGTACAGTTTCAAGACTGAGGTCATGACCAAACGACCGGGAAACTGGCCGGGTTTCATTAGTATGTAGTAACCCATACGCTCAACCAAACCCGGTGCCTCATCTAACAAACGCTCGCGCTCCTTCAGCGAGTGCTTGGTCAACTTAAAATCACCCTGAGCAAGATAACGCATACCGCCATGCACCATCTTTGAGGAACGACTAGACGTTCCCCAAGCGAAATCACGCTGCTCAATCAGCAGCACTTTAAGACCCTGTCGCGCAGCCTCACGAAGAACTCCTGCGCCGGTGATACCACCACCGATCACAATCATATCCCAGTGGTTGTTTTCTTTTCCGGCCAGACTTTCCCAAAGCACTTCTCGATCGGTATACAAAGTGATTTCTCCTACAGGTAACGGCTTACAATAACTTACCGGGATTCATTTGCTGCTCTGGATCAAATAGATCACAGAGTGATTGGATGGCTGCCATCCCTAACTCGCCTTTCTCCGCTGGCAGATATTGCTTATGGTCGAACCCCACACCGTGCTGGTGGCTAATCGTTCCGCCGCAACTCACTATTTGCTCCGCTCCTGCGGCTTTTAGTTTTTCCCAGCGTCGATAGGTTTCGTCATAGTTGTCGCCTACACGAAAAAGGTAGGTGGTATAGATACTGCACCCTTGCCCATAGGTATGTGAAAGATGACTGTATACGTGCACAGACTCTCCTTCTCCATTAAGCGCACCAGCGATTGTCGATTCGATCGCGGCCATAGTTGACGCTACCCGTGACCAGTCGACTGCGGTTTCCATGGTGTCTACCGCGTAGCCCAACTTCCACAGCGGCTCTCTAAGGTAGGGCCCCTTGAAACGACCCGCTGACCAGTGCTCTCCCAGTAAGGTTCCGGTATCAACGCCGTTGTATTGACTGCAAATTGTTTGCGCATGCTCAAGAGCCGAGCGACATTGATCGCCACTCCCTGTCACGCCAAAAGTTAGCATGACTTTTCCGTCACCCACTGCGTTATCAGCAAGGTGATTTTCTAGCAACTCGATCTGCCCGCGATCTTCCGACATGCCCAAAAACGTTTTTGTCTCTACAGCATTACTCAATCGCATCATGGATAACTGAATGCGCTGCTGAGCCAACTGACGCGTCGCATTAATGCCGGTGGCTTCATCAGCAAAGAAAACAACATGAAAGGTTTCTTTTTCGGGTAACGGTGAAACTCGAACCTTAACTTCGGACAAGATCCCCATTCGACCCTCTGAGCCGAGTATCATTTCGCGAACATCAGGACCGGCAGAAGAGGCAGGAAATGTGGGAATCTCCAGCGTGCCCTGAGGAGTCTCAATACGCCCCCCCGCAAACAGCTGTTCGATACGACCATAGCGTAAAGACTGTTGGCCACTAGAACGGCTGGCGACCCAACCTCCAACGGTTGCAAACTCCCAAGACTGAGGGTAATGCCCAAGCGTATAGCCTTCAGCTTTAAGCAAAGACTCCACTAACGGGCCCGGAGTTCCGGCGCCAAAAGTAGCGATCTGGCTTTCTCGATCTAGCTCCAACAAAGTGTTCATCCGCCCCAAGGCAACGGTTAACACCGCACGCTCCCCAGCCAGAGGATTAATATGTCCAACGACTGAAGTTCCGCCACCATAGGGAATGACACAAATGTCATTTTCTCGAGAAAAACTTAGTAGCTCACGGACTTCTTCAGCGCTTTCGGGGTAGGCTACGCCGTCGGGAAATACTCCTACCTCACCACTGCGTAACGCCAACCAATCGGGTAGGCTTTTGCCTCTCGCGTGTCGCACCCTAATTTCTGGGTCCACACTTATGAGGCGGTGCTCAGGCAGTCGAGCTGGCGGTACCTTGTCGACAACCTCCGCCAAAGAGGAATCTCTCAAAGGCGAAGCGACGCCAATTAGTTCACACAACATCCCCAAAGAAGACGAACCGATTTTGGGCTCCAATATACTGCCCTCGTTGCCCCAGCTATTCCAAATTTGCATATCTTTTCACCTCAAAAATTTGTTAGTGTTCTGGCTTATCGATGTCGCCTCGAAAACTAAAATACTAATATAATCAGAAGGAAAGACAGATGAGCGTGTACGGTGTTAAACGCGCTCAAGCGTCTAGTCCTTTTCTTTATTCGACTATTTAATCGTCTACTTTTTTGGCGGATGTTATAAGCTGTGAAACGTACGCCATAAACTCTTCTGTATTGGCTTCTTTGTCCATGTCTACCTTCTTCGCAGCTTCTGAACGAGCCATCATTTCATCCCACGCAGATAAATTTGGTATCTCCTTCATCACATCAATATTCAGCAAAGAGGGGCCTACCATCTTAGGAATGGCAAGCGCATAACGTAGGTAAATATCTGCCACGGTCAAGGTTTCACCGAGTACGTAGGGTGAGAATTTCGACAGCGAAACTATACTCCGAATGCCACGCTGCAAAACCGTAGACACTTCGTTAACAGTCTCATCAGACACGCTGACATTCGAAAATACCGCCGGCAATAGCCGCCTAGCAGGAAGCTCCAGGTAGAGCTCTGACACCTTTATTATTTGGCGCGCTAGGGCTCTAGCTTCGAGATCCTCTGGGTAGAGCGGAACGTCTGTGTAGGTCTCTTCGAGATACTCAATCAGGACACTCGTTTCAGAAATATTCAAGCCGAGATCAGTCGTCATCGCCGGTACTTTGCCAACGGGATTTATCGCGACCAGATCGGTAGAGTTCGGGTAAACGACATTTTCCTCAAACGCAATTCCCTTTTGAATCAGAACGTGTTTAACAATATTGTGATAATTTGAACTCGAAAAACCGTGTAGAGTTATCATTTTTCTCGACCTGCAATAGTGCTGATACTAGATAATTAGGATGTAACCGATTCAAAGCGACCATTTTTACGAAGCGCTTCTTTATAGGCAGCCCGACCGCGGAATTCCTTTATGTAGCGTTTAACATTGCGGTAGCTTGCACTATCAGGAAAACGCGCCTCGGTAGCTTCTAAGCAATAGCCCATAACAATATCGGCTGCGGTAAAAGTATCACCGGCCAACCACTGTTTTTTCGATAACTCAGCATCCATATAGTCTAGAATTTTGTAAGTTCTAGGGTTAACGAAAGTTGTCATCGCTTTATCGGTTACGAACTTAACAATTGGGCGAATAAAAAATGGAACATTCGATACCATTCTGCTCATCACCAATGTCAACACAAGATGCGGCATCAAACTGCCTTGCGCCGCATGAAACCAGTAGAGATACGGGAGCCGATTTTTCGATCCCGACTCTGGCCTCAGGGAACTTCCAGGGTTCTGATCAAGAATGTAATCGACGATCGCATTTGTTTCGGCAATTGCCTTGTCGCCGTCAGTAATCGTTGGAGACCAGCCGACGGGATGTAACTTTCTATAATCTTCTGATGCAAATGACGTTACCTTGTCGCGGCTGTATTGCTGAATTTTGTACTCCACCCCCAATTCTTCCAGTAGCCAGAGGATTCTTATAGATTGTGAGTTTTCCAAGTTGTGAACAGTTATCATAGTTTTGCCCTTTTACTCATAGATCAAATTTGTTGTTACGTATCTCAGTTATATTCCATGACATATAAATTCATGGACCACAAAATTTTGTAGAAAATTCCGACGGCGCTTAAATTGACCATAATTTTGTTAGCTAAAATATTACGCCATCAAACGAATTCACACTCTAGGATCTTTGGAGATTTAGTCTGCTAGGACTAAAACACCATAGAAAATAATCACTTAAACTCATCGAAAAATTGCATCATAAAAAAGGGACCCTCACAGGGAGGGCCAAAATGCTCAAGAGAGAGTTGTATGAGGACATCTGCTATCGAGAGATGACAGGACTAGTTCCTCCTACGCTTGAGCGATGCACAAAACCAAAAAAAATGGTTGCTCCAGTAATTTACTGCTAATTCGGTCTTCAAAGGCAACTTCAGGACCAAGACTAAACCTAGCGAATAACCACTAGAAAAAATGCCTTTTAAACTAAACGTTAACGGGCCTTATTAGCTCATCCGCTTCTCTATCGGTAAGTGTTGATACCATATTTGAAATCGGCGCTGAAAATCGAATCGGCTTTATTTTATTGGCCAGCTCTCGGTCAAAGACAGGAACTTGACTCATGGCGTACTCAGTTAGAGCAGTGATAGTCAGAGAAGGATTAACTCCTAAGTTGCCAGGGATTATCGACCCATCAAGGACTCGAAGATTGGTGTAGCCAAACACTTCGCCTGACTCGTCAATCACACCGCTACTTGCGTTTTTCCCCATGACGACACCGCTCATAATGTGCGCGGTTAACGGTGTGCCCAGAATTATTTCGCTTAATGAGGAACCCGCCTCTCCACCCAACTTATCGGCGTAACTCTTTGTCGCCCTCTCGGCACTTGGAAACGACACGGATAACTTTTCATCACCACGTTTCTGGACGGCAGTAATATCTTTGCGAAATAATCGGTACCAACGCCTGCGCCACTCGAGATGGATAAAGGCTTCAGAGGTTTGCATCACGAGGAATATTATCGAGGACGTCGCTTTGCCTTTCGGCCACAACATTTTTGCTGTCTTAATGGGATGGAGAAGCGTATTACCCAAGAACTTTAACACTCGAGTGCCGCCCTCACCGGAGACCATCGGTACGTAAGGCGCAAACAACCAATTTGCGTCAGAGCCATCATTGAAGCGATTGATTTCCATATTGGTAGAATCATCGGCAGACATGAAGGAGGTAATGGTTAAACCTTCGTCGACTCGCTGCTTCATATTGTTGACACTGGTCAGTGTCTCTGAATTTGTTCTTATCTGCTGACCAAGCCAGCGCGAGATATTTGGCAGTGTTTTCACTTCATCGCGCATTCTCAAGAGCAGGGGAACCGTTCCCATGACACCGGCCGACAGCACCACTCCACGAGCGGTTAGACTGTATATTCGTTTGCCACCATCTTTTTCTTCTTTGACGGTAATGAGGTAGCCATTGCTGCCATCGCTACCCGTACCATTTTTTAAAATGGGTTCAATCCGAACCACCTCAGAGTCAGCACGTATTTCTGCGCCATTTCGCTCGGCAAAGTACAGATAGTTTTTCATCAACGTATTCTTTGCATTGTAACGACAGCCAATAATGCATCCTGCACAATAATTACAGGTGGAGCGCTGCGGCCCGTCACCGGCAAAATAGGGGTCGTCAACTTTTTTGCCGCGCTCGTCATCGCCACTTGGAAATAGCACACCGGTTGACACCGTCTCGTAGGTATCGCCTCGCCCCAACTCCTGCGCAACGTCCTTCAGTGCGTGATCCGCAATGTTCTCGTACTCGCTCTTTGCGGTTCCAAGCATGCGCTGAGCTAAGGAGTAGTACGGCTGTAGCTTCTGATACCAGTCAGGTCTAATTTGCGACCAGCCGGACGACTCAAAAACTTTTGGATCGGGTATGAAGTGGACGTTCGCGTAAATTTGGGAACCGCCTCCAACACCAACTCCGTGCAATATACCAACCTTGCTCGTGTGGGTAATTTGCATAGAGCCCCTCAAGCCTAACTTGGGCTCCCAAAGCGCATTTTTCACCTCCCAGTTGGTTTTTGGAAAGTCGCTATCCTCACGGCGGCGACCTTTTTCCAACACCAAGACTCTATTGCCTTTTTCCGTGAGCCTGAGCGCACTGACAGCCCCGCCAAAACCGGAACCAATAATAATCTGGTCGTAATCCAACATGCGCTCACTCACTCCCGAATACGTTTAGTGCCGTGCGTCTCGATATTTTCACAATATAACACCGGTGTAATATAACGTCCATGTAATATTAATGCTGTGTTATATTAAATACTCACAAAATGATAGGAAATTGGCTTAATCAGTTATGACTAGTTCTAGAGGAAACGTTAAAGATGTTAGCCGTACACTGGCGCTCAGAAAATCCGGAAGGCCCAGCTCTGACGCGCTGCAAGGTGATGAGCTTCGTGAGCATGTTATTGCGGCAGCGAGCGTAATTTACGGCGAACACGGCTATAGAGGCACCACCATTGCTAAGATCGCTGGTGCAGCGGGTATATCTCGGCCGTTGTTTTACCGTTTATTCAAAGATCGATGGGATGTTTTGGATATTATTATTGAACGGGCAAATGAGGAGCTACTAAGCGCTACCCTGGTCGCGCTATCGAATACAACAGATCTGTTCTCCATGCTAAACGCGGGTATCGATGCGTACTTCGATTGGTGTCGCAATTACGGACCGGTGGTCGGCCCGCTGTACCAAGAAATCCATGATCCAGAATCTCCAGCATCAAAGCACCATAAAATCACCATAACGCGGATGAGAAATTTAATCATAGAAACCACACAACTGAGGAACCTACCCAATTACTCGCCGCTGGTATTTGAAACTCTGCAACACACGATTGAGCATGTTGCGAGCACCATTTTTTGGCCTGAGGCACAACCAGAAGAAATTATTAGCCAGCATCGAGCCATACTTCAACGGATTGTCATGGCGACACTAGCAAGACCAGAGGATATGGAGCAGGTTCCAAGCATAGAGAGCATTTTGACAGACACCTGAAAAACCAAGCTGGGAGGTTTGGTTTTTCAGGTGATGCCTGCACAAACTCATGCAGGCTATTGATGCGAACTTAGTAATGTATTACTGAGAGTTGGTTTCTTAGAAGCTCTCCAGCGTGCCCTGACCATTGTACTGCGTACTAAACCCAGCAACACGAGTGAGCGTATAATCGGGCTCACGAATTGTGCTAACTTTAAAGAAATCTGCTTTTACTTCGTCAGAGCTTAACTCCAGTAAAGTAAAACCATTACCATGTGGATCATGCCACACGACCTCGTCATTCGCCTCTGAAAATAGCTCGCCCAGCTTATCAACGCTAGGCATGTAGTTGCCAAACCCCGGAGACGTAACGCTAGTACACCCAAATTCCACACCGCGTGACTCACCGTCTTTGTCTGCAAGATTATTGGCCCAAGCGGTATGAGTGTCACCGGTCAAGGTAATGAGCCGCGCACCAGCGCTTTTAGATGCGCTATACAACCGCTCGCGTGCGGCGGGAAAGCCGTCCCAAGCATCTAGATTAAGGGGCAAGCCTAGGGCGGAAAAATCGATAAAAGGCTTCACCCTTGGCTCTGTAATAAGATCCTTATCCTCAGCACTTAGTTTTTTAGTAAAATCTGGCGGATTCACCCTCGCCATAATGGTTTGATTGGCGAGCACCTGCCATGACTTGTTGGTTTTGACCGATTCAGTCAGAGTCTCAGAGAGCCAGGCCTCCTGTTTACGACCCAACATGGTTCGCTCGGAATCGTTAACACGGGTCATAACCTCACGCACTCGCTCTTTAACATCCTCCTGCGCAACTTCGTGCATTTCGGTCGCCCAGTCGATCTCTTTAGAACGCCCCGTAAGCCGAGTCTCTAGGCAAACGATACTGGCGACATCACCAAAATCGAATGACCTCCACATGGCGCTGCGGGCTGTGCCGGCAATTGGGTCACGTACAGGCATCCACTCCAAATAGGCTTGTACCGCCATCTGTTTGCGATTGCTCCAAGCTCCTTCGCTCTTAGGGTCGTGGTTTGCGGCGCCGGTGCGATAAGAGTTATCAGCTGTTTCGTGATCATCCCACGTACAAATCCACGGAGCACAAGCGTGAGCATCTTGTAGCGCTGTTTCAGATTTGTACTGTGCATGACGGCGTCGGTAATCTGCCAGCGTAGTGATTTCCGTCACCGGATCGTGATTGCGGCCGAGCGCAGCACCTGTTTTTCCACCGTAACCATCTACTCCATATTCGTAAAGATAGTCGCCAAGATGGATGACCGCATCCAACTTCTCAAGCTTGGAGATAGCGTCATAGGTGTGAAACAAACCAAATTGGTAATTCGTACAGGAAACCATTGCGGCTCTCACCGGAGCATTCCCATCTGCCGCAAGTGTTTTGGTTCTTCCCACAGGCGAAACAACGATTTTTGAATCTGTCTGAATACTAAAGGTATAAAAGTACTCGCTCGCAGGGCTGAGGCCATCTACGTCCGTCTTGACCGTGTAATCTTGCTCGGCTGAAGTACGAACCGTGCCTGAACGCACCACACGGGTTAGTGCTTCATCTTCAAACATCTGCCAAGCGACATCCACCACCGGCCCTGGCTTATCAAGGTTCACCCGCGTCCAAAGTATCACCCTATCACTTTGAGGATCACCCGATGCCACACCATGATCGAAGGCAGCAGTACCGCTATAGCGTATCTGGGCGTCCCCATCCGTTAACACCTGGCAACCTGCCAAGCCCATTGCTCCACCCACTAGGCCAAGCGCGCCGCGTCGTGTGACATCTACCATGCAGTGATCTCCTGTTAGAAAAAATGTTTGAGTATGTACTAGCGGAAGAAGTTTGCCAATTTCTTCAAGGCCTGTTTCATATCACGGGTGACAATGAATTTAACCAGAAAATCTGGAATCCATTTAGGGCCATTAAATTCAATATTGTACTGAACTTCAGTCGTTGGCCCTTTATGGATAAAGACAACATTTCCGCGATGCTCTGTGACGGGCCCTGAGCCTATTATCTGGTAGCTAAAACCATTGTCCGATGCCGCGGTGATTTCTTCCTTAAATATTTGCTTGCCTGAACTTACCTGACGTATGCAACCTTTACCACCAAAAGCTTCAGCGGTATTCTCAGCTTTTATCACCGAAAATTCCGCATTGAAAAAGCGGCTCAAATTTACATGATCTAACATCACCGCCAATAGCTCTTGCGGTGTACTCGACATTTCCTGCTGAACAAAAATGTGAATCGACGCGGGTTTGCTCTCATTCATTTAACACTTCCTCTCAATTTCTTGTAATAAATCTGTAGCTGACGAAGGTTATTGGCTCGATCGTCAACGTATTGGGCTCATTTCGCCATAGTGGTTTGAAGTGGCTATCAACCGGGCTAGGGCGCTGGCTTTCGGAAGGCGCTCGACCACTCTGGCTCGATGGAGAATCGGTAGCGCAAGACTAACCTTAAAGCTAGCTTTAAGGTCAATACCTAAACCCATGAAGAAAGAGCGTATTGGAGAGTGGTTAGAATCTAGCGCAGCAGCCTTATTCACTATCGACTTATACATCTGAAACGGCCTATTGCCTCATGCATCCACGGCCACCATTATGAATGACTGGCGGACGGCAACTCGGTTTCAGATGATTTTTTTGTGGGGAGGCGAGCTAGATTTTGTTAGATGAGCAAACCACACATCTGGCTATGAGCAGGGCTAGAATCAGATGCTAGCGACTCGAATCATATTTTCAGCAGGATTTTGTACAACTGCTCTTGATCCTTATCTGAGAGCCCTAAGGTGACGGCCATAAGATCCTCATCCGCCGCGTCGTGAGCCTTGCGCCCGGCCTTAGTAATTGAAACATGAACCACTCGTTGATCATCAAGTGAGCGAAGCTTAATAATAAACCCCGCCTCCTCCATTTTGTTCAAGGTACGAGAAACATTGGGGCTTTCATCAACCATCATTGCCTTTAACTCGTTGACGGTCAGCTGTCCATCCGGCGAAGAAGCCAACGAATGCAAAATACTCAGCTGCAACATGGACAGAGCATGCGGGGCCACCTGCCGCTCCAGCTTTACTTTTAGTTCTTGCCCCGTGCAAACAAGAAGCCCTAGATTCTTTTGCTCTAGCGTCATGCCGGAGTTAACAATGAGTTTCTTATTTGCCATTATGCGAATTCCACCGACGATTCCAAATTCCCAGAGTATACCTCAGTCAACTCCCAAAGCGGGAATGGCATATTGCCAAGTAATTAACCGAATAACTGACCAATAAGAAACGCATCACATAGGGATTCATAATTCAGGAAACACCCTATCACAGTGAAAATCAGTACACCCGCAATCCCATTTTAACAGAGCAGGATTCGACCGGCAGCCGTAACGCCAAGTGTTAACAGTAGAGAGTAGTCATTGAAACAGATGGATATTTATGAAACACCAAAAAATGAATACATCGTCTTCTCAGGCTCACGAGCCAAGAGCGAAAAATCATTTAGATCAGGTTAATCCAACCCGCCCCGCCCCAGATGTTTCTTCGCTTTGGTTGGCGTATCTGACACCTGGCCGCTCGATTATTCAGCTCAATCTATTGCTATACATTAGCCGCTAGCACCTAATAATGATCACAAATTACTAAATAAATTGGACACCCTACTACTTCACCTCTTATATTCATTTCCATACCATATAGACGAGCCTTGGAAATTTAAGCAACGCTATTTTTACTTCGTATCTGGAGCGACGCATCGTCGTCTCTGCAGGCATTATTTTTTGTGATAGGAATTATTACTCATGCAACATCTAATAGATGACTTTGTCGAAATGAACACTAGCGGACTGGTTTTGGAGCTTTGTGAAAAGTATTACCATGAGAGTGTATTGATGCTCAACAATGGCGCCGTATTTGCAGAGTCGATGAGAGAGTCGTACAACAAGCAAAAGGGCTTTGTAGAGTCTGTATTCAAATTTGACGTGAAATTACTTTCCTCTACCATTCACGAAAATACGGCCGAGCTGACCTTTCACTATAAAATGACCAATCAAGATTCGAGCATAAATGAGTTTACTGGAAAACATATACAAACGTGGGACAACGGAAAGATCATTCGTGAAGAGTACCTTTCCGCTAAATAAGTACCCGTGGTTCTTATGTATATCGATAACAAAGTAATTTTCACAAAAGAAATACACACCCTGGGTACAGAATTTTAATGGAAACATTTTTCCGCGCAGCACTTAACCGAGGGATTGAGCGGCCCTTCCGGCCGGCATAGATAATCCCCAAAACTTAACTCCTCACTCATATCCAACTCTTCAGCGACTCGGTACCTACTTAATTGTCTCAATCCGCACTCTCAGGCCGGTTTTTTACTTTACAGAAAGGCTGTACAAATATACAGTTCACTCATTTCCAATAAGGAGTGAATTTCAATGTTTGCGACCAAACCGTTTTTTGTTAGCACAATCCTTTCATTCGCCAGCGCCTTCTCTTACGCCGAGAGCGCTGTAGTGGTTGAATGGGCGCCGTTCATCAAAGCGGTTGATATTTCAGACTCTGTATTAATCCACACGGCCGATAAAGTAACCTCTGGATTCCTGACTCACCAAGCCGGATTTATAAAAAGAGAGCTCGTTAAAAAATCGGATAGTGAATATGCCGACATCATTCACTGGAACACCAAAAGTGATGCCACCGCGGCGGCCAATAAAGTGGAAACGTGCACCGTATGCGCTGAGTACTTCGAGCTAATGAACATAAGCGAAAGTGACGCAGCCGGCGCTGGATTTTCCTATTTTAGCGTTCTAAAGACATGGTCGATAGAACCGTAAATAGTGAAAACAGGGCCTTGATCTGTATTATTGGTAACCACATTTAACTGGGACTTATCGCTGATGACAAAGATTGATTACAAAAAACAACTGAAAGAGCTCTATAGACCAACAGCAAAAAAAGTAACTCAGGTCGATGTCCCCACAATGAACTTTCTCATGGTCGATGGCGCGGGCGAGCCGGGATCACCGGTATACGGAGAAGCCATCGAGGCTCTATATTCAGTCTCATACACACTTAAATTCATGATAAAGAAAGGTGAACTTGGAGTAGATTACGGCGTACTGCCGCTTGAAGGCTTGTGGTGGGCTGAGAATATGTCAGATTTTGTCAACGACAATAAATCCAACTGGATTTGGACGATGATGATTATGCAACCGGAGCTTGTAACTCCAGACTTAGTGCAGAAGGCCATCGCTCAGGTTAGAATCAAAAAAAATCTTGCCGCTATTGATAAAGTCCGCTTCGAGCCGTTTTCAGAGGGAATATGCGCTCAAACACTACACGTTGGCCCATTCTCAGAAGAAGGCCCTACAGTTGAACGCGTTCATTCATTTATAGACGCTTGTGGCGCAACACTAACGGGTAAGCACCATGAAATTTATTTGTCAGATATTCGCCGAGCGGCTCCTGAAAACTGGAAGACGGTCATTAGGCAACCAATGACAAATACAAGTATTGAGGTGAATAACTCTCTGGCCTAAGCTTAACCCCCTTCAGCTCAAGGAAGCTGTAGAATGTTAAGCGCTGAAACCCCCTGCCTATGTGGAGCATGGAAGATAACAGCAAAAGAAATCACAGAAGCCGAAATAATGGATCACTTTTCGTCCAAAATTTTTCCAGTGGCAACAAGATTCCAGCACCTTGCCGCAAGACACCGTCTGCCACCAATACCAACACTGCACCTTATCTGGCGTTTATGACGCTTATAGTGCATAGGAACCTTATGAAACTCTCTACCGTACTTGTGTTTTCTATGCTGCTTTGTCTGCAAACTCTCTCATTTGCACAAACAGAGTCGACCATCCAGATACGAAATCTGACCGAAGGTGTATGGGTTCACACTTCGACATACACCTATCCAAACGCCGTCAAATTTCCGTCCAATGGGCTTATCGTACAGGACGGCGAAGAACTGACTCTTATCGATACTGCTTGGGGTGAACTGCGAACGGTGGAGCTACTCAAAGCAATCGAGTCACAGATAAACCTCCCCGTAACTACAGCGATTGTCACACATGCACATGGCGATCGTGCAGCTGGTGTTGATGTTCTGGAGTCAGTAGGTATTAAGGTTACTTCTCACCCGCTGACCCAGCGCATTACCAAAGAGCATGGTTTGCCGGTACCCAACCATGTGTTTAATAACCTTGCTGCACCTCGATCTACGACCAAAGTTGGGAAACTCGAAGTCATTTTCCCCGGCCCCGCCCACGCCATGGACAACCTCTTAGTCTGGCTACCCGATGAAAAAATACTTTTTGGCGGCTGTGCGATACGAGCTATTTCTGCAACCTCTGCCGGCAATACCTCGCATGGCGACATTGAGTCATGGATTAAAGTGATGAAGTTTCTTCGCAGCCAGTATAAGAGCGCGATAACAGTAATCCCTGGTCATGGTGAGGTGGGCGGCGTTGAACTGGTAGACCACACCGCCCGCTTAGTTGAGGCCTTAAGGTAGATGCTATCGAAACACGCGGCCATTCGTTCCGGCTTTACGCTCACTATCAAGCTGTAATCATCAATGACAATCGATTTTAAAATGAAAAACACAGACAGCGACACCGCGACAACAGAAGAACGTTTGCTCTTGAAGGAAGATCAACGGTTGATTGTCGATCGATCGTTCTCTAATTTAGACTGGGAAAACGAACATGAACAAAATCTAACTTTTAGAAACTGCACAATAACTGACTCAAATTTCTCCGGTGCAAACCTAGATGACCTTCGATTTGAAAACTGCCGACTATTCAACTGTAATTTTCGCGGTGCAAGCATTAAGAATGGTATTTTTGAGGATACGACTTTTTACGACAAACAAAACCAAAGTGGCTGCGATTTTCAGACGACTGACTTAAGGCACTCCGAGTTTCAACACTGCGATATATCGACAAATAACTTTTATCGCTCTGAACTGTTCGACATTACAATTAATGAGTGCCAGGCTCAGGG
>Ga0209081_1001560_pt1 | contig 13653 bp, 11 predicted proteins | sample GOMGulsemesocosm_4_FD_184636 | JGI IMG/M metagenome (GOLD analysis project Ga0209081, IMG submission 184636) | Methane-oxidizing microbial communities from mesocosms in the Gulf of Mexico - GOM15B Gulf of Mexico (SPAdes) (version 2) | ecosystem: Environmental > Aquatic > Marine > Cold seeps... | reverse complement strand
GGACAAGCTTAGAATTGATGATCCCGTTGGTGCCATTTCGGTGCACGGTGTTGTGGGTTTCCTAGGCTTGATGTTGGTACCTGTGACTAACCCTTTGACCGCTGACGGTGGCGCAAGCTTCTCGGGCCAGTTGATTGGTGCGCTGACCATTTTTGGCTGGGTATTTGTGTCTAGCTTGGCTGTTTGGGGTCTCATCAAAGTAGTTGCCGGCATTCGGGTTACCGAAGAGGAAGAGTACGACGGCGTAGATTTGGCTGAATGTGGTATGGAAGCTTACCCTGAGTTCACCAATAAGTAATTTTCGCCAGGGCAGACACCCTTTTAAATCGTCAACTAAAACCCGGTCAGCTTGCTGATCGGGTTTTTTGTTGGCTGTATTTCCAGATCTGAAAAGTGTATGGTTAGTCGAAAATAAAAGCCCAAAGGAATTCCCCAAAATGAAATTAGTAACCGCCGTAATTAAGCCCTTTAAACTGGATGATGTTCGTAATGCTTTGTCTGAAGTGGGCGTACAGGGTATGACCGTCACGGAAGTGAAGGGTTTTGGTCGCCAGAAAGGTCACACTGAGTTGTATCGCGGTGCTGAATATGTAGTCGATTTTCTGCCCAAGGTAAAGCTTGAATTGGCCGTTGACGACACTATGGTTGAGCAGGCTGTTGAAGCCATTACCCGTGCGGCACAAACCGGAAAAATTGGAGACGGTAAAATCTTTATCACTCCTATGGACGAAATCATTCGTATTCGCACTGGTGAAACCGGCAGTGACGCGGTCTAAACACGGTTAATAACGCAGGACTATGAAAACCTGTGCTTAAGAGCAAATTAGCCTAATAAAGTGGTCGGAAATTTTGGCCACTTGGTCTATAAAAGGTAGCCTAGGAAAGAAACAAAGCTTGGAATTGTTTTCATTAATTCAGGTGGAGATATGGCTAGTAAAATCCCTTTTAGTTCTGAGGCTTCTAATTCAGTAGAAGCCCGTGGTGAAACACCCGTGTTGGAGAAAGAATACTCCGGCACTAAAGATGCTGGTATTGATGATCACAGCCTCACGTCGCGTCAGCGTCAAAGGGCGGAGTTAGATGATCAGGTGGCGGCTTATTTGGCCCAAGGCGGCGAAATAGATCATGTGCAAGCCCACGTCACTGCAGACCCCCCCCAAAAACCGGGCAGCCGTTATGGCAGCCGACCTATTTAGATTTCTTTGTGGCTCTTGGGTGGGCACTGTCATAGACCTTCGCTAAATGCTGAAAATCTAGGTGTGTATACACTTGGGTGGTTGATATATTGGCGTGCCCCAATAGCTCCTGCACGGCACGCAGGTCACCGCTCGACTCCAGCAAGTGGCTGGCGAATGAGTGGCGCAGCATGTGAGGGTTAACCGCACTGTCCATTCCCTGAGCTAGGCTCAATTGCTGAAAGCGCTGCTGCACCGCTCGGCGACTTAGGCGTGTGCCCCGGTTACTGAGAAACAAAGCCGAGCTTTCGGCGCCTTTCAGTTGTGAGCGTTCGCTGAGCCAATGTTGTAAGGCTTTAATGGCTTGCGCACCCACGGGCAGCAGGCGTGTTTTATTACCCTTGCCCCTAACTGTCGCGAGGCCTTCTTGCAGGTCTATATCGACGCAGTTCAAATCTGACAATTCGGCTAGGCGTAAACCACAGCTGTACATCAGCTCGAGCATGGCGGAGTCGCGCTTGCTGAGTGCACCATCTCCACCCACTTCCATAAATTGACTCACCTGATCTACGTCTAAGGTTTTGGGCAGTTTTTGCGGTGACTTAGGTGCCTGTATTCCGGCTGCGGGGTTATTTTTAATCAGCTTTCGTCGAAGGCAGAATTCAAACCAGGAGCGTAGGGAAGAGAGCCATCGCTGGATGCTTTTCCCACCTAGGCCTTGGCGGTGCAGCAAGGCCAAACATTGGCGTATATCGTGTGGTAATAGCGTGCCCACATCGCTAATATTTTGCTCGCGGCAATAGTGCCGAAACTTGTTTAGATCTCGCCAGTAGCTCTCGTGGGTGCGGGGTGAAAGCTGGCGCTCGCTGAGTAAATAATCGCTGAATTGACTCAGTTCCACTGCAAAGGGCAGGTTCTCTGTGTCTTTATTCACGGCTTAACGCGGCAAGTGCTTAGGTAGCAGGCGATTCAAGACTTCGGCAATGTAGCTTAAAAAGAGTGTGCCCATGCTTGATCGATAATGCTGTGGGTCTTCATGACCAATAGCCAACAAGCCAAAGGTGCTGCCATGAATTAGGGGTGCGGTGGCCACCGAGCCAATTTTGGCGCTGTTGCGACCAAACAGAAAATCTTGTTCTTCAGGGCGAATGACACCGCAGCTGGCTCTGTTGGCTTTAATCAAGGCGCCGATGTGCTCACGCGCGTCGTCGATGGGCAGCACACGCGCTTCACTAGCCGGCATGGTGGCTGGGTCGCCGTAGAGAATCAAGGTGGTATAGGGAATTTCAAATTCGTTGTCAAAGCTGTACCGTAGGGCGTCCACTATGTCGCCTAAATCCAGGCCTTCTATCATGGCGAGCGTGACGCGCTTGGTTTTCTCGTAAAGTTTGTCGTTATCTCGGGCATTGTCTAAAAGCTTGCTGAGACGGTGGCGCATGTCCATGTTGCGTTCGCGCAGCACGGATACTTGTCGCTCTACCAGGGAGATAGCGGAGCCGCTGTCGTGTGGCAGGCTAATGTCGGCTAACAAATTGGGGTGGTTGACAAAAAATGCCGGATTCTTGAGCAAGTATTGGGCTACTTGCTCTTCGTTGAGTGCGCTCGCGGCTTCTGCCAGGTTTTGATCTGTCATAAAAAGCTTCGTTTATTAAATTTTTATTTGGCCGTGATAAACCGTACTGGCTGGCCCCGTCATTAATACCGAGTGCTGACTGTCCTGCAACGAACCCTGCCATTCAATGTGCATGCCGCCGCCGGGCAGTGTCACTTTCACTTTGGAGTCTAACAGACCCTGTAAACGACCGGCTACTACAGCGGCGCAGGCGCCAGTGCCGCAGGCGAGTGTTTCACCCACGCCACGTTCAAATACTCGTAGACGTATTTCGCTGCGCGAGACAACTTCCATAAAACCCGCATTCACTTTTTGGGGAAAGTGACTGTGTTCTTGGAACGCTTTGCCCCAGCGCTCTACCGGCGCAGTTTCAGTGTTGTCGACCACGAGAACAGCGTGGGGGTTGCCCATGGACACCGCGCCAATGCTTAAGGTTTCGACGTCCACATTGAAGGGTATTTGGTAGTTTGAGGCTTGTGAATCGGCCACAAAGGGTATCTGTGCGGGTGCTAACTGCGGCACTCCCATATCGACACACACTTCATTGTTGGGCTGCACATTCAAAGTTAAACGGCCGCCCGCGGTTTCCACCACAATGCGACTTTTACCGGTGAGCTTGCGCTCTTGTACAAAGCGGGCAAAGCAGCGGGCGCCGTTGCCACAGTTCTCCACTTCGCTACCGTCGTGGTTATATATGCGATAGCCAAAATCGACGTCGGGCGAGCTGGGTATTTCCACGAGTAATACTTGATCGCAACCCACGCCGAAGCGTCGATCGGCGAGCGCGCGAACTTTGTCTGGGTTCAGCTTAATTTTTTGGCTGATGCCGTCAATCACAACAAAATCGTTGCCAAGGCCATGCATTTTTGTGAAGCGAATGCGCATAATTTCCTATCGATCAGGGCAGCAGTGTTTCGCCGCGCAGCAAATCTTCTATTGTTTCACGCTGGCGAACCAGGTGCAGAGTATCGGAGTCTACCATTACCTCGGCCGCGCGGCCTCGGCTGTTGTAATTAGAACTCATAGTAAAGCCATAGGCCCCGCTGTCCATCAGCGCCAGTAAGTCGCCTTCATTAAGGGCTAAGGCGCGGTCTTTGGCGAGAAAGTCGCCGGTTTCGCACACTGGGCCTACAAGGTCCCATTGCTGAGTGTCGTTGCTGCTTGCATTCACCGGGCGCACGGCCTGCCACGCTTGATACAGTGCTGGACGAATGTTGTCATTCATCGCGGCATCAATAATAGCAAAATTTTTGCTGGGGGTTGTTTTGAGGTATTCCACGCGGGTAAGTAATACTCCCGCATTGGCGGCAATCGAGCGGCCGGGCTCAAAGACCAAGGCCAATTTTCGATGGCCGAGCTTAGCTTTCACCGCCGCAATGTATTCGGCCGGGGCGGGGGGTTGTTCTCCCTGATAGTTCACGCCTAGGCCACCACCTAAATCTAAGTGCGCAAGCTCGATACCTTCAGCCGACAAATGGTCAATCAGGCCAAGCATTCGGTCCAGAGCATCAATAAACGGCGCAATTTCCGTAAGCTGCGAGCCGATGTGGCAGTCTACGCCAACAATTTTCAGGCTTGGCAGGGTGCTTGCGTGGGCATAAACCGCGGGCGCACGTTCTATATCAATACCAAATTTATTCTCTTTCAGGCCTGTAGAAATGTAGGGGTGAGTGCCTGCGTCTACGTCGGGGTTAACTCTGAGAGATATATTCGCCACTCGCCCTGCCTTGGCTGCCACCTGGGCTAAGCGGTCCAATTCCGGTTCAGACTCTACGTTAAAGCAGTGCACGCCTAAGTCGAGTGCGCTGAGCATTTCAGCCGAGGTTTTACCAACGCCGGAAAAAACGCAGCGAGACGCGTCGCCGCCGGCGGCCAGTACTCTTTGCAGTTCGCCAATAGAGACGATGTCAAAACCCGCACCTAGGCGTGCCAAAACATTGAGCACCGCTAGGTTTGAATTCGCTTTCACGGCATAACACACCATGCCTGGGTGCTCGCCTAAGGCTTCGGCATAGGCTTCATAATTGCGGCTTAGGGCCGCACGGCTATACACATAGGTGGGTGTGCCATAGGTCTCGGCCACGGTGTTCAAAGACAAGTTTTCAACGAACAGCTCGCCATTGCGGTTGTTAAACGGATTCATAACAGGCACTCAAAATAAAAAGAAAAGTCAGTCGCGCGCAGCAAGGGTCTTATTTAGACTCTTGCTCTAGGGGCGCCTTGTCGTCTTGGGGCAGGGTTAGTGCGCCTTTTTGGCCACAGCCTGTCAGGCCGAAGAGCAGGCCCGCCATAAGCGCAAGCATTGCAGTAAAGCGGATAAAGGTGTTTTTTGAGTTTGTCATATAACGCAAGCCATCGAGTCAGAACAGGCCGCAGTATACCTAGACCCCTGTCGCCAAACAACTTGTGAAGTGAGCAGACGTAATGTATCGGCTTCTGGCATAATGAGCGCCTATAAAACTTCCAGAGCTCAGTGTTATAACCATGAATGAAGCCCAGTTTACTCAAGAAGTAGAGCGCATTTTTGTCGCTATTGAAGACGCCGTTGAAGAGGCTATTGAAGAGAGTGGTAGCGGCTCTGGCGCCGAGTTAGATTATGAGGGTAGCGGTGGTTTACTGACAATCGACTGTGAAGACTCCAATACTCAAGTGATTGTGTCTCGGCAGGTCGCGCTCTTGCAAATATGGGTGGCGGCAAAATCGGGCGGCTTTCACTGTGAACATCGCGACGATGGGTGGTTTTGCACCACTACGGATGAAACCTTGAAAGATCTCCTCAATCGAGTATTGAGCGAGCAGTCTGAATCCACCGTTACATTAGATTGGGTTTAGATAAGGCCTAAGATTCTCTAAGGCCTATGAACCAACAACGGGCAATGGCTTTCGGCTAGGCGACTTAGAGCTCAAGCAGCGCTCGATTTAACTTGTTTTCCAGCTGAGCTTTTATCTTCAAGTAGTGAGATACCTGCAGCTCGCCTTGAGTATCCAGCAGGCCCTTGCACTGAGAGAGGTCTAAGTCGGTAATGTAGCAGGGGTAACGCTCTTGCTTCTGACGGCGCGACAAAACATAGCTGGCCACGGCCTTGTACAGTGCCTCGGCCAAGTCTAAGCCAATGAACTCCTGTTGATCACAGTAAATATTAAACATGAGCTCGCCGTCTGGGCCGGGCTCTGCTATTGCCTGAATGTTGAAGAAGGCAATTTGATTAAGGTCTGTGCTGACATGGCAGCGCTCTGCACGAGGCCCATTCTTTTCGTTCACCAACTCGTAAAAATCGACGGTTTGCACGCCAAACGTAGCCGGCAGGTCCGCACGCTCCAAGCTTTGCCTTTCGATGACCGAGCGGATAAAGCGGTGCATTGGTTGCAGCAGCGCTTTGGGGTTGGCAAAAGGTATCCGTGTCGTAAACAATGAGCCTTTTTCGTCGACCACATAAAGCGTGGCTATGTGAGCATCGGCTTGGTAGAAAACAGTAAGGTCTGGGGCGTTGACTGTTTTGCTGATCACATTCAAGACATGGTTTTGCAAAGTGTGCCGGTCGATCACTATAGGGCTGTGGGCAATTTGCGGCAGGCTTAGGTGCTTTACCAATAGCGGTATAGTTGCGCAGCGCTTAATAGCGGCCTGGCCGCCGGTGAGCTGCAGTACAAAATACTCACTTTTCATCTCAAAAATATAGCGAGCGTGGGGTGAGTGGTCTTGGCCGCGGTAGTAGCAATTGGCTATGTCGTTAAACAGCTCTTCAATTCGCTGGCCAATGGCCGCACCGCGGCTGGGGGTGAAGCATTTGAAGACCAGTTCGGGTAAGGGCTGGTCGTCAACAGATGATACCAGCTGTAAATAGTGCACTAGGCAGTTGAGTAGGGCGTCGCGGTGGAAGCCTCGGGTGCTTACTTCGTTCCAGCTGTTGATGGCGCAGAGGTCGATGGCCATCACGAGATTTTCTTTTAAGCCACTGTAGCCCAGCGCGTCGCCTTTGTCGCTCAGGCGATGAATACCCTTTTGTTGCAGATGTTGCTGAGGCTCAGCGCCTAAGTTTATCAACACTAAAATTTTCTTTACCAGGGCCTGTTTTTGGAAGTCTTCATGGGCCACGGGTGGCAGAGGCAGTTGCAGCCACTGATTCATTAGTTCGATGAGTTGGCGTAGTTGAACGTTCGACACTTCCTTGTCGCGGGCGACAATTTCTAGTCTGGTGCTGGGCGTTAAAATACCATTGCAATGGCACCACACCAGTAGCTCCATTAAATTACGACTTTGCTTAATGGCCAAATTGGGTCGGTAGGGCGTGTCCATCAATGCCTGGGGGTAGGCTACCCACACATCGCCCTGTTCGGCTTCTCGTTTACGGTAAACGATGGTTAGGTGCTCTTCGCTGATGTCCAGCGAGATTCCTGGGTTTATCCAGTCGATTTTTCCTGCTTTGCGTTCAAAGGCGGCGTATAACTTGCGCCCAAGAACGGTAAGCTCTTCGGCATTGATGGCGGTGCCAGCGCCTGTTTGACGGGCAAAGTCCATGAGGAAGCGATAGCTGTTGGTGAGTTCTCCCACCACCGTTTTGCGCTCGCTCATAACATGCTGTGCCTTCCATTTAGGCCTAGCGTCCAGCAATGATAAATGCTCACGGCTCCAGCCCCACTCCTCTGTCAGTTTTTCCAGCATTTGCCGTTGCCAGGATTTTTCGCGGCCCTTGTTGGTGCGGCTGAGTGGCTTATTGACCTTGAAATAGAAGCAGCGACGTAGCAGCTCAAGCCGTCTGGCTTCACCGCGAGACTGAAGGTAACCCTCCATCTGCCTGTAAATTACGACATAGGGGTCAAGTTCATTTACGTCTTGTTGGCCATCGTATATGGCCTGTTTGAATTGTAGCGACAGGGGTTTGCCGCTGGCAAAGTCGCTGGCGTAACACTCGAGTAGGAGCAGCTTTAATACGGACTTGTAAGGCGATTCAATGGCCTTATAAAGTTGCCAAATACCCGCTCCAGTGAATTCGTTGGGGGGGATGCTGGCTATGCCGCCAAAATCCAGTACGTCTAGGCTGCGCAAAAAACGTTTACCCAATAATATATCGGCGTAGTTTTGGTAGTCAGTTTCTCGAGCCGCGGGTACAAACCACCACAGAGGCATTCGCCCCGCCAACTTTAAGGCTGTGCGATAAAATTCATCCAACAGCAGGTAGTGCTGGGCCGAGCCGCTGGCTTCACTGTCTAGAGCCGCGGTTTCACCGCGTTTAAAATTGTCGCTGTCCATTAGGAAGAAATGCATTTCCAAACCCATGTTCAGGGCCCAGTGGGTGAGCCGCCGGCATTTTTCTTCTAGATGGTTAAGAGCCTTGTGACTCAGCCCAGGTTTGTGGCAAACCCAAATATCCAAGTCGCTGCTGTCACTGTGGGCAATAGTGCCGGCGCTGCCCATCGAGAACAGCGCGTGAATATAGCGGTGTTTATGCGGTTCGCGGTGAATCTTGAAGCTGCGAGATATGCCTTGGGCCAAACGAATTTCGTGGGTGCTGGGGGTGTAAGATGAAATACCGCAAGGTGTTTCATGAGAGGCATAGCCCGGTAACATGGGGTGGTTGGTGTGAAACAGTAAGGGCAGAAGTTCCAGCGCATTGCGGTGGCGATCGGCTAGGGCTGAAAGAGTGCGCTCAAAGCGCTGTTGATTCAGCTGCTCGAAGCGTTGCTTCAATAGGTTCAGCATTTTGCGGTCTAAGCCGTCATTGATGGCTTCGGTAGAAATTTTCAGTGCGCGCATGGAAGCTGAGAAACACTCCTTGGGAATAAAATAAGGATTGGGCAAATGTAAGTTAAGGGGATGCTAACCCTTTCTTGGGCTGAGCAAAAGAGGATTATCACCTTTGCCGAGTGGGTGCGCTAGGGCAATGAGGCTTTCAGCGTTTGCGCTCTGCGTAAAAAACGGGCTAAGGTTTTGTAGAGCAAATCGGGTTCAACGGGTTTTGTAATATAGCCGTCCATACCACATTCAATACAGCGTTTTCGGTCTTCCTGCATGGCGTGTGCGGTCATGGCAACAATAGGAATTGCAGCACTTTTATCGCCCTCGCGGATCATATGGGTGGCCTGATAACCGTCTATTTCAGGCATTTCCATGTCCATTAGAATTAAGTCAAAATAGCCGCTTGGGTGCCTAGAAAGAACATCGATGGCTTGACGGCCGTTGTTGGCCACCACTACCTCCACGCCTTTTTTCTTTAATATACCTATGGCTACTTTTTGATTCACAACATTGTCTTCCGCAAGCAGAATGCGCGCCGACGACAATAGCGCTAGGTCTTCAGCGCGCAGAGAATCCGTTGTGGCTGTGGCAAAAACGCCCTCGCCAAAAGCTTCGGCAATGGCATCGAATAAGCGCGACTGACTTACAGGCTTGTGAATGAAGCCGTCAATGGTCTCAGGTAGGTCGAGGCCAAATATTTCATCTTTTTGATGGGCTGATACCAAAATGACGGAAGGCTGATGAGCAAGTTTAGAGTCTTGTTTGATTAAACGGCTGGCATCAAGCCCGTTCAAATTTGGCATGTTGTAGTCCATCAGAACAATGTCATAGTGTTGCTCATTGCTCTTATCGGCCTTTTCCAGCATCTCAATGGCTGTTCTGGCATCGCAGGCGGTGTCAGTTTTAAGGTGTATGGAGTTCGCCGTTTTCGAAATAATGGTTCGCGCCGCCAGGTTGTCATCCACCACCAGCGCTCGCAAGTTGTCGAAGCGGCGCGGTTTTTCTCGTAGAACTACGGTACCAATCTGGCTGTGCTCAAAGCGAGCTGTAAATTTGAAGCTGGAACCGGTGTTGGGTTCACTGCTGACGTGGATATTGCCCTGCATCATCTCTACGAGATGTTTACATAAGGTCAAGCCCAAGCCCGTGCCGCCAAATTTTCGGCTCGAGGAGCCGTCGGCTTGGGTAAAGGGATCAAACAAAGCCTGAATTTTGGCCGAAGACATACCAATGCCCGAGTCTTTAACTTCAAATTCTAATTCAATGAATTCCGGCAGGTCTTGCCGTTTTTTGATTCTCAGCTGAATGTCACCGCTGTCGGTGAATTTAATGGCGTTGTTCATTAAATTGCCGATGATTTGGCTCAAACGTGCGCCATCGCCTCGGAAAAACTGCGGAACATCGGCATCAACTTCGTAAATTAGTTCTAAACCTTTAAGCTCGGCGCGCGGCGTGAGCTGACGGGCTAATTTAGCCACTAGGTTTTCTAAGTCGATATGTACGTTTTCGAGAATGAATTGGCCCGATTCAATTTTCGAGAAATCCAATATTTCATTGATAATGGTGAGCAATGAATTGGCGGCTTGATCTATATTGTTCAGATAGTCGTATTGCAGGCGGTTTAGGGCTGTGTCTTTGAGCAGGTGGCCCATGCCAATAATAGCGTTCATGGGGGTGCGAATTTCGTGACTCATACGGGCCAAAAATTCACTCTTGGTGGCATTGGCCTCCTTGGCGAATGACTTAGCGGCCACTAAGGCATTTTGATTTTCTTTGAAGGGCGTAATGTCATAGATGCCGCCAACAATTCGACTGGCTTTGCCACTGGCATCTTGTTCAAATACCTTTACTTTCAAACGGATCCACATCAGTTTCTGCTCTTTGGTGAGCAGGCGAAATTCAACACTGTAACCCTGGCCGGTCTCTAGGCAATGCTTGAATTTTTGCAGTAGGAAGGGCCTGTCTAGCTCGTGCACATGGCTGAAGATATGGGCGGGTGTGTTGGGTTCATGGTGGCCATATCCCAGAAGTTCCAGGCACTCTTTGGAGTAGGTGACCGCAGCCCCTTTAATATCCCAATCTAAATATCCGTCTGTTGAGGCTTCAAGCACCTGGTAAGCGAAATCTTGCTCGCTGACGCTGGCGAGTGAGTGCTGCAGAATTTGTTGATCATCATTCGATAGCTCGCAGTCTGGCTGTTGTTGAAGGTGTTTCAACACGGCCAGTTCTTGCTCTAGCTGGTCTATTCGACTCGTCAGAGTGTTTTTGTCTATGTGCTTCGGGCTCATAGTGCCTGCTTCATTATCAAAAGAACGATCTTATTATTTTTGGACATTATTCTGAGCGTGCAGAATTTTTCCAAGTTTAGACAGTAATGCTTAATAATAGCCTTTTTTGAAGGGCTTGCCAGAGTGAAGTGATGGTTTTTTAGGCGAGGATTTTAAGTGCTTGATTTCATGGGGAATTCAAAAGAAGGTGACCGGTGTGAGGCGGGGAGTCACTAGGATGTCACCCGCTTCACACCTTGTGTCTAGTCTTTAAAGGCTGGCCCGTGCACGTTGCACTGCTTGGCGAACCTGTGCCGGCGCGGTGCCGCCAATATGGTTACGTGCCGCGACGGAGCCTTCCAGGGTTAGTACTTCAAAAACGTCTTCTTTAATGTCGCTAGAAAACTGCTGCAGCTCTTCAAGGCTCATCTCCGATAAGTCTTTGCCACACTTAATGCCATAGGCAACCGACAAGCCCACCACTTCGTGAGCGTCTCGGAAGGCAACTCCAGCACGTACTAAGTAGTCAGCCAGATCCGTTGCGGTTGAAAAACCGCGCTTGGCGGCTTCGTACATGCTGTCTTTCTTCGGTGTAATAGCTGGGATCATGTCGGCAAAAGCGCGTAAACAGTCCTTAACAGTATCGATTGCGTCAAAAAGAGGCTCTTTGTCTTCCTGGTTGTCTTTGTTGTAGGCGAGCGGCTGGCTCTTCATTAAGGTCAATAAACAGATCAAGTGGCCATTCACCCGGCCGGTTTTTCCGCGCACGAGTTCTGGAACGTCTGGGTTCTTCTTCTGAGGCATGATCGACGAGCCCGTGCAGAAACGATCGGGCAGGTCGATGAAATTGAACTGAGCAGAGGTCCATAGCACCAATTCTTCGCTCGCTCGTGAAAGGTGAGTCATTAAAATAGAGGCAAAGGCGCAAAACTCAATGGCAAAATCGCGATCGCTAACAGAGTCGAGTGAATTTTCGGTAGGGCCATCGAAACCCAGTAGCTGTGCGGTATAGGCTCGGTCAATTGGGTAGGTGGTGCCCGCCAGAGCTGCAGCGCCTAGTGGCGATTGATTTAAGCGTGTCCGGCAATCTTGCAAGCGGCCAGCATCGCGTTTCAGCATTTCAAACCAAGCCAAGAGGTGGTGACCAAAGGTGACGGGTTGGGCGGTTTGTAAGTGAGTAAAGCCAGGCATAATGGTGTCGGCTTCGCGCTCGGCTAAACCCAGGAGACCTTCTTGCAGGCGTTTCAGCTCGGCGGCAATGAGGTCGGTTTCACTGCGCACATACAGGCGAATGTCGGTGGCGACTTGGTCATTGCGTGAGCGACCGGTGTGCAGCTTTTTACCGGTAATGCCAATTCGCTGGGTGAGCGCGGCTTCTATGTTCATGTGCACGTCTTCCAGTGCTTCAGACCACTCAAAGCGGCCTTCAACAATATCTGAGCGCACCGCCTCCAAGCCTTCAATAATTTGGCCTTTTTCGTCTTCCGTGAGAACACCCACTTTAGCGAGCATTGTGGCATGGGCAATAGAGCCGTCAATGTCTTGATTGAACAGGCGTTGGTCGAAATTTACCGAGGCGGTAAAGCGCGCAACAAAGGCGTCTGTGGGCTCTGAGAATCGACCGCCCCATTGTTGGTTAGTGGCTTTTGGTGTGGCGTCGTTGTTGTTGGACTCGGGTGTTTTATTTTGACTCATGGATCTATTGCCTGAATATAGAGTGCAGAAAGGGTTAGAGGGCGCGGATTATATCGTACTGGGGGGCGCAAACCTATTCCCTCACTTTTTATAAGCGAGGCCTGTGTGGGATTGGGATTGGGATTGGGATTAGGAGTGGAGTGGAGTGGAGTGGAGCTTGGTATGGAGATAGCGGATGGCAAAATCACTGCGTATGACAGCACATACTTAAGCGTATCTTCTCATCGCGGTGTTACGCGGGTGATGTGGAAAGACATTCGCTGCTTTATTGCCGCTGAGAAGTGCGTAACGGTGCGCTGTGTGGGAGCTGAAATGTTCGTAAGTCAGTCTTTAAGGGCATTGGAGCGAGACTTTACTGGGCGCCTGTGGCGAGTGAGTCGCAATGCTTTGGTCTCTGTGCACCACATGCACGGCTTGCGGCGCAATGCTCAGGGCGAGTTTTGGTTGAGTGTGCTGGGTTTGGAGGGAGAGTTGAAGGTGAGCCGTCGGCATGCGGGACCACTTCGGAAATTGCTCTTGCAGCAATAGGGCAGAGTTGGTCTGTTACCTGCGGACTGTTGCCTACGGTCTATTGCGTAGCTTGCAGGCCTGAGCAATGCCATTCTAGGGATTCTTTACCTTCGGGCTAGGGTAATTGCAGCGGCCCTTGTATCATTAGGCACTGATAATTCATCACTTCTACTATGAACGAGAACAACATGGCGTCTACCCTACGAATTGCAACGCGCAAAAGCGCTCTGGCCCTCTGGCAAGCTGAATACGTCAAGGCTCGCCTTGAACACTTTCACCCAGGCTTACAGGTAGAGCTGGTTCCTCTGGTGAGCCGCGGCGATAAAATTTTAGACGTGCCATTAGCCAAGGTGGGTGGTAAAGGTTTGTTTGTGAAAGAGTTAGAACACGCGCTGCTTGAGGGTGAGGCCGATATTGCGGTGCACTCCATGAAAGACGTGCCAATGGAATTCCCGGAAGGCCTGGGCTTAGAAGTGATTTGCGAGCGAGAAGACCCTCGTGACGCTTTTGTTTCCAATCAATTTAACAGCCTTGCCGAACTGCCAAAGGGCAGCATAGTTGGCACCTCCAGCTTGCGTCGACAATGTCAGCTGCTGGCGGCGCGTCCTGATTTAGACATTCGCTTTCTGCGCGGCAATGTGAATACTCGCCTTGCAA
>Ga0209081_1001557_pt1 | contig 13666 bp, 9 predicted proteins | sample GOMGulsemesocosm_4_FD_184636 | JGI IMG/M metagenome (GOLD analysis project Ga0209081, IMG submission 184636) | Methane-oxidizing microbial communities from mesocosms in the Gulf of Mexico - GOM15B Gulf of Mexico (SPAdes) (version 2) | ecosystem: Environmental > Aquatic > Marine > Cold seeps... | reverse complement strand
GCCTTTATGGTCGCTTAGGAGTCGTTTTGCAGCAATCTATTCAATTTGATATTGATCTAATCAATCGTTATGACAAGGCTGGACCTAGATACACCTCTTATCCAACAGCGCTTGAGTTTCACGAGGGGTTTACTGCAGACGATTACCAGCAACAAATTAAGCTATCGAATGAACGAGGTGGACCATTATCGCTGTATTTCCATGTGCCTTTTTGCGATACGGTTTGTTACTACTGTGCATGCAATAAAATTATTACCAAGAACCGCCAGCATGCTGTTCCATATTTACAAAATATGCACCGTGAAATTGCTAAGCTAGGTGCGATGTTTGATAAAAAGCGCGTCGTTGACCAGCTTCACTGGGGTGGTGGAACGCCAACATTTCTGAACTTTCAGCAGATGCAGGAGTTAATGGATGTTACACGACAACACTTTAATTTACGTGATGATGATAGTGGTGAATACTCTATAGAAATTGACCCACGTGAAGCTAATGAAGAAACGATTCAGCAGTTGCGTAGTTTAGGCTTTAATCGTATTAGTTTAGGCGTGCAGGATTTTGACCCTGCGGTACAAAAAGCAGTTAATCGCCTGCAAACTGAAGAACAGACTTTTTCAATTTTAGACGCAGCGAGGGCAGCAGGTTTTCGCTCCAGTAGTATGGATTTAATTTATGGTTTGCCTTTGCAGACGGTTGAATCGTTTAGTGTTACTTTAGATAAGATACTGGCGGTTGAGCCAGAGCGACTATCTGTATTTAACTACGCACATTTGCCAGCGATGTTTAAGGTGCAGCGGCAAATGAATGAAGCAGATATGCCAAGCGCAGAGCTTAAGTTGGATATTTTGCAAATGGTCATCAAGCGTTTATTGAACGAGGGCTATGTTTACATTGGCATGGATCACTTTGCTAAACCCGATGATGAGCTAGCCATCGCGCAGCGAGAAGGTCGTTTATATCGAAACTTTCAAGGTTACTCAACACACTCTGAGTGCGATATGGTTGGCTTTGGTATTACCTCTATTGGACGTGTGGGTGATGCTTATATTCAAAATGTTAAGCAATTAGATAGCTATGCTGAGATCATTGGAAAAGGTGACTTACCAGTTTTTAAAGGTATGCTGCTGAACGAGGATGATAAATTACGTGGTGCTATTATTAGTCAGCTGATGTGTCATTTTGAGCTAGATTACCAACGCATTGAGCAAGAGTACTCTATTGTCTTTACTGAATACTTTGCTGATTCGCTTAAGCAACTGGAAGTTATGCAGAAAGATGGTTTATTAGAGCTATCGGAGCAAGGTATTTTTGTTAAGCCAGGTGGCCGTTTATTGATTCGAAATATTTGTATGGCATTCGATCAGTATTCAGCAAAAAAGAAGGCTAGTTTTTCTAAGGTGATTTAAGATTTAGTTTTTTGCTTTCGCTGAGACCATTTTTTTACCACTATCCAACGCCATAAACCACGTGCTAGCGCATAACCTAATGCTGATGAAGCGCAACCTAACACTAGGCAGCCGAATAAAAACGGTTGCCAACCGTTACCTAAGCTAGACATTAATGCATCGACGGAAAATTCAAAGGTTTGGCTATCGGGTGGAATATCCATTAAAGTAGATCCTACCCAGTAAGCGGCATAGAACATAGGTGGCATGGTGATTGGGTTAGTAACCCAGACGGTGGCAACTGAAATGGGCAAGTTTACACCTAAAACAATGGCTGCTGCAGCTGCAATAATCATTTGCGTTGGCAATGGAATAAATGCAATAAATAAGCCTGTGGCAATGGCTCCTGCAAAGGATTTACGGTTTAAATGCCATAGGTTTTGATTGTGTAGAAGGGTGCCAAATATTTTTAAATGTTTATGCTCTCTGATAGTTTTTTGATCAGGAAAATATTTTTTAATAATTCGTCTTGGCATACAGTCATAACCAGTTTTTTTATTAGTGTAGCAGAGCATGGAAGCGGCTAAATGAATAATTTCCAGAAAATGGCGATGTTTTTTTGTGCAGGTATTTTATCGGTTCAACTCTTAACCGATTTACCTGCGAACAGTATTTTGCTGCTCAGCGTTTTCTTGTTAGTAGCAGCATACAAAAAAGCGCGTTGGCTAAGTTTGTTCATGCTAGGGTTTGTGTGGGCTGCATTTTATGCCGCATCTTTAGCTAACCTTCAGCTTCCTAAAGAGTTAGAGGGCAAAGAGATTCTAATCGTTGGTGAAGTGACTGGTTTACCTACTAGTGATGATCGTGTCACTCGTTTTTTATTTACGCCTGATGACATGGCTACAGGCTTACCAAGAAAAATTCGTTTAAATTGGTATGGTACTCAGCACCTTTTACGTTCAGGTGAGAAATGGCAGTTATTAGTGAAGTTAAAGCAACCTCATGGTTTGGCTAACCCGCATGGTTTTGATTATGAAAAGTGGTTGTTTCAGCAAGAAATAGGCGCCAGTGGCTATGTTCGTAAAAGCGTCAATAATAGGCGTATTTCTGAGGCTAGCACTTGGTCGGTGTCAGCGTGGCGACAACAGATAAAGGAGTATCTTGAGCGCTCACTAGTAGGTGTTCAACAGTTGCCGGTTATCAAGGCGCTTGTATTGGGTGATCGAAGCTCAATGACTGCGAAGCAATGGCAGGTTTTTCAACGAACGGGAACATCACATTTAATTGCTATTTCTGGCTTACATATTGGTTTAGTGGCGGGCTTGCTGTTTATGGTGGTGAAGTTTGTCACTATTCGCATGGTGTTTATTAATAGATATGCAATACCATTGACGCTACTGTTTAGCCTTATTGCAGCGGTTATTTACTCGGCTTTAGCTGGGTTTTCATTACCCACACAGCGTGCATTACTCATGTTGTCTCTTGTATTGGTAGGCTCTTTTTGGCAGCGTCATTATGGTGCGTTCCATATTATATCGGTCGCTCTAGTCGGGGTCTTAATATACGACCCATTAGCGCCTATGTCGGCTGGTTTTTGGCTATCGTTTTCAGCGGTAGCGGTTATTTTGTTTGCCAATATGGGGCGAATTCATCGACCAAAGAAATTTGTTCAGTTGCTGCAGGTTCAAGCTTGGGTGGCGATAGGTTTAGTGCCCTTGCTGGTGTATTTATTTCAGCAAGTTTCGCTTGTTGCACCGTTAGCTAACGCGTTAGCCGTACCGTGGACAAGTTTTGTTGTTGTGCCGTTATTAATGCTGGCAATGTTATTGGGAATATTGAGTACAGTAGCAAGTACTGAAATGCTGCGGCTGGTTGACCACTTGCTGGAGTATCAATGGCAAGTTTTAAGCTATTTATCTAAGTTAAATTTTGCCAGTATATCTGTTAGCGAAGTGCCTATTTGGGTGGGGGCTATGGCAATGCTGGGTAGCTTATTACTCCTGTTGCCTAAGGGGTTTATTCCTAAACCTATGGCGTTTGTATTTTTTATTCCTTTGTTTGCACCGCCTCAGCAGTCGCCTTTGCAGCATGCTGAATTTAAGTTCGTGTTACTGGATGTTGGGCAAGGCTTATCGGCGATTGTTCATACCGCTGAGCATACTTTGTTGTTTGATACGGGAGCTAAATATAATGAGAAAAGTGATTTAGCATCAACCGTTGTTATCCCCTATTTAAAAGGTGAGTCTGTTGAACGTATTGATGCTTTGGTCATTAGTCATGGTGATAATGATCATGCTGGTGGTACTGAAACGATACTGTCAGCGTTCCCTGTTACTCGGTTTTATAGTGGTGTACCTAGTAAGTTTTCAGCTCATTCGGTTACTCAGTGTCAGCAAGGGCAGGATTGGAACTGGGATGGAGTAGATTTTGAGTTTGTCTCACCCAATAGAGACTCTGTGTTTGATGGTAATAATGCCTCTTGTGTGCTCAAGATAAGCTCAGCTAATGGAAGTTTATTACTACCCGGAGATATTGAAAAAGACGTGGAACGTTCATTGCTGCGTTATTCAGCTGAGAAGTTGCCTGCTGACGTGCTAATTGCCCCTCATCATGGGAGTAAAACGTCATCAACAGAGGCGTTTATCGCTAAGGTTAAGCCAAGCTATGTTTTATATCCGGTGGGTTATAGAAATAAGTTTGGCTTCCCTAAAGAGGAGGTGGTTGCTCGGTATGATGAACAGGGTGCGGTTGGTTTTAATACGTCGAGTCATGGAGCGATTAGTGTGACTTTTTTAAATACTAAGGTGGTTAAGTTAGAAAGTTTTAGATCGAAAAACTCAATGTTTTGGTCTTGGAAAGAGGAAACCAATCACTAAATTTTGATATTTGTAAGTATTGATCTATTGATTGCTTTTTATTAAAGCATCTAGCTCTTTAACGAACGTTAAATAAGCATTTAAAATGACTATTATAAAAGATAAAGAAAATTCCGATACTCGGGTTTATATATTAAAAAAGTAACACACTTGTTTGCTGCGAAAGGCTGTAATGGCGTATCAATGCGTGAGTTACCAAAGGTGAGCTTGCTGTTTTAAGGGTGCAAAAAAAGGGTGGCTAATTAGCCACCCTTTTTAGTTATAAGAAACTAAAAGTTTTTTAATAACTTAATAGTTTCACATCATCTTCAACCATTAACTTGCCTGGCATACCTGGTTTAACGCCTGGGATTAGGTCGGCTTCGCTAACACCATGACCACCTAAACACATTGCGCAGACCATGATTTCTCCGCCAACTTTCATAAAGTCTTCCATATGTTGACGAACATTTTGTCCACGTAGAGATAACATATCTGAAATAGGGTAGTTCTTATCAACGTATGGAGTAACTGCTAAGCTGATGAATACGGTAACAGGAACATCTTGTGTTTTTCTAAGCATTGTTCCAACTGCAAAAGCACGGTGAATCTTGAAAATATCAGGACTAGAAAGGTCAATAAATACGCCGTTTGGTTTAGCGAAAGACGAACCTGAAACGAAGGCTAGCCCAAGTACTACAGCAATTAAAACTAATTTTATTTTTTTCATCATTTAGTCTCCTTTTTGTTAATGATGGTCTTAGTGTATGATTTAAAATAAAACGTGTTGTTGATAATTGTCAATATGCGACATATTGATTTTAATGACGTTAATGCCCCTCTAAAACCTTTTAAAGCGACTCATAAATGGAATCTAAACAAATTGAGAAAGTTTGGCACTCTGGCTTAAAGTGCGAGCAGTGCGCTATTCGAAACTTAGTTTTATTTGCGGATTTTGAGAAGGATGATTTCGAATTAATCCATCGGCCAATCAATGAGTTTGAAATGGATGTTGGTGATACTTTATATAGTCAAGGCGATGCATCGGAGGCAGTGTTCACATTAAGGGCTGGACTGGTTAAGCTTGTAAGCTACCTTGCGGATGGCTCTATTAGAATTGTTCGAATAATAAAGGCAGGTGATGTTGTCGGCCTGGAAGCGCTTGATAATAAGCAATATTTACATCATGCAATCATACTTGAGAAGGCATCTTTTTGTCGTATACCCGTTAGCCAAATTAAAATGCTTAACGAATACTCGCCACACTTGAGTAAGCAATTAACTGCTCGTTGGCAGCGAGTGATATCCGATGCTGATGTTTGGCTTTCTCAGTTATCATGTGGTTTTGCTAAGCAGCGTGTTGCCTATCTTTTGTTATATTTATCAGAGGGTAACGAGGCGGGTGAGTGCTATTTGCCAACAAGGCAAGATATAGGGGCTATATTGGCGGTAACAACAGAAACAGCGAGTAGGATTATTGCTGAGTTTAAGCGTAATGGTATTGTTAAGTTACTTTCCCAACATAAGGTTTTACTTGATAAAAAGCATTTATTACAGTTATGCGAAAATAATTGAGATATACCGATGTTTTTTTTGTGTTTAATTTGAAATGATTTATACCAAAGTTGATAAAGATCAGTTCTTTTGTAACCTGACCTAGATATAGTTAGGGTATTCATTTAAAGAGAGGTGTTATTGTGGGACTTTGGGGCGAGTTATTCAGTAGTTGGGGTGGTATCTTATCACTGCTAGTTATTTTATTTATGTTAGGTATGGGCGGTTTTATTGCTTGGTTTATGAAAAATAGTGGCGGGTAAGTTATTGGTGTAATCCATAGTTGTGTTGTTACACTTAGTAAGTAACAACGTTACGCCTGAAAGGGGCGTTTAAATTGTTGGTGGGGCCTAAGATGGCTCATTCTTCAGTTTTATCGGCTCGCTACCCTTTATAGGGGGTAGCGCAATGTATGTTTTTAATTTGCTGCTTGCATTTTTTAATGTGTTTTCTTATTTCTTTTGCCTAGGGTTAATGTTCGTTAACTATTGGGTTCACAGTTTAGATCAGGTCTATCGGACCTTTGATGGTACGTATGTATGTACACTGTGCCATTAGCTGCAATGCAAGCTGAAGACCTCGGCAATATTTTTTGATAACTAAAATATCAAATCGATAAGTTCCTTCTTTTAGTTAAATAATCCTTACCTTGTTTTACATTTTAACTGCTAAGCCAATTTTTCATTAGTGGGCTGACTAGTTAATAGTCATCCATTGTCTCTTGCAGTACTATTCATTATTCGTCTAATTTTAAGTGGCTTCCAGTATCATGTTGGCAGCGTCTTACGATAAACTAACTCGCTTTTTATTAGTTTCAGGTTAAACGTATTCACGTGCCCAATTTATTCTTTCAACGCTTACCACTAGGCGCTCGCTATATGATTGTTAGCGCGTTAGCGTTTAGTGTCATGTCTTTATTTGTCAAACTGGTGGGTGAGAAGGGTATACCAGTGCTGGAGATTGTTGCTGCTCGTTCGGTTGTATCTCTAGTAATTAGTTATATTTCACTTCAACGATTAGGTATTAGTCTTCTAGGACAGCGTAAAACCTTATTATTTGCTCGGGGCTTGGCTGGTTTTATTGCCTTGAACTGTGTGTTTTATGCGTTAACGCATTTACCTTTGGCTGAGGCTACAGTATTGCAGTATTTACACCCCATGTTTACGGCAGTATTAGCATTTGTTTTCCTTAAAGAACGTTTTTCAGTGGCAACACTAGCTTGTATTGTAATAAGCTTTATTGGGCTGTTGTTTGTTGTGCGTCCTGAAATCGCGTTTTCTACATTGTCACAGCCGTTGGATGAAACTGCTGTTTTAGCGGCTTTGGCTGGTGCATTTGGTAGTGCGGTCGCTTATGTATTGGTGCGTTCACTTGGTAAAACAGAGCACCCTTTAGTGATTGTGTTTTATTTCCCGTTAATTTCTTTGCCATGTAGTGTGTTGATGCTATGGGGCGATTTTATAATACCGCAGGGGGTTACATGGTTTTATTTACTAGCAGTTGGTATTTCGACACAAGTAGGGCAAGTAGCTTTAACTCGTGCTATGCAAACAGAAACTGCTAGTCGAGCGACTAGCTTTGCGTACCTACAAGTTGTTTTTGCGATTATATTAGGTGCTGTTTTCTATCAGGAAATACCGAATGCTGGGACGCTGATTGGCGCAGGTTTTATTATTCTGGCAGCATATTTGAATGTTGTTTGGCACAATAAATTGCAGGCTTAAGCTTGCTGATAGCTTGTAAAGAAAATGGAAGGAGTTTGGATGACTAGGTATTTACCGGTAGCATTGTTTTTATTGTCGATTGCTTTTTTATTGCCAGGTTTAACTCAGCCACTAATGAGTATTGAGGCGACGGTTGAAAAAAGAGATATGCTTGTTTTGGCTGCGGATGCATTAACTACATCGGATCAAGATAATCAGTTTATTCAAACAATGGTGCAATCATTTGTGCAGAAGCTGAATATCGAGGGTAATGTGGTGGTGTTTAAGTCAACAAGAAGCTTGTTTGGGACGATGAGTGAACTGGTTTCTAATGGACATGAGTTAGTAGGTGTGTTGATTGGCTTATTTGCGGTTGTTATTCCATTATTTAAAATATTTTTGACCAGTATCTCGTTCTTTTTGAAAGAAAGCTTACTTAAGCATAGGTTTTTAGTGGTTAGCAGTATGCTTAGTAAGTGGTCAATGTCAGATGTTTTTATGATGTCACTCATAGTGACATTTTTAGCAATTAATGCGAATGAGCACTCTATTAACACAGTTCAAATGACAGCAACACTAGGCTCTGGTTTTTATTACTTTTCCGCATATTGTTTATTCGCTATTATCGCTGCACAGTTGATGGAAAGGCAGGTTTTTGAAACCTAAATATACTTATAAAGGGTGTTTTATAAGGATATTTAGGTCACTTTTCTAGCGAGTTTTTTGTCGTACTTAATAATGCGTATATTTTTTTAAACTCACTATTGAGTGAATTTAATGGGGCGTTCGTAGTTTGGCTATCGTGGTTGTTTATTATCGTGTTAGCAAGTGAATGAGCCTGTTGATGAGCCAGTTCTAGCTCAGTTAACCAAGAGGCACTAAATAGCTTTTCGTGCCTCTCACGCTTAATCCAACTATTACAAAAACATTTAGCGTGATCCATTATTGGCCAATTTTTCTGAGCATCGCTTGGTGCCAGAAGAGCTGTTTGAAATTTATTTTGCCATTGCTGCATGGATAGCTGAAGTAATTGAATTCTATTATCTTTGTGGCTGTTTTTCTTGTTGCTATAAGTCAACCACTCTTCATTAGGGGTGTAATTTTTAACCCATGTTGAAAGCTCATTGGCTGGCATTGGTCGGGCGATGCCGTAACCTTGCGCGGAATCACAACCCATAATAAGTAGCATAAGGCCATGCTCTACTGTTTCCACACCTTCGGCAATAACATCTCTGTTAAATGAATCAGCTAACCCAATGATTCCGTCAACAATTTTGTAATCATCAGGGTCATCGAGAATATCAAATACAAAGCTTTTATCTATCTTTATTATTTCAGCGGGTAAGTTTCTAAGATGTGTTAATGATGAGTAGCCCGTACCAAAATCATCAAGTGCAACTTTAACGCCCAGGTTGTCTTGGCATGACTTGATAATAGTATTGATAGTTTGTGTGTCACCTAATGCGCTGCTTTCTAGAATCTCTAATTGTAAGTGGGCAGGGTTTATGGACGGTTGTTGTAAAAGTGCTTGCTCAAGTTGCGTAATGAAATCATCTGACTGTAGGTGATAAGATGCAATATTAATGCTTATTTCAAGCTCAATACCTTGTTTATTCCAAAGGTGTAATTGCTTTAAAGCTTCGGATGTAACCCACTCTCCGATGGTTATTTCTAAGCTAGTTTCTTCGATAGCAGGTAAAAAATCTAAAGGTTGGATTAAACCTTTTTCGGGGTGTTGCCAGCGGATAAGTGCTTCTGCCCCATAGATTTTTCCGCTCCTCATATTAACCTTAGGTTGGTAGTACAAGCAAAGCTCATTATTAATGAGAGCTTGTTCAATTTCACTAAGTCGCTTGTGCTTTAGGCTGACTTGTTGGTCATGTGTCGCATTAAATAGATGGTAGCGATTTTTCCCAGCCAGTTTGGAGTGGTACATTGCTTGGTCAGCATGTCGAATTAAGGTGTCTATATCGCTATCGTCTAATGGGTATATGGTTGTTCCAATAGAGGCGCTAATATTTATATGCTGATCCTCTATTATATACGGTTGCGAAAGAGCTTTAATAATTCGTTGTAGCAGTATTTCGCATTCATGTGATTGATTAAAGTCTGATAGTAATAATGTAAATTCATCGCCTCCTTGGCGGGAGACGGTATCTTCTATGCGTATATTATTTTTAATACGTTCAGAAACTTCTATAAGCAATAAATCACCTACGTTATGACCGTAGGTGTCGTTAACGGGTTTAAAATCATCTAAATCTAGAAAGCAAATGGCGAGCAATGTTTGTGTTCTTTTACTATGCGCAACAGCTTGCACAAAACGGTCATAAAATAATGCACGGTTTGGTAACTTGGTTAGAACATCGTAGTGCGCCATTTGCTCAAGCTTTTGTTGTTGCTCTTTACTATGGGTAATATCTGAAAAAATGCCTACAAAATTAACAGTTTCATCGTTTTTATCTTTTAAGGCAGAGATAGTAAGAAGCTCCGCACATAGTTGACCACTCTTTTTGCGGTTCCATATTTCTCCTTGCCAGTGCCCGTCCTTCGTGAGCGCTTGCCACATTTCAGTATAAAACTGAGGGCCTTGTTTCCCCGAACTAAGAATACGAGGGTTTTGACCGACGACATCTTCAAGGCTATAGCCTGTTATTCTACAAAAAGCAGGGTTTGCATCTACAATGATGCCCTCAGGCGTTGTAATGGCAATTCCTTCATGGCTGTCCTTAAATATACGAGCAAATATATCTAGACTCTTCTCTGAGGATTGGCGCTCTATCTCAATACTTGCCCGAGTTGAAAGGCTTTCCAGCAATAAGGGCATTTGAGGTGATTTCTTGATGGGTTTATCATCGAGAACACACATTATTCCTATTGTGTCACCCTCACTGTTTTTTAATGGAACACCTAAATAGCTCACTGCTTGCATCTTAGTGAGCATATGGTCTTCTGGGAAAAGTTCTTGGATATGATCAGGGTAATAACAAGTGCCAAGTGAGTTAACTTCCTCACAGGGTGAGCCTGCTAATGGGTAAGAAAAGTTTTCAATGAAGTCATCGTTAGCCCAAACAGCAAGTGTTTTGGCTTCTGTTTTGTTTTGTATGTTGATGAGTGAAATCAGCGCATATCTCATGTTTTGAGATTGAGCAGCTTGGCGAACAATTTTCTTAAATATACTTTCTGACTTTGATGAGCTAGTTTCTGCTAAAGCGCGTAATGCTTCTTCACTTTGTTTTCGTTCAGTAATGTTGGCATGAATTCCAGTCATCTTCGAAGGGGTTTGTTGAGAGTCCCACTCAATGACTTCACCTACTGTATGAATCCAAAGCCAATGACCATCCTGTGTTTCTTGCTGGTACTCAACATCGAATGGCCTTCCGGTTTTTTTAGATATTTCAAATTGAGCTAAAACGTGTGATTGATGATTAGGGTGAATTTTTTGTAGACACTCATCAAAACTACTAATGAATTTTGAGCTTTTATAGCCTAATAAAGCAGAATAATCCTCACTTGCCTGCATGGTATTTGTTTGAAAACAAAACTTAAATGAACCCTGTTGAGCAGCCTTATTAGCTAGGTGTAGAAGTTCAAGATTACTATTTAAATTGCGTAATATTTTTTGTTGTTGCCTTAAAACAAGAGCGACTATTAAGGTCAGTAGGAAAATAGTAAAAAAGAACCATCGCCTAACATTTGAAGCACTGTTTACTTCTTGTTGGAATGTTGTACTGGATGCAACGGTTAAGTTTTTAGCATGAGTATGGAGTTCATTGTTAAGTAAGCGTTTATTTAAAAATGTAAGTAGGTATGAATGATTAACTAATGCTGTTGCGTGCTTAAGGAGTTGTTTTACGGGGCGGGATAAGTTTTCAGGCAGGCGATCGCTTTCTATTTCTAACTTATTTACACGGTCTATAATTATATTTTTGTTTTTATCGTCCGCAAAAGATGAACTGTATAATAGAGCCTCTCGTTCTAGTAGGCTAATTTCCTTGGCAAAATCACTTTGGCCATTTGTTGTTAATTTATTGATTAATAATAATGTCCCTTTAGGAAGGTAGAGTTGTGAGTTTTTAAAAATGGCATACGTGGATTTTATATCGCTAACGGTTAATAGAATTTTATTTATTTCATTTGAAAAGGCTACTATAGATAGATTGCCCATTTCAAGCTGTGTTAGAAACCTTGTAAGCCCATTTTCCTCGTCGGCAATAGTGTCAAAATTACTGAGCCCTCCGTTTTCTGCTAAGAGAATGGATTGTATTAAGTGGTTTATTTTCTGTTGAGCAATGACAATGTTCTCAGTTCGCTGCTGGTGTAGTTGGTGGTTAACCTGACTGTGAGTAAACAGCCAAGTGCTAATAATAAGTAGGAAAGCTAACAGAAAGATGCTTATATTTTTTTGTGCCGTATTACTCATTGTAATGGCTCTCCTTGATACTCACCGGTGAGCGTTTTTAGAAATTTAACAATGAGTTGAGTTTCCTTTTCGATGGGATCTATACCCAACTGATAAGTGATCATAGTGTTAACAGCATCTTTTAATGTTTCGGCTGAGCCATCGTGTAAATAGGGTGCGGTAAGCTCAATATTTCTTAACGAAGGAACTTTGAAGACAAAACGGTCAGTTTTTAGGCCTGTAACGTTAAAGCGCCCTAAGTCTGCTTGATCTAATGGTTTTTCGTTGGTGAAATACTCCTCCATTACACCCAGTTTCTGGAACAGATTTCCACCAACAGCGCGCCCTTGGTGACATGATGTGCAGCCATATTGTTTAAACAGTTTGTAGCCGGTTAGTTCATCTTTAGTTATGGCATTATCGCTGCCGAGTAAATATTGGTCGAAGCGACTGTTTGGTGTTAGTAGGCTGTTTTCAAAAGTAACAATGGCCGTTTTGATATTACGAGCTGTTATTCCATTGGTAAATATGTCATTGAAATTAGTGACATAGTTATCGTCTTGTTTTAGTTTCTTGATAACTTGCGCCCAATTAGAGCCCATTTCTACTTTGTTATTAATAGGGCCATCAGCTTGTTCTGTTAAGTTTAAGGCTCTGCCATCCCAGAATTGTCGGATGTTTAGGCTACTATTAAAAACTGTAGGTGAGTTGATGTTACCCCTTTGTCCGTTAATACCGTTGGATACAGCACGTTGGTCTACACCGCCAGTTAAAAGCGAGTGACAACTAGCACAAGAAATGGTGTTATCGCCAGATAATCTAGGGTCATGAAAAAGGCGTTGACCAAGTGCGACCAGCTTCGGTTGAGTTATTATTGGCTCAGGAATAGGCTGAATGGGCTCATCGCGTGAGTTAGCAGCGTGTAGCTGTGCATAAATTAAGAAAGCGATAACAGCAATGAATTTTTGAGGCATATTAACGTAAATATTAGAAAGATAAGTAGCAGTTTGTGCATGAAAGATAGTTGATAAGTACTCACTTAGCAAGTTGGTCGGAGTGGTAATTTGATGCTATTTGTCTTAGGGCAATTTTAGTTGAGTATTAATGCTATTTTTTGATTAGCTATTGCGAGTATCCGCAATCTGCATTAGTTGTGTATTACAATAGACGGCATTGTTATTAAATAAGTTTTAGAAGGTAATGAAATGGCAAAGGCGTGTGCACGGCATATTTTGGTTAAAACTAAAGAAGAGGCTGATAAGCTAAAAAAACAATTAGCATCAGGTGCTGATTTTGCTCAGCTAGCAAAGAAAAATTCAATTTGTAATTCAGCTAAAAAAGGTGGGGACTTAGGTGAATTTCCTCCCGGTAAAATGCTAAAGGCCTTCGATAATGTAGTATTCAAAAAGCCACTGTTAACAGTGCATGGACCAGTTAAAACAAAATTTGGCTACCATTTGATTGAGACGATTTACCGAAGCTAAATTCTTTTTCCTTGTTACTAATCAGTGATTTTTAAACCCTATATAGTTAAATAAAATTTTATGGATAATTCAAAATATTTTTATCGTACGGCTGTTTTTACTCAACAAAATAATCAAGTTTCATTAGCAGATATTGAGCAGCCGGATAAGATTTCTCCACTTGAAGGGTGGATGGGTGTTGTTATTTCGCTTGCTGATGGAGAGCATACTGTTCAGCAATTGATTGATTATATGACTCAGCAATACCCAGAGCCTCCAGCTAACATACAAGAAACGCTACATT
>Ga0209081_1001556_pt1 | contig 13669 bp, 12 predicted proteins | sample GOMGulsemesocosm_4_FD_184636 | JGI IMG/M metagenome (GOLD analysis project Ga0209081, IMG submission 184636) | Methane-oxidizing microbial communities from mesocosms in the Gulf of Mexico - GOM15B Gulf of Mexico (SPAdes) (version 2) | ecosystem: Environmental > Aquatic > Marine > Cold seeps... | reverse complement strand
ACTTAATAAAACCGACCATTGGCAAGGTGAGGTGTGGAATAAAAAGAAATCAGGGGTTGAGTATCCAGAATTACTTTCTATTAAAGCATTGAGAGGGAAGTCTGGAGAAATCACTCGTTATATAGCGGTATTTTCAGATATAACTAAGTTAAAAGCGATCGAAAATGAATTAAGACATCAGGCTTTCCATGATTCATTAACGAAACTGCCTAACCGATTATTGTTCAAAAATTATTTAATTGCGGCAATAAAACACTGTAAAAGAACAGATAAAAAACTGGCTCTACTTTTTGTTGATCTTGATAATTTTAAAGCAATTAATGATAGTCTTGGTCATTCAGTAGGCGACCGCGTTCTTATTAATGTGAGTGAACGTCTTAAAAGTGTTCTTCGTGATGATGACATTGTCGGGCGCTATGGTGGAGATGAATTTTTAATTTTGATAGAAGACTTTGAATCTAATGAAGATCTTTCTTCTATTTCTGAAAAACTCATTGATAGTTTAGTCTCTCCTATCCATCATTACGAAAACGTGCCTATATTTACCAGTTTAAGTATTGGTGTTTGTGTTTTTCCTGATGATAGCACCTCTATTGATAAGCTTATTCAATATGCTGATGCTGCTATGTATAAAGCGAAAGGTGCTGGTAAAAATAACTTTGTATTTCATTCTCCTGCCGATAATGAAAAAGCTAAAAGAAGGTTATTATTAGAATCAAAACTCCGAGGGGCTATTGAAAATAACGAAATCTCTGTAGTTTATCAGCCAAAAATAAATGCTGATACATATGAAATAACAGGGGCAGAAGCACTTATGAGGTGGAATAATGCTGAATTAGGTGAAATATATCCTGATGAATTTATCCCTCTTGCTGAATCTATTGGAGAAATTCATAAATTAGGTGAATTTGTATTACAACAAGCTTTAATCGAAGTTAAACAATGGCGAAAATTAACAAAACAAAACCTATCGGTTGCGGTTAACTTTTCATCAAAACAGTTTATTCGAACAAGCCTAAATAAAACCATTGAAAGTGCATTAAATACTCATAATTTACCAACCGACTCATTAGAGGTAGAAATAACGGAGAGCTTATTGTTAGACAAGTCATCTACAATAAAAACGCTATTAGAATCTATCTCAAAACTAGGCATTAAAATAGCAATAGATGACTTTGGTACGGGGTATTCTTCACTAAACTACCTTAAAAACTATCCTATTAATGTTGTGAAAATTGATAAATCTTTCATTGACGGCGTTGCGGTTAATAATGAAGATTCTATATTAGTAAAAACCATTATTTTAATGGCCCACGGTTTAGGCATGTCTGTTGTTGCTGAAGGTGTGGAAGATAAAAAGCAACTTGCATTTATTCAAAATGAGCAAGGGGATATTATACAAGGTTATTATTTTTCAAAACCCTTACAAAAAGATGACTTTATTAATACGTTGAAAAACTGGGACACTAAAAAATATAGACTTTGAGTAATAACTTTCTTCATAGCGTTTAATATTAAAAACTTATTTCAAAAAATGAATGTTTTTCTTGTCAATCGTCGCATAAATGCAATATACTCCTCGCGCCTTCAAGGATGGAGAATTCAGTATACTCAGTGGTGGCTATAGCTCAGTTGGTAGAGCCCCGGATTGTGATTCCGGTTGTCGAGGGTTCAAATCCCTTTAGCCACCCCATTCTCTCCCTTTTAAATCAAAGCCTCTAGACAATTTAACACTATAATCATAAAATTCTTATGATCGCTCCTGTGCATATTCTGTGAGTACGTGAAGCAAAATAAATCCAGTCTATATCCAAACTAATACTTATCGTGTCAGCATTGGCTTGAAGTATAACCTAAGCATTCAAATATTTAGGGTATGTCGAAGCGAAAGGTTAATGCAGTTTTCGTAAAAAATAATTTAAGATAATATCTATCTATTTCAAATGATAAAGTCATCAATAGGATTAATTTTTTAACACTCTTCTGAAATTTGTTTATGCGCATTGAAATTACTGTTAGGGTTATTAGCACAATAAAAATTCTTGGAATTATTTAATGAAAATCTTCGAAACTAATAAAGCACCTAACCCTCGCCGTGTTCGTATATTTCTAGCGGAGAAGGGCATTAAAATGGAATATGTTGAAGTCGACATTGCAGCAGGTGAAAATTTAACACCTGAAATGCGTGCTAAAAATCCAACCACTAAAATACCTTTTTTAGAATTAGATGATGGCACCTGTATTGGTGAAACTATCGCTATTTGTCGTTATTTTGAAGAAATAAATCCTGAAAACCCACTAATGGGGCGAACACCTTTAGAAAAAGCCTTGGTTGAAATGTGGCAGCGCCGAGTTGAATTTCATTTTATGCTGCCTGTAGGTATGTGTTTTCAACATACTAGTGGTTATTTTAAAGACCGTATGACACCAGTAGAAGAATGGGGCAAAGTATCAGGTGGTAATGCAGCAGCCTATTTTGATGAATTAAATGAACACCTTAAAGAATCTACTTACCTTGTGGGAGACTATTTCAGTATTGCTGATATCATTTTGTTATGTGCTATAGATTTTGCTCGGGTTGTAAAAATACGTCCTAGCGATGAACATGTGCATTTGCTTAATTGGTATAAAAAAGTTTCAGCTCGTCCAAGTTTTACAGCCTAGAAATTAAAGTAAATAAAAATATGATTGATCTTTATACAGCCTCAACACCTAATGGTTGGAAAGCCTCTGTCGCGTTAGAAGAAATGGCTATGGACTATCAAGTACATGCCATTGATTTGATGAAAGCGGAACAAAAGTCTGCAGCTTTTTTAAAGCTATGCCCTAATGGGCGAATTCCAGCGATAGTCGATCGAAGCAATGATAATTTTGCCGTATTTGAAACAGGCGCAATTATGATTTATTTAGCTGAAAAATCAGGCCTTTTTTTGCCTCAAGGTCATAAAGAACGTTCGCAAGTAATGCAATGGTTAATGTTTCAAATGAGTGGCATAGGCCCTATGATGGGGCAAGCTAATGTTTTTTATCGCTACTTTCCTGAAAAAATTCAACCAGTAATAGATCGTTACCAAAATGAAGTAAAAAGATTGTTTACAGTGTTAGATAATCAGCTAAAAGAAAGTGAATACTTAACACTAGAATACTCGATTGCTGACATGGCAAACTGGTGTTGGGTACATACTTATCAATGGTCTGGAGTCAGTTTAGATGGCTTACCAAACTTGAAGCGCTGGGTTGATCAAATCGCACTACGTCCTGCGGTGCAAAAAGGGATTGTGGTGCCAGAGCCCATTAATGTTGACAAAGAAACCTTCATTAAAGGCGCCAGAAGCATAATAACCAAATAACTTAATATTGTTATTTTTAAAGCATGATCTAAATCAAGCAAAGAACACTCAATCTAATTATTAATGCAAATGATATTGATTCTCATTTGCGATTGTGATTTAATAGCGCCAACTTTGAGAAGGCGCTTATCATAATTTCTACTAATAAAGCCTTCCAATAACTTAATTCTGCTAACAGGGTTAGCACTAAAACATTAAATTACACCTATATTGGAATGATAACATGATGAAAAAAACACTAATCGCTTCAGCTCTCGTCGGCCTTTTTTCTGGTAATGCTATGGCTAATGGACAAACTGTCAACGAAGAAACTGATAAATTACGCCAAATAATTGCAGAGCAGCAAAAAGTTTTAAAATCACTAGAAAAACGTTTAGATGAAACTGATCAAAAGCTCAATGCGACTGCTGAATATATTGAAGTTGCAGAAAAAGAAGAAAGTGTTTTTTCAAATACATCAATTGGTGGTTACGGTGAGCTACACTACAACAACTATGAAAATAGCGATGCTAAAATTGATTTTCACCGATTCGTTTTATTCTTCGGTCATGAATTTAGTGACAGTATACGTTTTTTCTCAGAATTTGAATTAGAGCACTCAATTGCGGGTGATGGAAAAGCAGGCGAGGTTGAACTTGAGCAAGCGTATGTTGAAATTGATATCAACGATGCTACTAGCTCTAAAGTTGGTCTATTTTTAATACCAGTAGGTATTATTAATGAAACTCACGAGCCACCAGCATTTTACGGTGTAGAGCGTAATGGCGTTGAAAAAAATATTATTCCAGCGACATGGTGGGAGGCTGGTGTTGCTTTCAATTATAAACCAACGGGTGGTTTAAGTATTGATGGTGCGGCAACAAGTGGCTTATTTGTTGGTGATGATTATAAAATTCGTGGCGGTCGTCAAAAAGTTGCAAAAGCAAAAGCAGAAAATTTAGCTTACACAGGCCGTATCAAGTATACCGCCATTAATGGGCTAGAATTAGCGACAACGGTTCAATATCAAACGGATATTAAACAAGGTACTGCGAGTGAAAAGGCTGATGCAACTTTATTAGAAGCGCACGCCATTTATCAAATAAATAATTTCACCGTTCGTGCTCTATATGCTCGCTGGGATATAAATGGCGATGAAGCAAAAGCGTTAGGTCGTGATAAGCAAATGGGTTGGTATGTTGAGCCATCTTATGCTGTCAATAAAAAAATAGGCGTGTTTGCCCGTTATGCGGAATATGACAATAATGCCGGTGATAGCGATTCAACAGCCGTTGAATCAAAAAGTGTTGGTGTGAATTACTACCTTCATGAAAATGTTGTCTTGAAAGCCGATTATGAAAACCTTGGTGGCGCCAAAGATTCTAAAGGGTTTAATCTAGGTTTTGGTTACCAATTCTAATTAATCAACTGCCTTGCTCTTGAAAATTTTTCCTGTGCAATATGTTTTTATAAAGTGAGTGAATAATGCTGATGCGCTATTCACTTTTTCAGTATTATCAGTTAGTGATATAAATAGAGGTTCGTAGATATGACGCAATTTTTATCTGTCTTGTTTATTACTTTAAGTTTACTTTTTAGTGGCGTTAATTATGCTGCAAAAGGAGTTTATCAAACACCAAAAGACTTTATTAGTAGTGCTTTTTCTGATGCTAAGCCAAAGGTGAAAACTTTATGGTTAACCAAAGAAGACAAAGCAACTATTACTGAAATACTACAGCATAAATATAATCGCATGCGTATTCGCTATTGGCAGTTAACTAATGAAACGGTGTGGGTACTTGATGAAATAGGCAAAGAAAAACCTATTACTATTGGTGTACATATTAAAAATAAGAGAATTAATCGCTTTAAAGTGCTTACCTTTAGGGAGAGTCGTGGTGATGAAGTACGTCATGACTTTTATTCTCAGCAATTTCTTAATGCATCACTTCAAGATAATAAGCAATTAAGTCAGCACGTTGATGGTATTACGGGAGCAACGTTGTCAGTTAGAGCAACAACAAAAGTAGCTCGTTTAGCGCTTTGGTTAGATGCGAAAGTCACTAATAGTGAGTTATAATTTCTGGCAAATAGTATAAGGATACGGCAGAATAACATTAGGAAAAATTAACACTATTAATCATATTTATCTGCAATGAAACTAACTTCTAAATCGCTACATGCTCGTTTAATTAGACATTTACGAGAGTGGCATCGAAAATTCGGTATAATTGCCGCTTTTTTTATTATCTTTTTGTCTATCAGTGGTGTTGCGCTTAATCATACAACGACGCTTTCTCTTGCCCATCAGCCTATTAGTAATACTTGGTTGCTTGACCATTACGGTATTAACCCACCTAATGATGTACGCTTTTATCAGCGAGGATCATTGACGGTAACTAATAATTATCTATGGTTAGACGATAAGTTATTGTTGGAAAGTGCTAGTCATATTATTGCAACCACATTTATACCATCAGCTCAAAACTCTAGTGATCAAATAATTTTAGCTGTAAGTTACGAGCAAATTTATCTATTTAATCAGCAAGGTGATTTAATCGATCAACTAGGGGAAGAGCTTGGGCTGCCACAAAATATTAGCGCTGTCAGTGTTAATAACACAAATATTGTTGTCAGAACTACGACAGGATATTTTCAAGCAAACACAGAGTTTTTTGATTGGCAAAAGGTTAATTTTGCTGTTGAGCCCAATTGGATAAAGCCCATTAAAGCTCAAGCAAAAACCATCACAAAAGCAAAAGTCGCTTACAGATCTCAATTCTTAACTTTAGAAAGACTTATTTTAGATGCCCATAGTGGTCGAATTTTTGGCTTATTTGGGGTGTTATTTATGGATGCTGTTGCCATACTATTGATATTGCTTTCATTAAGCGGTGTTTATATTTGGATTCGCTATGCCAGAGCCAAGCGTTAGCATATACCCAAACCACTTCCTGAAACTCGCATCTGACAGTGACTTGGGTATTTACCCATCAAATAGTTTAAATTTACAGAACGAATAAAAGTGATTACAATCGTTAAAAACTTGTTAATACAAAGGTGCATATCATGGAAATAGATATAGAAAAAATTGAACACTACCTGCAAATGTTAGGAGAGATGGCTCTACAGTTTGGTATTAAATTTATTTTAGCTGTTGTTGTCTATTTAATTGGTAAGTGGCTGATCAACCGAACACTCAATATTACAGAGCTGGCATTAAGAAAGAAGAAAGTTGAAGCGACTTTACACCAGTTTCTTATCAGTATTTTTCGTACCCTATTAAAAGCTATTCAAATTATTATATTTGCTTCAATGATTGGCATTGAAACAACGTCTTTAATTGCTATGTTGGGAGCAGCAGGTTTAGCTATTGGTTTAGCCTTGCAAGGCAGCTTGGCAAATTTTGCGGGTGGTGTGCTTATTTTATTGTTTCGCCCATTCAAAAAAGGCGATTTGATCGAAGCGCAAGGTTATACGGGCAGTGTTGAAGAAATTCAAATTTTTAATAGCATTTTAAAAACACCTGATAACCAACGTATTATTATCCCTAACGGTTTGTTATCTAATGGCTGTATCAAAAATATTAATATTGAAGGTACGCGCCGTGTTGATTTTGTTTTTGGTATTGGTTACGACGATGATATAGCGAAAGCGAAAGCTATATTAATGTCACTTGCTGAAGCCGATGAACGAACACTAAAAACAGTTCCTACCGATATTTGGTTGGGAGAGCATGGTGACAGCTCAATTAATTTGTATTTGCGCCCTTGGGTAAATGCGGATGATTATTGGCCGTACTATTTCGGTATGATGGAAAAGGTTAAATTGGCTTTTGACAAAGAAGGTCTTAGTATTCCTTATCCTCAACGTGATGTGCATATTCACCAAATAGAAAGCAGTTAGCTTTCTTTAACCTATGAAAATACTGTTTATCTCTTTAGCTTTTCTATTACAGGTTAATATTTTGTTTGTGCAAGCACAGCAACGTGACGTAATAGAAAGCGACTCTACAACTAAACATGATGTTTGGCTCAAGAAGAAGTTTAGTGAACAACATCAAAAGCTTATTCCTATTGTTGTGGTAGCTGATATGCTCTATTCTTGTAATATAGAACGAAAAATTGAACCTGTTCTTTATAAACTTAATGATCTTATTTTAAATATGGATAAGAATCGTTTAGCCGAAAAGCTTATTGTTTGCCTTGGCGATGACACCATGCAATCAGAAGTCGCTTTAAACTTTGGTCTTTTAGGGTGCTTTCATGACCAGTTAGCGCACTTGCCTGATATTGAGCGGCAACAAAAAGAGGTTTTAGTAGAAAAAGCCATTTTGTCACTTTCTCGTAGTGAACGTAAAAAAAGCTTAACTCAATGCGTTACAGAACAAGCGATTCATTATCTACAGTAATATTTGTTGTTTTAAATCGTTGAGCTATATTCATAAATTGTAACAAAAGGCTTGAAACATTTACCAATTGCTCTTTTTAATCCGTAGCAATATCGCCTATAGTCATTTGAAGTAAATAATAAAAGTATTGTGAGAGTAATATGAATCAAGAAACTCAAAAAATTTTAGTTGTAGATGATGACATGCGTTTGCGCTCTTTATTAGAGCGTTACTTAGTTGAACAAGGATTTGTTGTGCGCAGCGCAGCTAATTCAGAGCAAATGGATAGATTACTTGAGCGAGAAAACTTTCATTTGTTAGTGCTTGATTTGATGTTGCCGGGTGAAGATGGCTTGTCTATTTGTCGTCGTTTACGTCAACAAAATAATAATATTCCTATTGTTATGCTGACTGCAAAAGGTGATGAAGTTGATCGTATTATTGGTTTAGAAATAGGCGCAGACGACTATATGCCAAAACCCTTTAATCCAAGGGAATTATTAGCCCGCATAAAAGCCGTATTAAGACGTAGAGTACAAGAAGCACCTGGCGCACCTTCTATGGAAGAAAACAACATAACTTTTGGTGAATACGAGCTGAACTTGGCAACACGCGAAATGGTAAAAGGTGATGTTAGTATGCCATTAACCAGTGGCGAATTTGCTGTGTTAAAAGCGTTAGTTACTCACCCAAGAGAGCCTTTATCACGTGATAAGTTGATGAACTTGGCTAGAGGTCGAGATTACTCAGCGCTTGAGCGTAGTATTGATGTACAAGTTTCACGTTTACGTCGAATGTTAGAAAAAGATCCAGCTAAACCTAGGTATTTACAAACTGTTTGGGGATTAGGTTATGTTTTTGTACCTGATGGCGTAGCAACTTAACATTCATTGTAAACATTATTAATATGAAAATATTACCTCGAAGTGCTTTTGGTCAAACGGTTTTATTGATTGGCTTTTTACTGTTTGTAAATCAAGTAGTCTCATACATTTCTTTTGCGTTATATGTAATAGAGCCTAATCAACAGCAAATAAACCAGTTGTTGGCGAAACAGGTTCGGGTTGTTTTTATTGATATTAAAGATGCTCGTTTAAGTCCTAAAATGGCCGAAGCTTTTCATCGTGAAACAGGCATTGGCGTTTACCGAGAAAAAGACGCACTAAAATTGGGTTTGGCGTCTGCGGGATATTACCCTTACCGCAGTGAGCAAATGTCTGAATTACTTGGTGGTTCTGCCGAAGTTAGAATTTCTCAAGGGGATGAATATCTTTTTTGGATCCGTCCACCTCAAGCGCCCAATTTATGGGTGAAAATTCCATTACTTGGTTTAGAAGAAGCAAATTTCTCACCGCTAGTTTTCTTTTTAGGAATTATCGGCGTGCTAAGTGTTGCAGGTGGTTGGCTATTTGTAAGGCAACTTAATAGACCGTTAAAATCGCTACAGCGAGCAGCAGAAGATGTTGGTCGTGGAGGTTTTCCCGAGCCGCTTACAGAGCATGGCACTTCTGAAATTATGGCAGTAACTCAAGCTTTTAACCATATGTCTAAAGGTATTAAACAATTAGAAGAAGATAGAAACTTATTAATGGCAGGTATTTCTCATGACTTACGTACCCCGTTAACGCGTATTCGATTGGCAAGTGAAATGATGGTAGAGCTTGATGATTATCTTAAAGAGGGCATTGAGAATGATATTGATGATATGAATAATATTATCGATCAATTCATTGATTATATTCGCCATGATTCGAAAGACAAAGCTGAACTGGCAGATTTAAATATTTTGGTTGAAGAGGTGCTCAATGTTGAAACACCTAGCGATAGAGTCATTCACTTTACCGCCAATGAATGCCCTAAAATACCGTTGCGCTATGTTGCTGTCAAAAGAGCTTTAGCAAACTTAATTCAAAATGCTCTTCGTTATACTAAAGGTGATATTGACGTTATTACTGGTCACGATAAAGCAAAAGGCTGTGCATACTTTATTGTTAGCGATCAAGGCGAAGGTATTCCTGATGCAGATATTGAACGCTTGTTTCAACCTTTCACTCAAGGAGATACAGCACGTGGTACTGAAGGTAGTGGTTTAGGTTTGGCTATTATCAAGCGTATTGTTGATACCCACGGTGGCAGTGTCAAGCTATCAAACAAAGCTGAAGGTGGTTTGCAAGCTAAGGTGTGTTTGCCGTTGAAGTTTTAGGAGAAAAGTAGCACTAGTTACTAAAAAAGCTACAAGCAGTGAATAAACTCTACTTGTAGCTTTTTACTTGTAACTTAAAGCTCTATTATTACAGTTGTGGTCCAGCAGCAACTAACGCTTTACCATTATCCGTATCAGTGAACTTATCAAAGTTATTTACAAAACGTTTGGCTAAATCAACTGCTTTGTCATGCCATTCGTTGGTATCTTGATACGTATTTCTTGGGTCAAGAATATCACCTTCAACACCTGCAACCGTATTAGGAACTTCTAAATTGAACATAGGCACAACAGTTGTTTCAGTGTTATCAATTGAGCCATCTAAAATAGCATCAATGATTGCACGAGTAGCCTTAATAGAAATACGTTTACCTGTGCCGTTCCAACCAGTGTTTACTAGGTAGGCTTCAGCGCCTGAATCTGTCATACGCTTACGTAAAACTTCAGCGTACTGGGTTGGATGCAAGCTTAAGAAAGCCGCACCAAAACAGCTAGAAAATGCTGGTGTTGGCTCAGTAATACCACGCTCTGTTCCAGCTAATTTAGCCGTAAAACCAGATAAGAAGTAATACTCTGTTTGTGCGGGTGTTAATTTAGCTACTGGAGGCAACACACCAAAAGCATCGGCCGTTAAGAAAATTACTTTTTTCGCATGGCCAGCACGTGATACAGGTTTAACAATATTATCAATATGATGAATAGGGTAAGAAACGCGGGTATTTTCTGTTTTTGAATTATCATCAAAATCAATAGTGCCATCATTGGCAATTGTTACGTTTTCTAATAATGCATCGCGACGAATAGCATTGTAAATATCAGGTTCATTTTCTTTACTTAAGTTGATGGTTTTAGCATAACAGCCACCTTCAAAGTTAAATACGCCGTTATCATCCCAACCGTGTTCATCATCACCAATTAATTGGCGTTTAGGATCGGTTGAAAGGGTGGTTTTACCTGTACCAGATAAACCAAAGAACACGGCAACATCACCTTCTTTGCCAACGTTTGCACTACAGTGCATAGAAGCTATGCCTTTAAGTGGTAATAGGTAGTTCATCATTGAGAACATACCTTTTTTCATTTCGCCACCGTACCAAGTACCACCGATTAACTGAATTTTTTCAGTTAGGTTAAAAGCAACAAAGTTTTCTGAGTTTAAACCTTGAGCCTTCCAATTTGGGTTTGTAGTTTTAGCACCATTCATTACCACGAAATCTGGTTGGTAAGTTTTAAGTTCTTCATCACTTGGACGAATGAACATGTTTTTCACAAAATGAGCTTGCCATGCCACTTCAGTAATAAAACGTACTTTTAAGCGCGTGTCATCGTTTGCACCACAATAAGTATCAACAACAAATAAACGTTTACCTGAAAGCTGTGTTGTCACTAAACCTTTTAGATCAGACCACGTTTCTTGACTCATTGCTTTGTTGTCATTTTTACCTTGATCAGACCACCAAACAGTATCGCGTGTTACATCATCACGAACTATGTATTTATCCTTAGGCGAACGACCAGTAAAAATACCGGTATCAACATTGACTGCGCCAAGCTCCGTGACTACGCCTTTATCAAAGCCTTCAAGGCCTGCTTTTGTTTCTTCAGTAAAAAGCAACTCATAAGATGGGTTGTAAACAACATCGCTAACATCATTAATGCCGTATTGAGACAAATCAATTGAGTTTTCTTGGGCGGTCATAGCAAATTCACTCCTAAAGTATGATGAATTTTTAAATTTTGGTTAAATTTGAACAGTGTTAATAATTCGACATTCTATTGGATTAACGCGCAAAACGAAAGTAAAAAATAACCTAAGTTGAAAGTTTTCTGTATAAACGACATAAATATTGAAAATAGTAGCGTAATGGCTATTAGTAATTTTACAACAATAATAGCGGTAAGGGCTGCAGTAAATCAGGTGTTAGCACTCTTTTTAAGTAATTATTATACAAAAGAGTGCTAAAAGATGATTTGTTGAATAAAGTGAAAGTTAGTTGCTAGTGGCTATCTTTCGAAATGAAACTTTTTAATTGTTCAGTAAAAAAATCATAAGTCATTAAACAGTAATCACAAGTCATTGAAACTTTACCTTGCTCGGCTAATATCGCTTCAATTTCGCTTGGTTCAATTTGAGCAATAGCCGCTAAACATTTATTACTAGAGCAACTACACTGATAACTTACGGTTTGAGGTTCAAACAAACTGACTTTTTCTTGGTGGTATAAACGATATAACAAAGCTTCTGCTTCAAGTGAAAAAATTTCATCCGCTTTAATGGTATTTGTTAATTGAGCTACGTGTTCAAAATCACTTTGTTGTTTGGCTAAGTTTTCAGTGCTGCCATCACCGTCAGGCAACAATTGCACTAAACTTCCTGCAACTTGCTGTTTTTCATCGTCACTAAATAACCATACTTGGGTTGGAATTTGTGCCGATACGTCAAAATAATGAGAGAAACATTGTGCTAATGTCGGCAGATCTAAAGCAACAATACCTTGGTAAGCTTCACCTTGGTTAGGCTTGACAGTGATAATCATATTGCCTTTACCCATAATCTCTTGTAATGACTGAGCTTCATCGGCTTTTTTCGTTTCAATAACTTTTGCAATACCACGCATTTGTTGATTATTATCACCATTAACTGACATATAACCTACCGGGCCATCGCCTTGCAATTGTACCGTTATATCACCTTCAAATTTCAAAGTGGCTGTAAGCAAACAAGTTGCCGCCATTAACTCACCAAGCAGCAATCGTACACTCACAGGGTAATTATGGTTTTTAATTATGCTTTGGTAGCTTGTGCTTAATTGTACTAATTCGCCGCGTACATGCAGGCCATCAAATAAATAGCGGTTAAGTGTATCTGTTGTATTGATGTCAGTCTTAGACATAATGTCTATATCCTCTCTTTAAATTCTCGTAATTTTCGACGCTGTTTTTTATCTGGTTTTCTATCACTTACTGGGCTGAGTAAAATCCCCTGTTTACGCGCTAAACTATTCTTTTCTCTTGTTTCAAGACTTTTGGCTGTTTCTTTATATAAAGTCAGTGCAAATGTGGCATCACGGCGTTTATCTGCTAACGCGACTACTTGAATTTCTTTTTCATCAAAACCTTGGCGAATTTTAATGGCATCACCAATAGTAACCGCTTTACCTGATTTTGTTCGTTGACCATTATAAAACACTTTACCACCATCAATCATTTGCTTGGCAATAGCGCGAGTTTTATAGAAGCGCGCCGCCCACAACCATTTATCTAATCGGGTTGATGTTAGGAACGTTGAATTTTTTTCATTTGTGGCTGCCATTAGGTCTTATTCATGTCTTATTTTGGTATTATAATAGAGGTCAAAGTTCGGTAGAAAATAACATATTTTAGTTAATGCCGCGCTCTCTTTTTATTTCTTTTGTAAATAATAGTTAAAAAGCTCGGACATTGCTTGTTGCAAGGTTAATGGTCAAGTATTATCGGTAACTTGCATGGTAGAGTTAATACGTATTTTACATTAATAAGTTGCATTTAATCGTTAGTTTTTAATGATAAATAATAATAGAAGATTAAATAAATCAATGGCATTAACAGATAACTTAACCTCATTCTCAGCTGCTCTGGAAAAATTACCCCAGCAAAAAATCACTCAAGTAATAAGTGCTTTATTGCTTGTTTATATTGCTTTTATGGCGGCAAAAATAACTTGGCTAATAGCGCCGCAGCACCCAATCGTCAATAGTGCAGCTTCGG
>Ga0209081_1001555_pt1 | contig 13673 bp, 12 predicted proteins | sample GOMGulsemesocosm_4_FD_184636 | JGI IMG/M metagenome (GOLD analysis project Ga0209081, IMG submission 184636) | Methane-oxidizing microbial communities from mesocosms in the Gulf of Mexico - GOM15B Gulf of Mexico (SPAdes) (version 2) | ecosystem: Environmental > Aquatic > Marine > Cold seeps... | reverse complement strand
ATGGTATTTATGATGATGTCGCGCCAGCAGCCGGTATTATTACCGGTATTGGTCGTGTACACGGTGGCGAAGTAATGATTATCGCCAACGATGCAACCGTTAAAGGTGGAACGTATTACCCACTGACTGTTACTAAGCATCTTAGAGCGCAAGAAATTGCCTCTGAAAACAAACTTCCTTGTATTTACTTGGTTGATTCAGGCGGTGCTTTCTTACCGTTACAACACGAAGTATTCCCAGGTAAAGAGCATTTTGGTCGTTTCTTCTATAACCAAACACGTATGTCAGCGGCTGGTATTCCACAAATTGCGGTTGTTATGGGTTCATGTACTGCCGGTGGCGCTTACATTCCTTCTTTGTGTGATGAATCTATCATCGTTAGAGAGCAAGGTACTATTTTCCTAGGTGGCCCACCATTAGTTAAAGCGGCTACGGGTGAAGAAGTTTCATCAGAAGAGCTAGGTGGTGCGGAATTACACTGTAAGCTATCGGGTGTAACTGATCATATTGCTGAAGATGATTCACATGCCTTATCTATTGCACGTAACATTATCGAGCACCTCAACGACACGAAAGAAGTTCATGTAAAAGTTCGTGAATCACGTGAGCCACTTTACCCAACGGATGATATTTTAGGTGTTATCCCGAAAGACCCTAAACAACCGTACGATGTTCGTGAAATTATTACACGTTTAGTAGATGCTTCAGAATTCCAAGAATTCAAACCACTATACGGCCCAACATTAGTTTGTGGTTTTGCTCATATTCATGGTTACCCAGTGGGCATTATTGCTAATAACGGCATTCTATTTTCACCATCTGCATTAAAAGGCACACACTTCATTGAATTGTGTAACCAACGCGGCATCCCACTTCTCTTCTTACAAAACATTACAGGCTTTATGGTCGGTAAAAAATACGAAGAAGGTGGTATTGCTAAAAATGGCGCGAAAATGGTGACTGCTGTTTCTTGCTCTAGCGTACCTAAATTTACTGTTCTTATTGGTGGTTCATACGGTGCTGGTAACTACGGTATGTGTGGTCGTGCATTCGGTTCAAGAATGTTATGGAGCTGGCCAAACTCATGTATCGCAACAATGGGCGGCGAACAAGCTGCATCTGTTCTTGCAACCGTGAAACGCGACGCGATTGAAGCCCGAGGTGAAACTTGGTCTGCCGAAGAAGAGGAAGCCTTTAGAGCACCGATTCTTGCGCAATATGAAGAGCAAGGGAACCCTTACTTTGCCACTGCTCGCTTATGGGACGATGGCTTAATCGACCCACGAGACACAAGACGCATGCTTGGTTTATCGCTTGCTGTTGCCGCTAAAACGCCTACTGAAGATGCCAAATTTGGCGTCTTCAGAATGTAATTGAGGACAGATAATATGTTTAAAAAAGTACTAATTGCAAACCGTGGTGAAATCGCCTGTCGCGTTATTTCTACGTTGAAAAAAATGGGCATCACCAGTGTTGCCGTTTACTCCGATGCTGACCGTGATTCACGCCATGTAAAATTAGCCGATGAGGCTTACCATATTGGTGGTTCACGCCCTGATGAGTCATACCTAAAAGCCGATGTACTCTTAGCGTTAGCTAAAAAAGTTGGAGTTGATGCTATTCACCCAGCTTACGGTTTCTTATCAGAAAACAGCTCTTTCGCACGCGCTTGTCCTGAAGCGGGTATTGCTTTTATTGGCCCTACCGCTGAATCCATTGAAAAAATGGGTGCTAAAGATGCGGCTAAAGCCCTAATGGAAAAAGCCAATGTACCTGTTGTACCGGGTTACCACGGTGAAAACCAAGATCCTGACTACTTACAAGAGCAAGCCGAAAAAGTAGGCTTCCCACTGTTGATTAAAGCAGTATCAGGTGGTGGCGGTAAAGGTATGCGTGTGGTTAATTCAGCCGATGAGTTTGCTGAACTACTCGATTCAGTTAAACGTGAAGCGCTTAACGCCTTTGCCGACGAACGTGTCTTGCTAGAGCGTTATATCAGCAAGCCTCGCCACATTGAGTTCCAAGTATTTGGTGACTCTCACGAAAATTATGTGCATTTACACGAACGTGAATGTTCATTACAACGTCGCCATCAAAAAATCATCGAAGAAACACCCTCACCGTTCTTAGACGAAGAAACTCGTCAAGCAATGGGTGTTGCAGCCGTTAATGCTGCACGTGCCATTAGTTATTTAGGCGCAGGCACTATCGAGTTTATCGTTGGTGAAGATCGTTCTTTCTACTTTATGGAAATGAACACGCGCCTTCAAGTGGAGCACCCTGTAACCGAAATGGTCACTAAGCAAGATTTAGTTGAATGGCAAGTTCGGGTTGCTGCAGGTCAAGCATTACCGTTAAAGCAAGAGCAAATTACTAGCACGGGGCACTCGTTTGAAGTACGTTTGTATGCCGAAAACCCTAATAATTTATTCTTACCGTCAACCGGTAAACTGCATCACCTACGCTTCCCTGCTACCAGTGAAAACCTACGTGTTGAAACAGGTGTAGAGCAAGGCGATACCATTAGCGTATTTTACGACCCAATGATTGCTAAATTAGTGGTTTGGGGTGAAGACCGTGAAGTGGCTCGTGAACGCTTACTTAACGCGCTTGGCGAAAGTGGCATTATTGGTGTAGAAAACAATATTGCTTTCTTAGAAACCTTAGCCACACACCCAGATTTTATTGGTAATAAAATTGATACTCAATATATCGACAAGAAATTAGACGTTCTTCTTGCCGATAGCGAAGTTGAATTACCAGACAATGTGTTACTCGCAGCAACAGTTAGTATTTTACTGGATGGTAAGCAAGCCGTTGAAAACATGGCTACTGTATCAGCCGATGGGAATTCACCGTGGTTTGATACCACTGGCTGGCGTCCAAATGGGCAAAGTCAACGCAGCTTATTCTTCAGCTATGAAGGTGCTGATGAGGTTGAAGTTCAAGTGACCGAAAATGAAAATCACTTCATCTTCCACTTGGACAACGATTTAGATGTTATTGCTGAAACTGTTGAGAATAACGTTATCCGCCTACAAATTAATGGTAGCTGGGAACGCTTTATTACCCTTAGACAAGATGACACCATGCTTGTTTCTTGGAGAAACCGTTGGTATTCACTGACTGAAGTTAATCCATTTGAACCTGATTTATCAGCCGTCGGTGGTGCATCAAATATTATTGCCCCAATGCCAGGTAAATTATTAAAAGTACTGGTTGCTAGTGGCGATACAGTAACGGAAGGTCAACCGCTTGCTATTATTGAAGCGATGAAAATGGAGCACACATTAAGTGCACCCTTTGATGGTGAAGTGGACCAAGTATTCTACGCAGCAGAAGATTTTGTAGAAGCTGATGCCACCTTAATTACCTTTAAGGATCAGGATTAATATCATGGCTTATACCTATCCAAAAAGTGTAAGAATCGTTGAGATGTCACCGCGTGATGGTTTACAAAACATCAAAACAAACGTTCCGACTGAGGTAAAAATAGAGCTTATCAATAGACTCTACGCTACCGGCATTAAAGATATTGAGATTGCTAGTTTTGTAAGCCCTAAGTGGACACCTCAAATGGCCGATGCTGCTGAGATTCTTCAGCAACTAAAGCAACCTGAAGGCACAAGTCATGTTGTTTTAACGCCTAATATGCGTGGTTTCGACCGCGCTATTGAAAGCGGTGCTAAAGAAGTGGCCATTTTTGCGGCAGCCTCTGAGACATTCAGCCAAAAGAACACGAACTGTACCATTGATGAGTCTTTAGAACGCTTTGTTCCTATTATGGAGAAAGCCAAGAGCTTAGGTATTCGTGTTCGAGGTTATACATCATGTGTCTTAGGTTGCCCTTATGAAGGTGATGTTGATGTTGCGGTTGTTGTGAAAGTAACAAAAGCACTCATCGATATGGGTTGCTACGAAGTCTCTTTAGGCGACACCGTTGGCTTAGGCACACCCGTCAAAGCTCGCCTAATGATGGATGCCATTACTAAAGAAGTTCCTGGTAATAAACTAGGGCTACATTTCCACGATACTCGCGGGCAAGCCTTAGCAAATACCTTAGCCTGCCTTGAGTATGGCATTGCCAGTATTGATTCTTCAGTGGCTGGTTTAGGTGGTTGTCCGTATGCACCGGGGGCATCAGGTAATGTATCAACTGAAGATGTTGTGTATATGCTTGACGGTATGGGCATTGAAACCGGCATTAACTTGGAAAAATTAGCGGCTGTTGGACACTATATTACTGAGAAAATCGGTTGCTGTAATAACAGTAAAGTTGGCGCTGTCTACAAATAATATTTTACGAGGCTTGCGTACTTCGGTATAAAAGCCTCATTAATACAAATCAAACAGGAGTAAGACCATGAGTGGTTTTAACAAAGTTGTATCTAGCTATGAAGAAGCAATGGCTGGACTAACAGATGACATGACCGTCATTTCAGGTGGTTTTGGACTATGCGGTATCCCAGAAGGCTTAATTTGTGAAATTAAGCGCTTAGGCGTTAAAGGTTTAACCATCGTATCAAATAACTGCGGAACTCATAATTTCGGCTTAGGCATGTTATTAGAAGACAAGCAAATCAAAAAAATGGTGGCCTCTTACGTGGGTGACAACGCAGAATTTGAGCGCCAATATCTATCAGGTGAACTTGAAGTTGACTTAACACCACAGGGTACGTTAGCTGAGAAAATGCGCGCTGGCGGTGCAGGAATCCCTGCTTTTTATACTGCTACTGGTGTAGGTACGTTAGTAGCTGAAGGCAAAGAAATTAAAGAATTTGATGGCCGTGAGTACATTTTAGAAGAAAGCGTTACCGGCGAATTTGCCATCGTTAAAGCATGGAAAGCCGATAAAATTGGTAACCTTGTATTCCGCAACACCGCTATGAACTTTAACCCTGTTGCAGCAACAGCCGGAAAAATTACCGTTGTAGAAGTAGAAGAAATCGTTGAAGTGGGTGAATTAGATCCAAACGAAATCCATACACCGGGTATTTACGTTAACCGTATCATCAAGGGTAACTTCGATAAGCGTATCGAAAAAATCACCCTAGCAAAAAATTAAGGAGTCTCAGATGTCATTAGATCGTGACCAAATTGCCATGCGAGTGGCTCAAGAACTTGAAGATGGGTATTACGTTAACCTAGGTATTGGTATTCCGACCTTAGTAGCAAATTACGTACCCGATGATATTGAAGTGATGCTTCAATCAGAAAACGGCTTACTCGGTATTGGCCCCTACCCAACTGAAGATCAAGTCGATGCCGACATGATTAACGCAGGTAAAGAAACAGTCACTGCCGCTAAAGGTGCCTCTATTTTTTCATCGGCTGAAAGCTTTGCGATGATTCGTGGTGGCCATGTCGATTTAACCGTACTGGGTGCTTTTGAAGTGGATCAGAATGGCAATATTGCCTCTTACATGATTCCCGGCAAGCTCGTAAAAGGTATGGGCGGTGCTATGGATCTTGTTGCTGGTGCAGATAATATTATTGTCACATTGACTCATGCCGACAAATACGGAAAATCTAAACTATTAGAAAAATGCACACTGCCTTTAACAGGCGTTGCTTGTGTTAAACGTATCGTGAGTGACTTAGCCGTTATCGAAATTAAAGATGGCGCATTTCACCTTATTGAACGCGCACCGGGCGTGTCTGTTGAAGAAATTCAGCAAAAAACAGCGGGGAAATTAGTGATCCCTGATAACGTTCCAGAAATGTCACTTTAAATACTATTAATAAGGCTCTACCCGCTTGCCGTGTAGAGCCTTATTATTAACTGTTCAACAAACTGCTATTTGTAATCATAGAGAGTGACACTATACTATCACTCTATGAAAACAGAATTAGTCACTACATTAAAGCGCCAAGCCACCAAAATACTCGCTGAATTACACACATCAAAAGAGCCAGTGCTTATTACAGAACACGGCCAACCATCAGCATATCTTGTTGATGTTGACGATTATGAAATGATGCAAAAAAGAATGAAAATCTTGGATGGACTTGCTAGGGGTGAGGTAGCAATCGTCGAAAACCGTGTTTACACCCAAGCAGAAGCAAAAAAGAAAATGAGTAAATGGCTCAAGTAATATGGACAGAACCCGCTCTTTTAGACCTTGAAACCATTGCAGACTATATAGCTATTGATAAACCTAGCGCAGCTTCTCGCCTAGTAAAAAAAATATTCTTAACAACGGAAGACCTTGAGCAATTCCCAGCGCTTAGAAGGCAGCCTCCCGAACTTGAAAAAACAAGGTATTTAGAAATTATTGTTAACCCATGTCAAATTTTTTATCGTATTGACGCTAATAAAATCTATATTCTTTATATCATGCGAAGCGAGCAACAATTACGAAAATACCTGCTTGATGCAAGGTAAAGGCTCTAAAACATTAATTAATTCTAGTGAGAAAAAATATGAGTACAGAAAATAACAAAAAACCATCTGGGGAAAGTATTCGCCGCCAAGTGATGGGTGATGAGTTTGTTGATAGAGCACTCGACGCTGCCGATTGGCTAACCGAGCCTGTACAAGAGTACATTAACGAACATGGTTGGGGCGCTACGTGGAATCGTCCGGGTTTAGAGCTTAAAACACGAAGCCTTATTACCATAGCCATGCTAGCTGCATTAAAAGCACCAGCTGAACTAAAAGGCCACGTTCGAGGCGCTTTGCGCAATGGCTGTACAAAAGAAGAAATACGCGAAACACTATTACACTCTGCGGTGTATTGTGGTGCGCCAGCAGCACAAGAAGCCTTTAGAGCTGCCAGAGAAATTTTAGATGCTTGGGAAGACTAAGCACGGTTTTCAATATCAAAAACAAATAATAGCTTGGTGCTACCAGCCCAAGCTATTACTTTAGCTTTAGCTTCAACTCCCCCGAGCACTCCTCCCCCTTACATATTCAGACCAAACTAGGTCGCTAACTTTTAGCGAACCACTTCGCAATAGCAACCAATTTTCAATAACTCCTTGTTAATACGTCTCTACTGAAACCACCTTTCTGAGCACTTATTTAATTAAGTCTTTGCCTATAAAACGTTCATTTGGTACTATTTCTAACGTACGTTAGTTATTTGGTATTTATTTACCCTTTTATCAACTCAAACTTAGGATAAAGTCATGGATTTCAGCTTTTCAGAAGAACACCAATTACTCAGAGAAACCGTCAGGCGTTTTTCAGAAACAGAGCTAGCACCATTGGTACGAGAAGCCGATGATAATGAAACATTCCCGCGTGAACTGTTTCCTAAATGGGGTGAAATGGGTTTAATTGCCGCACGTTATCCTGAGAAAGACGGTGGTGGTGGATTTGATAAAGTAGCCGATTGCATTATCAGAGAAGAAACCAGCCGTGTTTGCCAAGCTTTTGCCTCATCACTGTCAGCACACAGTCATTTGGGCATTTGGCCTATCTGGAGAATTGGTACAGAAGCACAAAAAGAGCAATACCTAAAACCAGCGATGGCTGGGCAGAAAGTCTCTTGCTTTGGACTCAGTGAACCCGATGGTGGATCAAATATACGGGCACTTAAAACGCACGCTAAAAAAGTAGACGGTGGCTACATCATCAATGGCAGTAAACTCTACATTACCAACGCACCGATGGCTGACTTCATGCTATTGGCAGCGCGTACCTCTCCAGAGCTTAGCGCTGAGAGTATCAGTCTCTTTATTGTTGATTTGCCATCAAAAAATGTGGTCATCGAAAAACTAGCAAAAGAAAGCATTAAAGCTTCTGAAACCGGTTTAATATTTATTGAAGATTTATTCGTTCCTGATGACGCATTACTCGGCGGCCGTGAAGGAACCTACCCTGTTATTCTTGAGTCACTCACCGAAAATAGAGTGGGTGTTTCAGCAAACTGTTTAGGCATGGCAAAAGCCGCCTTTGCTGAAGCAACACGTTATGCAGAAGAGCGAATTATTTCTGGCCGCCCTATTGGTAAATTTCAAGCGATTGGACATAAGTTAGCCAATATGTCAGCAGAAATTGAAGCTGCACAGTGGATGGTTTATCACGGTGCATGGCAAGTCGATCAAGAAACGCTCAGCAATGCCAGCGCCGCAAAAATAAAATTAGTTGCCAGTGAAATGGCGGTAAGCGTTAGTGAAGACGCTATTCGTATTCTCGGTGGTGCAGGTATTATGCGTGACTATTCCGTTGGCAGAATACACCGTGACACCCTCTTATATATCATTGGTGAAGGCACCAGTGAAATTCAACGCAATATCATTGCACGTTCTTTAGGATTTTAATTTATGCATTCTTTAACTTCTTTATTTGAAGCCAAATCTGTCGCCGTTGTTGGCGCCTCTAACGACCCACATAAGCTCGGTGGTCGCCCTATCGCTTACATGAAACGCTTGGGCTATGCAGGACAACTTATTCCGGTAAATCCTAAATCTGACATTATTCAAGACTTGCCCGCAAAGCGTTCACTGGCTGATTTAGACTCACCTGTTGATTTAGCTGTTATTGCGACACCCGGTGCACTCGTTGAAAAAGTGATTAAAGAAGGCATTGAAAATGGCATTAAGAACTTTGTGGTTTTTGCTTCAGGTTACGCGGAAGTTGGCGCTGAAGGTGATGCAAAACAACAACAATTGCAAGAACTCTTTAAAAATACCGATGCTCGCTTACTCGGGCCAAATTGCTTAGGTTTTATTAATACAGAAACCCAACTGATTGGCTCATTCACCACCGCTATGGAAGAAAACCCATTAAAAGCAGGTGGCTTTAGCTTTGCTGGTCACAGTGGCGCTTTAGGTGCTTATTGGTTAGATAAAACGATTCAAGCAGATATTGGTGTCAGCAAATGGATATCAAGCGGTAATGAGACCAATGTACAACTGGCAGAGATTGTTGAATACCTTGCTTACGATAAACAAACCACCGTTATATCGCTCTATATTGAAGAAATCAGAGATGCTGACAAATTCGAGAAAGCCTTATTAGTCGCACAACAGCAAGGCAAACCCGTTATCGCTTTAAAGGGTGGAAAAACAGCGGCTGGCGCACTGGCAACAAAAGCACACACCAATTCAAATGCACTTAATGGTGTTGATTACCAAGCTATTTTCAAGAAAACAGGCGTCATTGAAGTAGACTCACTGAGTGAAATGATCCATTACGCCAAGTTTTATATTCAAGGACATAAATTGCTTGGCAAGCGTATTGGTATCGTATCCATCTCTGGTGGTGCTGGCGTTATGCTGACAGATCAATTAGAAAATGCGGGGTTATCCGTTAGCAAATTTAGCCCAAAACTTGCCGATGAAATGCGCCCTCACCTATCCTCCTTTAGCACCTCGCAGAACCCGGTTGATTTAACCGCGGCCATGGTTGCCGAACCACAGATGTTACCTAACGTCACCAGCATGTTAGTTGATTCAGCTGAATTTGATGCCGTTGTTATTTTTATGGGGTTAATGGGCAGTATTGCAGACAGACTAACAGAAGGATTACTTCAACTTAAAAAGAACCCTAACTGCCCTGTATTACTTATTTGGATGGGCGGACGCAAAGAGTTACTAAGTACTATTTCTGAGGATGGAACCATGGTGTTTGAAGAGATACCAGAGCTGGTCTCTTTATTATCAAAACTGAGTTAAACCTATATTTATATCCCCGCCTATTTTAGGCCGGGGATATAAACACTTAAAGTGTTATTTAAAAATAGGGTATTTAAGCACGCCCTCTGGCAGATCAATAGTTACCACTTTTGCCTTACCATCATCCGATAAATTCATTACCGGCATCGTTGGGCTAATAGCGCCTTGCTTGGAGGCGAAATCCATCAAATCAGCCACACCATTAAATCGAGCCAAGCGCGTTAGCTGAACATGTGTCACCGGCATCAACTTCACATCGTTCTTATCATACAAGGCTAAAATATCAGCAGGTTTCGCCCAGCACGATGAATCTGTTTCTTTCTCATCATGAACAAGGTCTTGCTCATCACGTGCAACTGAAACATAAAATTTTGTATCAAAACGAATAGGTGCGGCTTCCGGGGTTATCCAGTGGTCATAAAACGTCAAGGCATCCAGATCTACTTGTAGCTCAGTCTCTAGTAAAAGTTTATCTAAACTTAATTCGCCTTCATGTAATTGCTCACGAAGTTTGTGGCTAACCAATACACCCGTTGGTGTTGCAGCCGCTAAAATACCTGCTTCTTCAAAGGTTTCTCTAATAGCAGCTACTTTATAGGCTTTATCTTGCTTAGCTGACTCACTACTAACAATACACTCTGCTGATAGTTCAGCATCTGATGAATCTACAGACCCACCGGGAAAAACATAAGCGCCCGCTGCAAAGCGAGAACTAGTTACACGCCGTAGCATACAGACCTCAAGACCCTTTCCTGCATCTCTTACCAGCACTAATGCTGCAGCTTCTCTTAACATTTTATTCCCTTTAGTAGTTTATAGTTTTTAACACCTGAATATAATATAACAAATGTTTGATAGATTGACGCTATGAAATAAAATTTCAATTAATTTCATAAAAGCCATAGACTTGATCTAAATCATTGCTATTATTCAATAGGCAGCGCCTCTTTTTGTAACATTTATAAGGATATAAATTGACTCAGGAATTTACAGTACTAGCAGTTGACGATGAACCGATGAACTTGGAAATACTCCAGGAGTTACTCGCCGATCACTACAACGTTGTAACGGCCACTGATGGACAAGCGTGCCTCGATACAGTTGATGAAATTCAACCTGACATCATACTGATGGATGTCAATATGCCTAAACTAGATGGTATAGAAACCTGTAAGCAATTAAAAGAAAACTCATTAACCGCCTCAATTCCTATTATTTTCGTCTCAGCTCTGGCCAGCCAACAAGAAAAGATGGTGGGTTACCAAGCTGGTGCTGATGACTACCTCTGTAAACCATTCGATGGTGATGAATTAACTGCCAAGGTTGCTTTAACACTATCCGCATCAGCTGCCATTGCTGAGCATGAAAAAAATGCTGGTGAAACGATGAACATGGCGATGACAGCCCTTTCAACCGCAGGTAATGTAGGTACCGCATTACAATTTTCAAACGCTAGCCTAGATTGTAAAAATGCTGAGCAATTAGCAGAATTACTGCTTGAATATTACGCCATTTACGGACTTCTTATTACGATACGTTATGTACAAGATAATACGGTTAAGTTTTATTCACATGCCGGTTCAACCTCTGACGTTGAGCAAAAATTAATGAATCAGGCCAACGAGCGAGGACGCTTTATCGACTTTGGTAAACGAACACTGATGAATTACGAACGTATATCCGTTTTAATTAAAAATATGCCTGTGGATAACGAACAAAAATTTGGTGAGATGAAGGACAATTTAGGTTTTATTGGTGATGCAGCAGAGGCTCGTGCAAAATCGATAGAAGTTGAAAATGCTCTCAGCACCATCATCACTTCATCCAAAGAGGTACTGCATGAGATTAGCCTTGAATATCAAGCAAATGCGGGGAAGAACGATCTCATTCTTAAATTACTACATACTGATATGGCTGAAACCTTTCGTTACTTAGAAATGCGAAGCGAAGATGAAGACAGCTTACTAGGTATCTTAGTTAACGCGGAAGAAAAATCAAAATCTCTCTACCAAGGTGGCTTAAATATTGAGCATAAAATATCACGTTTAATGCAAGATATAGAAGGCGTTCTTTAGTAATAAACACCTAACTAAATAACCGAGCATAATGGAGAAAGACTTATGGATAAGCACTACATTCTTGCTGTTGATGATGAAGAATTAAACCTCGTTATTTTAGAAGAGTTGTTAGCTGATAAGTATGAGCTACACTGCGTTACAAATGGTCTACACTGTTTGGATTCTGTCAGTGAAAGGCAGCCCGATTTAATTTTAATGGATATTAATATGCCGGCTATGAGCGGTTTAGAGGTTTGCTCAAGACTAAAAAAGACAATCCGACACGCAAGCATACCCATCATTATGCTGTCAGCATTAGCCAGCTCTACAGAAATAAATATGGGCTTAAATACAGGTGCAGATGCTTATATATCTAAACCATTTAAAGAAAGCCTATTATTAAATACCCTCCATACTTACTTAGCTTAAAACAAATAATGACTGAATGTTTCAAAAGAAAACGTAGTAGCCTGTCTGTCGTTAATATAACGATTGTCATCTCCTTTATTAGTGCCTTTATTATCTCAAACTACCTCGTTGGAGCGGCTGTTACTCCCCTGCTATCTAAGTCGTCAGATGAATCCGCCATAAAATCAACTCACGAGGTCATCAGCAATATCCGTCAAGAATTAAATATTGCTAAAACACTGGCTGTTTCTATAGCAAGCATTGCTAGCACCCTCCCGAAAGAGAAAAAAATATTACATCAATTATTGCCTAACATTATTGCCGCTAAAAACATCCAAGAGAATATCATTGGAGGAGGTATTTGGCCCGAACCTTATATTCTTGGTAGCAAGCTGGAAAAGAATAGTCTTTTTTGGGGTAAAGATAAGCAGGGTAAACTCACCTATTTTGATGATTACAATAAAGAATCCTCCCCAGCCTATCATAATGAAAGCTGGTATAGGCCGGTAAAAGACCTCAAAGTAAATCAAGTCCTCTGGTCTAAATCATATGTTGACCCCTATACAAAACAACATATGACGACCGTCTCCGCCCCTATTTGGCTAAATAATACTTATTATGGCGTCAGCACCATTGATCTAAATTTGGATAACATTATCAAATCCATTCAAAATAGCGCTCATCAATTAGGTGGGCATGGTTTCTTGGTTGATAATGATGGCCGATTCATCTCCCCGCCTGACACCAATCTTCAGCCAGGTAACACGAAAAACAATGCCCTTTACTTAAGCATTTTGAAGCAAAATACCGCAGCCTTTATACTCAATAAAAACTCACCGCTTAACAATAAATCAAACAATATCAGCTTCTTTGATATTAATACTCAAACCCCTGAAGACAGCTCTCGTATTCTGCTACTGCATATGCCAGATACTAATTGGACCGTTGGTTTTGTAACACATAAAGAAATTTTCACCACACCAATCAATAACTTTTTGAAAAAGGTGGCTACATACCAGGCAGCAACACTTATATTATTTCTGACCATTATTCTTTTTACTCTTGAAAAACTAATCCACCGACCGTTCTGTCATTTAATTAAACAGTTGAGAAATCAACACAAGCACTTAGATTATCCTGGGAAAGGGCAAGAGTTTGAACTATTAATAGGTCTATTTAACCAGCGCCACGACCAACTACAACAGTCAAAAAAAGAGCTCAGTGACAGCGCAGATATTTTGCAGCGTGCTCTCGACTCTGCTCACGCTGGAACCCTACACTTTAACCCAGCCTCTCATACCCTTGATTGGGACGATAGAAGTAGAGTTATTTTTGGTTTAAGCCCTAGTGATCAAAAAAGTACTGATAAATTTACACTACTAGAAAGTATCGTCCATCCAGATGACCTCTATAAAATAACGAGCAAATTTAAAGAGGCATTAGAAGATAAGACTGTCTCCAACTACCTGATTGAATATCGCATAATCCTACCAAATAATGAATTACGCTGGATACAAGGCAGCATGAAGATTTCCCGTGATGTCGATGGAAACGCAATCTCATCTAATGGCTTGCACTTTGATT
>Ga0209081_1001553_pt1 | contig 13675 bp, 12 predicted proteins | sample GOMGulsemesocosm_4_FD_184636 | JGI IMG/M metagenome (GOLD analysis project Ga0209081, IMG submission 184636) | Methane-oxidizing microbial communities from mesocosms in the Gulf of Mexico - GOM15B Gulf of Mexico (SPAdes) (version 2) | ecosystem: Environmental > Aquatic > Marine > Cold seeps... | reverse complement strand
CGCTGAATCTGTGTTTGCTCGTTGTTTATCGGCACAAAAAGAAGAGCGTGTTCGCGCTTCAAAAATCTTACCTCAAGCTAGCGCTAAATTCTCTGGGGATAAAGAAACCGCAATTAAAGCGATTGGTGATGCGGTTTATGCTGCAAAAATCATTTCTTATGCACAAGGCTTTGGTCTAATGCGTGCGGCTGAAAAAGAATATGGCTGGAAACTAAACTACGGTGGTATCGCACTTATGTGGCGTGGTGGTTGTATTATCCGTAGCCAGTTCTTAAATGATATTAAAGCGGCTTATGATAATAATCCTGAATTAGAAAACTTATTATTAGCTGACTTTTTCAATAATGCTATTAAAGCAGCTGATGCAGGCTGGCGTGAAACGGTGGTTCTAGGTGTACAATTAGCGGTACCTACACCGTCATTTTCATCGGCACTGGCTTATTATGATGGCTATCGCAGTGCACGTTTACCGGCTAATTTGTTACAAGCACAGCGAGATTATTTTGGCGCGCATACTTATGAGCGTTTAGATAAACCTCGCGGTGAGTTCTTCCATACGGACTGGACTGGCACTGGCGGTAAAATGGCTTCTACGACTTATACGGCGTAAATCTAATATTTGCGTAGTTTGGGTTGGATAAGCTAGTTCAAACTACGTATTTTTATTGTTAGGAGCCTTTATCTATGCAAACTGTCAAAGTTGATATTTTTACGGCTGATGATTATCTTGCTTGGGAAGAATTGCAAGAAGAAAAGCATGAATATATGCATGCTGAAGTCTTTGCCATGGGTGGCGCGCGGCGCGAGCATGTTGTCGTAAGCTTAAATATCGCTTCTGTATTAAAGCAGCATTTACATGGTACGCCCTGCCAAGTTTATATTTCCGATATGAAACTTCGCATTGAGCAGCTGGATGCGTTTTTTTACCCTGATGTGATGGTTTCTTGCGATAAGCAAGATCAACAAGCTGAGCAATTTTTATCTGCGCCTGTGTTAATTATAGAGGTGCTGTCTGATTCTACCGAAGCTTATGATCGAGGTACTAAGTTTGCGGCTTATCGCCAGGTATCCAGCCTTAAAGAATATGTATTAATAGATATTAAAGCGCATCGGGTAGAGTGTTTCCGACGGACAGCAGAAGATGACTGGTTATTACATATTTGTGAGGAGCAAGCGGACTGTGATTTGCGTAGTGTAGACGCGCTTATTACATTAGCTGATGTTTTTGAGAGTCTTACCGACAGTCAGCAATAAGCGGGCTTATCCCTTGTTGTTTTAAACGTATAAAAGGAGTTTGTGAGTGAAAACTGATCCCTGTACTTATATTATTTTTGGCGCGACGGGAAATTTGGCGCGCATCAAGTTAATCCCTGCCTTATATCATCTGGATATTGAAAGCCGTTTAGATGATGGCACGAAAATTATCGCAATAGGCCGCCGCCCTTGGGACAATGACAAATGGGTGTCTGAAGTGCGTGAAATGCTAGAGGCTAAAGCGCGCGGAGGCATTAATGAAGAAGTTTTTAAACGTTTTATAGCGCGTCTGCACTACCATGAAGGCGATATGCAGCAAGCGGACTGTTATAGCAGTTTAGATCAACTACTAACAGACTCTGCTAAGTTTCCACAGAATATGGCTTTTTATCTAGCGATTAATCCATCCGATTTTAGCCATGTTATCGAGCATTTAAGCGTCCCTAAATTATTAGATGAAAATCAATTCTGGCGTCGCGTTATTATTGAAAAGCCATTTGGCACTGATTTAGAAAGTTCGCGTTCCTTACAAAACAAAATCAGCCAATATTTAAAAGAAGAACAAATTTATCGTATCGACCATTATTTAGGTAAAGGTATGGTACAGAATGTTTTGGTTTTTCGTTTTGCGAATTCCATGTTAGAGCCCTTGTGGAATCGAAATTATATAGACCATATTCAGATTACCCATTCAGAGCAACTAGGGATTGGCAGTCGTGGTCAGTATTACGATCATACTGGGGCGATGCGTGATATGTTGCAAAGTCATTTGTTGCAATTGTTGACCTTAGTTGCGATGGAGCCACCGGTTTCTATGGAAGCAGAAGATTTACGCGATGAAAAGGTTAAAGTATTAAAATCGATACGACCTATCTCAGAGGAAGCGGTACATGCGCAAGCCTTTCGGGCGCAATATGCAGCCGGTGAAATTGAGGGTGAACAAGTAAACGGTTATTTGCAGGAAGAGGGGATTCCGCAAAATAGCGTTACAGAGACTTATGCTGCGATGAAATTGTATGTTGATAACTGGCGCTGGCGTGGTGTGCCGTTTTATATGCGTACTGGAAAACGTATGGAAAAAGCGCAATCAACGATTTCAATTTGCTTTAGACATGCCCCATCGCAATTATTTGCCCATACGCAAGCGGAAAAAATAAAGCAAAATTGGTTGTTATTAGGCATACAGCCAGAAGAGTGTATTCGTATGGAAATGACGGTTAAAGAGCCGGGTTTAGAAATGCGTACGCGAGTGACTAATCTGGATGCTAGTTTCCGCAATGAAGACGAATTAGCCTCTGATGCCTATGAAGATTTATTGTTAGATGTGATCGAAGGCGATCGTTCTTTATTCCTAAGATATGATGAAGTGGAATATGCGTGGAAAATCGTCGATCCTATTATTAATAAATGGTCTGTTGATCGCGATTATATTGAAACCTATCCGGCAGGCTCATGGGGGCCGAATGAGCGCCGTTTATTTGAAAAAGAAAGCCAGAGTTGGCGCAATACTTTATAGGAAGAAAAATGATACAAGTAGTAAACTGGAAGCCCTTTGACTCAATTGAGTTGCTTGCTGAGGCGGTTTGTCAGCGCATTTTAACGGCAGCGGATAAAGCTATTGCTGATAAAGGGTCTTTTAAATTAGTTTTAGCGGGGGGTACAGCGCCAGTTAAAGCTTATCAACTGTTGGCGACCAAACAAGTTGACTGGAGTAAATGGCATATTTATCATGGTGATGAGCGTTGCTTGCCTGTGGGGGATGCTGAGCGTAATAGTTTGGTCGCGGAGCAGAAATGGTTGGATTTAGTGGCCATTCCAAAAGCACAAATTCATAATATTCCTGCAGAATTAGGCGCAGAAGTAGGTGCAGAACAATATGCACTGGTTGTGGCTGATGCTGGAACTTTCGACTTGGTTTTATTGGGTATGGGTGAAGATGGTCATACGGCCAGCTTATTTCCTGGACATGTGCATAATGCAGATGAATTAACTCATGCGGTATATAACTCACCTAAGCCGCCATCTGATCGTGTCAGCATAAGTGCTAAAGCACTAAGTAATACAAATGAGCTGATTTTTGTCGTTTCAGGTGATAAAAAAGAAGCACTTGCTGCATGGAAAAATCAAGAAGATCTTCCTGTTACGCATATCTGTCCAGCTTGTGGTGTTGATGTGTTATTGAGTGTGTAAAGCGAATGGTTGAAGCTAGGGGCGGTCTTGTTTTTTTGAGGTGATTCCTAAGGTGTTTTTATTGCAGTTCAATATTAAGAAATAGACTGGTATGGCGGGGTCATTAACGCATGAAAGTCTTACGGAATACTTAACTAAAAGGTGGTAATGATGAGTAATTGTTGTAGTGACCCTACTGAGGTGCCCAAATTAGATCCTAGAGAGTTAGTGCGTGAGCAAACTCGCCATGGTGATTTGCAGCGTGAGCTTTTTACTAGTGATCCTGAAAAGCTAATGCAGCGGGAATTGCGCGAAGCAAGCACTTACCTGCGTGAGCTTGCGGCTTTGCGTGCGCATTATGATTCGGTTCGGCTTGCTGCCATTGCTTTATTGGAGCAGTCTAGTGCTTCTGTTGTGCAACGAATTATCGATAAAGAGCCTGAAACTGAGATTGGCAAAGCTGCTGCGGCACAATTACAAAAAATACAATGATAAAACTGATTATTACTGGCGGCACGATTGATAAACGCTATAACGAATTAAATGGCGAGTTGTATTTTCCAGAAACGCATTTGCCGGCAATGTTGCAGCAGTCACGTTGTAAGTTGGATATTGAGCTTCAGGCTTTAATGCTCAAAGATAGTTTGGATATGACTGAGGCGGATAGAGAAACATTAAGGCAAGCGTGTAGCGCCACAGATGCACAGCAAATTATCATTACCCATGGTACGGATACTATGGTTGATAGTGCAAGTTATTTAGCTAGGACAATTACGGATAAAGCTATCGTTTTAGTCGGCGCGATGGTGCCCTATATGATTAGCCAGTCTGATGCCCTGTTTAATCTTGGGTGTGCTGTGACTGCCGTGCAATTACTGCCGGCAGGGATTTATATCACGATGAATGGCAAAGTGTTTGCTTGGGATAAGGTCATGAAGGATCGACAGGCAGGCGAATTTAAGAGTAGCTTATCGAGCTTCTCTTAAGGGCTGTTCAATATAGATAAGCTGCTTATCTAAAAACTGCTGTAATGCTTCAGTCGCGGCATTTTCTAGTTTTTCTGAGCTATTTTCTGGCAATACTTCTTTTAGGCAGTCACTAATAAATTTAGTTTTCTGCCCTTGTAAGGTCAGTAATAAACGAAAACTCATTGGCGCTAGTTCGATGAATTTTACTTCATCTTGATTGTCACGGTAAACAGCTAGGTAAGTTGCTTGTTCTGGCACTTCTGTCGGTAAATGGTCGGGTGCAATTTTGTGTACAGGGTATTGGTATGCTAAAAGCCAAGTTAAGGGCGAAAGGCTTATTTTTGTCGTGAGCGCCAATGCTTGGTCCCCATATATTTCAGGCAAAGCATCTTGTGCAATAGATAATGCCATTTCAACCCATTCATAATGCGCTAGTTCGAGCATAAACGGGTAGTCACCTGCTTGTGCTTGGCGTTCATTCTGCAAATATAGAATAAATTCTTCCGGTATTTCTGAAAAATAAGGTGTCGTGCTTTGGTGTTGGCTGAAAAAGTCTTGTGCCAACTGTTGCCATTGCGCCTGATCTAATATTTTGTGCAATACTGGGAAGTTGCTGGATAGAAAGCCCTCTACGTTATTAAAGAATAGCTCACGATACATTTGCATGCGCTGTGGATCAACATCGTTCGGGCATGCGCTAGTGTCAGGATTGCGGATATAGGCTGAAAACTCAGCTTGTTTGGCTTTGAAGTCGATTTTAGGCTGAGAGTTGTTCATTGTTCGTATGCCAGGAGTTTTGTAGGGTTTGGATGATGCTTACTTCGCTTAATAGCTCGGCGACACTGGGGATATTGAAATCTCTTTCTAATAGCGTAGGGAAAACGCCGTATAAAGCATAGGCCTTTTCTAGTAATTGCCACACAGGGTCGATAATTTCCGCGCCGTGAGTGTCGACTAGAAAATCTTCGGCTTCAACATAATGTCCGGCAATATGCGCGTAGCTAATGCGCTGTGCTGGAATTGCCTGTAAGAATTGTTCAGCATCGTAGTTGTGATTCACGCTATTCACATAGATGTTATTAACATCTAATAGTACATCGCAATCTGCCTCTTCAACGACCGCATTAAAAAAATCAATTTCGGACATTTCTTGTCCTGGCGCGGCGTAATAAGAAACATTTTCAATGGCGATTTTTTGCTCTAATATATCTTGCACGCGTTGTATACGTTGAGCGACATGATGTACTGCTTCTTCGGTAAAGGGAATCGGCATAAGGTCGTATAAGTGCCCATCGTTGCTGCAATAACTTAAGTGTTCACTATAAAACTTGATTTTATGCTCACGCATAAAATTTCGTAAGTTTTTTACAAAGTCTTCATCGAGTGGGTCGGTGCTGCCGATGGATAGAGATAAACCATGACAAACAAAGGGATGGCGTTCAGTCATCGCTTTAAATTGTTTGCCTAACTTACCGCCTAAGGTCATCCAGTTTTCTGGTGCAACTTCATAAAAATCGACATTTTCTAGAGGGCTAGCCAGTGCTTTGTCAAGAAAGGAGCGGCGTAAACCGAGACCTGCGCCATGAACCAAGTTTTGCGTATGTTGCATGAGTTTTCCTGAGTTGCAAAAGAAATGTAATAGTCGAATTATAGCCTTTTTGTCGTGTAAGGTTTCAAAAGCCCTAGTAATTAAATGTTGAACTGATAATTTTAGCTTCGCTTGGTGTGGGTGAGCAAGGTTTGAAGCTAATGATTGCTGAATATATCGAGGGCAGTGAGTAAAATTTATTTATAGCGTGTGATTTTTGACAAACTCCATACTTAATACCAGTTTTTAGGTTAAAATGACGCAATTAATTGTGATAATCGTTTTTTTGTGAGCCATGCAAAGCCAATTTAATACTGATAATTTAAGAATCTGTAAAACTAGAGGAGTTATGGCTCCGGTGCTGATTCATGATGAATTGCCATTGACAGAAGTCGCCGCTAACACTACAAAAGAGGCACGTCATGTTGTGCATGATATTTTAGGCGGACAAGATGATCGTTTAGTTGTGATTGTCGGCCCTTGTTCTATTCATGACCCTAAGGCTGCCCTTGAATATGCTGGTAAGCTTCGAGTTATTAAAGATAAATTAAAGCAAGACTTGCATATCATTATGCGTGTCTATTTTGAAAAGCCTAGAACAACTGTAGGCTGGAAAGGGCTGATTAATGACCCTGATTTAGATGACAGTTTTAATATCAATAAAGGCTTGCGCGTTGCTCGACAGCTATTGTTGGATTTGAATAACCAAGGCATACCAGCCGCTACTGAATATTTGGATCTGATTACTCCGCAATATATTACTGATTTAATTGCTTGGGGTGCAATTGGGGCAAGAACTACCGAAAGTCAGTGTCATCGAGAGCTTGCTTCGGGACTGTCCTGCCCTGTAGGCTTTAAAAACTCAACGGATGGCACGGTCGCTATTGCTAATGATGCGCTTAAGGCTGCAATGCACCCGCACCACTTTTTATCGGTGACTAAAGAAGGCAATTCAGCTATCTTTTCCACTACCGGTAATGAAGATGTGCATATGATTTTACGTGGTGGCAATGACGGCCCTAATTATGATGCTGTCAGTGTTGATAAGGTCGCACAAAGCATGGAAAAAGTCGGTTTAAAAGCTAATATTATGATTGATTTAAGTCATGCTAATAGCCTAAAACAGTGTCAACGGCAGTTATTAGTTGGTGACGATGTCGCCGCACAAATAGCGAATGGTGATCATCGTATTATGGGCGTGATGATTGAAAGTCATTTGCAAGCAGGGCGGCAGGATGTTGTGGCGGGTCAAGAATTAGTTTATGGGCAAAGCATTACTGATGCCTGCATAGACTGGAATGATACCGAGACTTTATTGAATAATCTGGCCGTTGCCGTACAAAAAAGAAGAACAGTAAAAAACTAACAGGAACAAAAAGCATGAATGTTTATGTAAATGGCGAAACCAAGCAATATACAGAAAATAGTACTATCGCGGATATTGTTAGCGACTTGGGTTTAGAGAATAAACGCATTGCTGTTGAATTAAATAAAGAAATATTACCGTTTAATCAATATGCCCAGACTGTTTGTCAGGAAGGCGATTATGTAGAAGTTGTGCAGGCGATTGGTGGCGGACAAGGCGATAGTTTTACTATTGCTGGTCAGGAATTTAAGTCTCGATTATTAGTAGGTACTGGAAAATATAAGGATTTAGAGGAAACACGTTTGGCGATAGAGGCCAGTGGTGCGGAAATTGTAACGGTAGCTATTAGGCGTACCAATATAGGTCAAAATCCAGGTGAGCCAAATTTATTAGATGTAATTTCGCCAGATAAATATACCATTCTACCTAATACGGCGGGTTGTTTTACGGCAGATGATGCAGTTCGAACGTGTCGGTTGGCGCGTGAGTTACTGGGCGGACATAAGCTAGTTAAATTAGAGGTTTTAGCTGATCAAAAAACCTTATTACCGGATATTATAGAGACTTTGGCGGCCGCAGAATTATTGGTCAAAGATGGCTTTGATATTATGGTTTATACCAATGATGATCCAATTATTGCTAAGCGTTTAGAGGATATAGGTTGTGTTGCTGTTATGCCGTTGGCTGCGCCTATTGGTTCGGGCTTAGGCATACAAAATCCTTACAATATTTTGACCATAGTAGAAAATGCAAGTGTGCCTATTTTGGTTGATGCGGGAGTGGGTACGGCATCGGATGCCGCTATTGCAATGGAATTAGGTTGTGCTGGCGTATTAATGAATACGGCGATTGCGGCAGCTCAGAATCCGGTGTTAATGGCTTCGGCAATGAAAAAAGGCATCCAAGCAGGGCGTGAAGCTTATTTAGCTGGAAGAATGCCAAGAAAGCGCTTTGCATCTGCCTCTTCACCACTAGATGGATTAATTGGTTAAGTTGAGTATGATCGAAGAAGAAGTACAAAGCGCGCCCCGCATTAAGAGCTTTATTCGTCGTGTTGGGCGAATGACTGATGCGCAAAGAAATGCAGTAGAGACCCTTTGGGATAAGTATTGTTTAGATCCAGAAGCCAATTGCAATCTGCCTTCCATTTTTGGGCGTACTGCGCCGGTTATTTTGGAGATTGGCTTTGGTAATGGTGAAAGTTTGGCCAAAGTCGCAGAAGATAACCCAGATAAAGACTATATTGGCATAGAAGTACATAAACCAGGCGTGGGTAATTTATTAGCGCAACTGGAAAGAAAACAAATTGGCAATGTTAGGGTTTTTTATCACGATGCTATTGAGGTTTTAGAGAAATGTATTCCTGATGCTAGTTTATCAGGTATGCATTTGTTTTTTCCCGACCCTTGGCATAAAAGGAAACACCATAAACGGCGTATTGTGCGACCTAGTTTTGTTAAGCTCATCGCGCAAAAAATAAAGCCCGAAGGTTATTTTCATGCAGCCACAGATTGGCAGCATTATGCGGTGCATATGCTGAGGATTTTAGTCGTAGCGGAGCAATTTATTAATTCGAGTGCGAGCAATGATTATTGTCCAAGACCAGATTACCGACCTTTAACAAAATTTGAGCAACGTGGATTGCGTTTAGGGCATGGTGTTTGGGATTTGATTTTTAAGCGATTGTAAGCTGTAATTTCGGCGGTGATACTCATAATAGTAAGAAAAGAGCTGCTGTAACTAGCGTAGGTTATTGGTATTAGTAATGAAATAGGGAAAATCAGTTTATTTTTAGCAGATTTTTGTTTTTAGGCTACAATTTATTTCGTAGTATAAAAAATTGAATTTAGATGATCCGTCATTTTGGGTGATAAATGCGGTTACTGTTGATATCAGCGATAAGGCACGGGATGTATGGAATTTAAAGAGCAGTTACATGAATATTCGCAATGGCGAGAAGAAATTGTCCAAGCAATTGAAATGTATAGAGAGTGGCGTGCTCGTTATGGGTTAAGTGATCCAAACAGTACTGATACGCTATTAAATGTGCTTCATGGTTTGAGTAATGACCGAATTACTTTAGCTTTTGCGGCTGAATTTTCTCGTGGTAAGACCGAGCTTATTAACTCCTTATTTTTTGCTGAAACAGGTCTTAGGTTACTGCCTTCGTCTCCTGGGCGTACCACGATGTGTCCGACTGAGCTATTTTATGACGAAGCGGGTAGTTATATTCGTTTACTGAATATAGAAAGTCGCTTGGAAGATACTTCTTTGATTGAGTTCAAACAAAATCCAGCGCGATGGACGCAAATTGATTTAGATTGTGATTCGCCTACGCAAATGCAGGCAGCTTTTCAAGAGCTAGTCGCTGTTAAAACAGTCTCTAAAGAAGATGCGGATAAATTAGGTTTATGGAATGAGCGTGAAGCTGCTGAATTAGGTATGCTAGATAGAAAAGAGGTAGAAATACCTTGTTGGCGACATGCTTTAATCAGCTTTCCACACCCTTTATTAAAAGAAGGGCTTTGTATTTTAGATACGCCAGGGCTAAATGCTTTGGGTACCGAGCCTGAATTGACTTTAAGTATGCTGCCTAGTGCGCAAGCCATTATTTTTGTTTTGGCGGCTGATACAGGTGTGACAAAAAGTGATTTAGAGATGTGGCGTAATCATATCAGCATAGCGCGAGGTTCTGGGAAGCAAGGGCTTGCTGTAGTCATGAACAAAATTGATTCTATGTGGGATGATTTAGCAGGCGAAACGGGTTATGAATCGTCTATTATTTCGCAAATTAAGAATTCTGCCGACATTTTAGGGGTCAGTGAAAAGCTAATTTTTCCTGTCTCTGCTAAGCAAGCGTTACTGGCTAAAATTAAATCTGATGACGCTTTATTGGAGAAGAGTCGATTGGCAGGATTGGAAAGCTATTTATCAGACGATATTTTAAATCATCGACGCACTATTTTAATGGAAACAGTGGCGCGCAATATTGGCTTCTTAGTTAACGAGTCGTTAAGTCTGACAGAGATTAAGTATAATAATGCGGCAGCTCAATTAAAGGAATTTAAGAAAATAGATTTCGAAAATGCTGACATGACGGGTAAATTGATGGCCGAAACACGGGATCGTCAAAATAATTATTTAGTCAATGTAGAGAATTTTCAAGCCAGCCGGCGTGTATTTAGTGTACAAGCAAAGATGCTGGTGGATTCTTTGGCCAAAGAAAGAATTGACGAGGTCATTCATCGGACTAAAGATGACATGGCTAAAAGTCTTACCACTTATGGCATGAAGCAAAATATTCGTAAGCTATTCGATGAATTGCGTGATTTATTGCAAGATGCTATTGATACAACTAATGAAACCCGTCGCTTAGTCAAGGCGATTCATAAAAAATTTAGAGATGAGTACGGCTTTAAAGAAATTGAGCCGCAATTATTTTCAATTAAGCAATATCAGTTTGAGTTAGAGCAAATCTTTGAGGAAGGAGAGCTTTTTCGCTCCAGCGCTAAGACAACAATGACCGAGCAAAGTGTTGTCGTGAAGAAGTTATACAGCACGATTATCTCAAAAGCGCGTGAAGTACTGAAACATGCGAATAAAGATGCGACGACGTGGAGTAATAGTGTACTTTCACCTTTAATGCATCAAATTAAAGATCATAAAAAACAAATTGAAAGTCGTTTGCAGATGTTGCGTAAAATTAGTGAGTCGAAAGGAAATGTTGAGGAAAGTATTGCTAACCTTGCCGCTGAATTAGGGCCGTTAAAGCAACAGCATATGGAATTGAGAATGATTATTAAGGCAATGAAAATAGATAATATTGCTGAGTATAAAGGCGCTGATTTATAGGTTTTTCTCCCGACCTCGCCCCTCCAGCAGGAGGGGGCGAGGTCTTGCTGTATCGTTACTGTATAAAACGTGAAAAATGTAGCGCGGTATATTCCTGAATGTGCTTAAAAATAGCGCACAATAACTTGGGATTGCCTTGTTTTGTGGGAGCGACTTTCCGTAGCGAGATTTGTGGTTAAAGTTGCCCACGGCATGTAAGATTTGCATATTATTTACGATTCATTCTGTACTCTGATTATCCTGACTACTACCCCTCCCCAAACAATGAGTTTGCTTAAAAGCGTGACTAAATAGGTTGCTTTCTTTAGTCTGTGTTTTCTCTGTTGCTATAACAAGACTATCAACATAATTTCAATAGTTTAATCTTCGCATCTTAGGCAGGAGAATTGCGTGCATATTCATATTTTAGGTATTTGCGGTACGTTTATGGGTGGGATTGCTTTGATAGCTAGAGAGCTAGGGCATACAGTAAGCGGTTCTGATCAAAATGTTTACCCGCCGATGAGTACTCAATTAACTGAGCAAGGCATACAGTTAATGCAAGGCTATAAGGTTGAGAACTTGACTATTAAACCGGACTTGGTGGTTATAGGTAATGCCATGTCACGAGGGAACCCTGAAGTCGAAGCGGTTTTAAATCTGGGATTAAAATATACTTCAGGTCCGCAGTGGCTTTCTGAGTATGTATTGCAAGATAAGTGGGTTTTGGCGGTAGCAGGAACGCATGGCAAAACGACTACAAGTAGTATGTTGGCTTGGATTCTTGAATATCAGGGTTTTAAGCCTGGTTTTTTGATCGGTGGTATTCCGATGAATTTTGGCTTTTCTGCGCGCGCAGGAGAAACAGATTTTTTTGTCATTGAGGCAGATGAATATGATTCTGCATTTTTTGATAAACGCTCTAAGTTTGTGCATTACCGACCCAGAACGGCCATTTTAAATAATTTAGAGTTTGATCATGCCGATATTTTTGATGATTTACAGGCGATTAAGCGACAATTCCATCATCTAGTCAGAACCATTCCTGGGCAAGGTTTAATTATTGCGCCTAAAGTGGATGCAAATGTGCAGGATACTCTGGCAATGGGATGTTGGACGCCTGTGCAGCAAACAGCGATAGGGCAGAAAGCCGAATGGCAAGCGGAGTTAGTCAGGGAAGATGGTAGTCAATTCGAGGTTTTATTTGCTGATAAAAAACAAGGGCAAGTGAATTGGACTTTGACTGGATTGCATAACGTGCAAAATGGCTTAGCTGCAATTGCAGCAGCAAGGCATATAGGGGTATTGCCCGTTGATGCGATAGCAGCATTAGCTCAGTTTAAAAATGTAAAGCGGCGCATGGAAGTCATTGCTAACATTCGTGGTACGACGATTTATGATGACTTTGCACATCACCCTACCGCGATTAAAATGACTTTAGAAGGCTTACGTCGGCATGTAGGCTTCGAGAAGATTATTGCAGTAGTTGATCCTAGATCAAATACTATGCGCATGGGTGTGCATCGTAAAGAATTGGCTGGTGCTCTCAGCTTGGCAGATAGAACGATAATTTATCAGCCGGAGAATTTAGCTTGGGATTTAAGTGAGCTAAAAACTTATGCAAATAATATCCAGATTTGTACTTCTATAGATGAGATTATTGCCGAATTACAGCAAGAGGTGGCAGCACAAAGTCACTTTTTAATGATGAGTAATGGGAGTTTTGGTGGTATCTATCGGCGTTTAAAAAATGAATTGAAATAGTAGACTTTAAAAATAACACCTGTTTTGTAATACCGTTGTCATATTTGCTGTACATAATAACCAGTATCTTAATTTGATAATGTGAGTTTAAAATGAAAATTACGTCTAAAGTGAAATCTTTAGCGGCGGTTGCCGGCTTTGTTGCCGCAACGTTAGCAAGTACCTCAGCGATCGCAGTACAAGCAGTTGATCCTAAGCTTCCTGATTACCAAAAAGAAAGTGGCGTATCTGGTAATCTGTCAAGTGTTGGTTCTGATACCTTAGCTAACTTAATGACATTATGGGCTGAGTCATTCAAACGTAATTATCCAAATGTAAACATTCAAATTCAAGCGGCAGGTTCATCTACTGCGCCACCAGCGTTAACTGAAGCAACGGCTAATATTGGTCCTATGAGTCGTAAGATGAAAGATAAAGAGTTAGATGCTTTCGAAAAGAAATACGGCTATAAGCCAATGGCGATCCCTGTTGCTATCGATGCTTTAGCAGTTTATGTTAATAAAGACAACCCTATCAGTGGTATGACGATTGCGCAAGTTGATGCAATTATGTCATCTACGCGTAAATGTGGGCATGCTACTGATATTGCAACTTGGGGTGATGCAGGTTTAGCGGATTCTTGGAAAAATAAAAGCATTCAGTTATATGGCCGTAACTCAGTGTCAGGTACATACGGTTACTTCAAGAAAAAAGCTTTATGTAAAGGCGATTATAAAAGCAATGTAAATGAGCAGC
>Ga0209081_1001552_pt1 | contig 13675 bp, 8 predicted proteins | sample GOMGulsemesocosm_4_FD_184636 | JGI IMG/M metagenome (GOLD analysis project Ga0209081, IMG submission 184636) | Methane-oxidizing microbial communities from mesocosms in the Gulf of Mexico - GOM15B Gulf of Mexico (SPAdes) (version 2) | ecosystem: Environmental > Aquatic > Marine > Cold seeps... | reverse complement strand
CCCAAGTTGCTCTGGAGATAGAACAGTCTCCAGAAAAAGCAGAGCAAGCCTTAAAAGAGGCCGAAAATGCATTATTACGGGCAAAAGAGAAGGCTGGCAAAATAAAAGACTCTCAGATCAGCAAAATGCATAAACAGGCTCAAGCTGCTAAAAATAGTGTCAAAGGCGAAATTGGTGATGCAAAAACCCATATTCGTGAGCTTGTTACCGCTACCAACGCGCAGATAGAACTCTATGATCAAAAGCTTCAAGAAACTGAGGAGGTAAAACTGTTGAAAAAACGTTATACCTATTTGGAAGCTCAGGCCGCATTGTTAAATGCTCAACTAGCGACAGAGGCTGATGCGACAGGTAAACAGGCAACTGCCTACTTGAATGAGTCGCAAGCTTGGTACGAAAGCCTAAAAGCTGATGTAGAAAAACTTAGCGAAAAAGAACTTGCTAGAATCTCAGCAGACATTGAAGAGGCCAAACAAGCCATTCAGCGTAAAGACAAGCAGGCTCGCGCCAAACTTGCAGAGCTGTTAGAGCAGGCAGCTGAGATGGTTAAGGATTAAGTGATTGTGAAATAGAGAACTGATAAAGCTGGTGAAGGATTTATCCATCGCCAGCTTTATCACACTTAGTCAAGAATAAAAAGAATTTATGAAGCATAATTGGAACGCCTTTTAGCGCGCAAAAAATGAAGACTGTTGGAACAGGTTGTTAACTTACTTAGATGTTATTGAACTTTTATCCCTTAAGGATAAAAGACACATCAAAAATAAAAAACAATCCCTTATAGTATGAATCTTAATAAGATGAGAAAGGCTGATCTATGGAAGTGAACCAGTATTATCAAAAATTACGAAACTTTGTAAAAACCTCTTTGCTAGGTGGGCTAAGTGTTATTTTTCCCGGCGCACTATTACTGATTGTCTTCAACTGGCTGTTTCAATGGGTTGTTAGCCTCATCGAACCGCTTACCCGAATTATTGCTGCCAAATCAAACCTGCAGGAAATACTAGTTAACCTATTTGTAATTTCTACTATTGTTGCGGCCTGTTTTTTTATTGGTATTGTTGTTAAAACTCAGGCTGGTTCCTTCCTTCATGCCAAGGCGGAAGGATTGCTGGGAAGGTTTATTCCCGGTTATCGTTTGACCACACAAACTTTCCAACAGCTATTTGGTGAGCGCTCTTCGACCTATTCTGCCGTCGCATTAGTGAAACCTTTCGGGAATGAAACTATGATGACGGCCTTTATTACCGATGAGCATCCAGACGGTTATTACAGCGTATTTGTTCCTACAGGACCAAACCCAACATCGGGTAATATTTTTCACCTACCAGCTTCTTGTGTTTCTCGACTTGATCTACCAGTAGAAGAAGTAATGAAGTCAGTGATCGGTTGCGGCGCTGGTTCTAAAATTATCCTAAAATCTCATTGGGAAAAGAGCTGTGATGAAATTAAGAAAAGCGATTAAATCAACTGATTAGCATTAATCAATTAAAAGTAAAATATGACAAAAAAATTAAAACTTGGATTAGCACTCGGAAGTGGCGCGGCTCGCGGTTGGTCACATATTGGCGTGCTCAATGCGTTGGCAGAACAGGATATACATCCCGATATAGTCTGTGGAACATCTATCGGTGCCTTAGTCGGAGCCTCTTACGTTTCCAATAAGCTACCCAAACTAGAGGATTGGATTCGTTCTTTAACTAAATTTGAGCTTGCACGATTCTTTGAGCTTAATCACTCACTCAATGGCTTTATAAATCAGGAACGGTTACACCATTTTTTGAATCAATATGTTGCTAATGACGCAGAACTGATTGAGCAACTCGATAAACAGTATGCTTCAATTTCAACTGAGTTAGCTACTGGGAGAGAAATATGGCATACAGAAGGGACTATCGTTGAAGCAGTTTGGGCCTCCATCTCAGTGCCAGGGCTATTTCCAGCGATCAATAATGATAATCGCTGGCTTGTAGATGGTGGGTTAGTAAACCCGGTTCCGGTCTCAGTTTGTAAAGCACTCGGAGCTGACGTTGTGATTGCTGTTAATTTAAATGGGGATCTGGTTGGCAGGCATTTTGGCAATACAAAGCAAGCAGATAAACCTGACTCTGGGTTTACTAAAAAGATAACCGATCTAGTAATGGAATATACCAGCTCTTTCTTACCTATTACTAAGAGTGATCAACAGCCTCCGGGACTATTTGACGCAATAGCAGGCTCCATCAACATCACCCAGGATAGGATTACCAGAAGCCGGCTAGCAGGTGATCCACCAGATATTCTATTGGCACCTAAATTGTCCAAGATTGGCTTATTAGAATTCCACCGAGCGGATGAAGCGATTAAAGAGGGAGAAAAGTGCGTACTAAGAAAACTCCCAGAAATAAAAGAGATTTTAGATTCTAACCTGCCATAACATCGAAGATATAGACAGGATGCTTTTGATGTATCAATACTTTGCTTAATTCTATGTAAGCATTCTTTGTTGTAGCCCCAGAGAAATATATCCCACGAAATATTCAATAATTTAGTAGGACTGACCTGTATAGGTCGGTTTCCAACGCTGCGCAACATATATTCTATTTAACATAATATACATTATACGCAGTAATAAATAACATAGAATGAGGCCTACTAAGGGCTGTAGAGATTACCGGCAATAACGACTTATCATAATGCTAACGTGTGATTAAAGACTGGGAATGACTTTATTTGCGGTCCGTTGCAGATAAGAATGTATGCGTAAGAAACTTTACTTTACTTGCTTTGTTTTGATAGAAATATATTGAAAGACATTATCGAAGTTTCAACGAGAAACTTGACCATCGAGTTATGCTCTGACAGATTGAGAATGTAATATCTCCTAATTTATGCAGGTACAAATAAAATTGGCATTGCTTGAGCCTTTCGGTCGTCGGGTTATATTGAATTAACTCAACAAGTCGATTACTGCAAACCACCTTGCCGGCTGTTGTTGCCAAGTTTTCACCGAATTCATTGTAATTCTGTGCTAACAGACCTGAAGTTTTTCGCTGGTTTCGCTTCCAGTCTTCCAGAGAAAATTCACGCTACTCTCACTAGCTGCACCCCCTTCTTGCTGCGTCTCGCTTAATAAATCTGGGTTTCATATCAAAAATTTGAGAGTGAAACCACTCCTTCTGACGCACTCAACCTTTTTGCTTCATAACTCCAAAAATGCTCATTTTTTTGATTGTTTTTTTTCACTAGTTCACCTCGTTACCCCGGTGAGCTAGCCAAATAAATAACTTAACCCATGTAATATAAGTCACTGAAATACATGGTGTTAGTTGCCCCTCATCAGTATGAATAAAACGACCCAGCGTATTGATACTGGGGTCGGGTAGCTATTTTCTACATATTGAGTCCTTATCTCTTTAATAACGAGAAGCTCTCATAAATTTTATGGAATAAGATTAAAAAACAGTTGGGAATTCTCAATAAATAGCGGATATCAAGCCTTAACATAATAGATAGGCGATGACGGTATAATGAATTGACTCTCTAACCGTTCACATCATTCTATATAGAAGGGATAAAAATGAAACCGGTAGCTTCTGAAGCACTCAACATTCAGCAAATTCTAGAAAAATTTAATAGCTCTGCAGAGGGGCTATCACCTAGTCAAGTTAAGAAACGGCTGCTAGAGAATGGCGAAAACAGCCTGGGAGACGAAGAGCGGAACCTCTTGAAATTACTACTCGACCATTTTTGGGGCCCTATTCCTTGGATGATTGAAGCCGCCGCACTGCTCTCGGCACTCGTCCAACACTGGGCTGATTTTGCGATCATCCTGACATTACTGCTCTTTAATGCCGCCATCGGTTTCTGGCAATCCTATCAAGCCGGTAATGCTGTCGAAGCTCTTAAAAAGAAACTAGCTCTGAGTAGCGATGTCTGCCGAGATGGTCGTTGGCAAACTGTTGAAGCCCGTTTTCTGGTTCCCGGTGATCTGATCAAATTAAAACTGGGCGATATCATTCCGGCAGACTGCCTGTTATTAGACGGGGACTATCTCAGCGTTGATCAGTCTGCGCTGACGGGTGAGTCTTTACCCGCCACCCGAAACCAAGGCGAATTAATCTACTCTGGAACAGCGGTGACACAGGGCAAGATGACCGCAATGGTGAGCGAAACAGGCCAAAAGACCTTTTTGGGGCAAACTGCAGGGCTGGTATCTAAAGCCCACTCCGCCTCTCATTTTCAAAAAGCAATCCTCAAAATTGGCAACTACCTGATTTACATGAGCCTCACTCTGGTTGCTCTACTCGTGATTGTGCAGCTTTATCGGGGTGTGCCGGTGATGGAATTGCTCCAGTTCTCCCTGATTCTGATCGTTGCCTCAATACCGGTTGCCATGCCGGTTGTACTGTCTGTCACCATGGCCATTGGTGCACTGAAGCTCTCAAAAATGAAAGCGATTGTCACCCGTCTTGAATCCATTGAAGAGCTAGCCGGTGTTGATGTTCTTTGCTCTGATAAAACCGGCACCCTCACCCTCAACCAACTGACGCTGGGGAAACCGGTTCTGGTGGTTGCCGAGAGCGAGCAGTCGCTTATTCTCTGCGCCTGCCTTGCTTCTGAAGAGAACAGTCAAGATGCAATAGACAAAGCGGTTCTCGCCGGACTTGAGGATAAACTGGTACTTTCAAGTTACCGACAACAACATTACCGCCCCTATAACCCTGTCGATAAACGCAGTGAAGCTGAAATCATCAGCTCAGATAATGAAACTTTTCTTGTCTCCAAAGGGGCACCACAGGTGATTCTTGACCTTGTTGAAGATAGCGAAGAAATTTCCCTGCAAATCAAAACCGAAATTGAACGGCTCGCCCAACGCGGTTATCGCGCATTGGGTGTCGCACGTACAGATAATAGTGGCAAATGGCAGTACATCGGACTGCTGGCGCTATTTGATCCACCCCGCGAAGACTCAGCCAAAATGATTCAGGAAGCAAAAGCGCGCGGTGTGCAAACAAAAATGATTACCGGTGACAATATCGCCATCGCCATTGAAACCGCTAAAGCCCTCGGCATGAGCAGTGCAATCTGTACAGCAAGCACACTGTTTGGAGCAAAAGAACAAAGTGATGCCGAACTGGCTCGTCAAATAGAAAAAAGCGAAGGGCTTGCGGAGGTTTTCCCCGAACATAAATTCACTATTGTCCATACCTTGCAAGAGAAAGGACATATTGTTGCCATGACTGGTGACGGTGTTAATGATGCACCCGCTTTAAAACAGGCGGATATGGGCATCGCCGTCAGCGGTGCAACCGATGCAGCCCGAGCAGCTGCCGACCTGGTTTTAACGCAGCCAGGTCTATCAGTTATTATCAGCGCAATTGATGAAGCCAGACGTATTTTCGGGCGGATGAATGCCTATGCCATTTACCGGATTACTGAAACTATCCGCATTATGATCTTTATGGTATTGGCGATGATGATTTATGAATTTTACCCCCTGACACCAGTAATGATCATTTTACTCGCGCTGTTAAACGATCTCCCCATCATGACCATCGCCTATGACAATACCTGGTTAAACCGCAGGCCGGTACGTTGGAAAATGGAGCGCGTTCTTAGCATTGCAACCGTTTTAGGTATTGTTGGAGTGATTTCGAGTTTTGGCCTACTGGTTTTTGCTGAACAGTGGCTACAAATGAAGCCTGAGCAGTTACAGGTGTTTATCTTTCTAAAAATGTCTGTTGCAGGGCATCTGACACTATTTGTCGCCCGCACCCAAAAAGCCTTTTATTCTTCCCCACGCCCCTCACGAACTCTATTCTTTGCGATCATTTCCACCCAAATTATTGCAACAATTATCGTTCTCAATGGTTGGTTTATGCCTGCCTTATCATGGGAGTATGTCGTGATGATTTGGTGTTATGCGATTGTCTGGATGTTTATTTCTGACTTGATCAAAGTACGGGTTTATCATCACCTTGATTTAACTGCGAAACATCATCAAAGCTTTCTGAAAACAGTCAAACAACCCTTGGGGAAACTTTAAAGCCATGCCACAAAGATACAGGCAGGTTATTAATAAGTTTGGTGAGATACGACCATATTATTAATATCGTGGGGGCTGAAAGTCGGCATATTGAAGCATTGTTACCCCTATTTTATAAATATGGCATTACTATTTCAGAAAACAATTGAGCTTCAAAGATTAAAGAACCTCAATCTATTCAGGAAGCAGACTAGAGAGGGAATATGCAGTGATTCAGTCATTATTTTCGCCTAAATACCTTAATCGCTTGCGCAATCCCTCAAGTTCTTCAAGTAGCTCTAATGCCAAAGCAGAACCCGCTGTGTTAACACCCAAATCACGCTCCATATTAAGTACAAAGCGGACTCGCCTTACAGAGACCCCATGAAATTGCCAATTCTCGGCAGCTTCGCCAGATGGCTCCACAATTCCCTCTTCAACAATCTCAATGATTCGTTCCGCTGGCGCATTACAAATTTGGCATAATTCAACCAACGTCAGCCGCTCACCCTCTTCAAGTACGTCACCTGTCAGTAGTGACAATAAATTTTTATTGGTCATGATCAATCAGCCCTCCAAGTGCGCACGGGGATTAAATGTGAGCGCTTTTTCCATATTACGATAAGCCGCCTTCGCCGCGTCTGAATCGGCAGGTGGCAAGGCAATTTGTATCACCACATAAAAATCACCCAGCTGCTTTCCAGGAATTCCTCGCCCTTTTAAGCGTAACTTGCGGCCGGCAGATGAGTTTTCAGGAATTGTCATTTCGATAGTGCCTGTCGGCGTTGGTATCTTAACCTTAGCACCTAGGACAGCTTCCCAAGGAGCAACGGGGAGATCTAGGTAAACATCCCCCCCTTCAACATGATAAAGCGCATGTGGCTGAAATTCTATTTTGAGGTACAAATCACCCGGTCCGCCCTGTCCCATTCCGGCTCCACCCTGTTTTGCCAGACGAATATGCTGCCCCTGACGAATGCCTTTAGGAATTTTGACATTCAGTGTGCGCTCTTTTATCTCTGGGCGACCCTCTGCACTTAACACTGTTTGTTTTAAGGTAATGGTACGACTTGCACCATTGTAAGCATCTTCCAGGTCAATCACAATTTTGGCGTGACTGTCCTCACCCCGCATATTAAAGCCTCTGCGAGATTGACCTTCAAAACCCTGAGAGGCTCCAGCCTGCCCATATAGACTTTCAAAAAAATCACTAAACTGCTCGGCATCAAAATGGTTCGCGTCACCACCCCTAAATTCAAAGCCCTGATCCCAGTCAGGTGGCGGATGGAAATCCTGCCCCCCTTGCCAGTTCGCCCCAAGCTGGTCGTAGGCAACTCGCTTCTCAGGATCTTTCAGTACAGCATAAGCCTCACCAACCTCTTTAAAGCGAACTTCAGCATCGGGCTCTTTACTGATATCAGGGTGATATTTACGTGCCAGCTTACGATAGGCCCGTTTGATTTGATCCTGTGAGGCATCACGTTCGACACCCATGATCTTGTAGTAATCTTTAAATTCCATAATCAATCACTTTTCTAATTCCGGTTGGTAATCTCCATGCATCGCCAAATGGTTGAGATAGGCGCGCTTTAAAAGTGTCTGTTGTGCAACAAGCCTGTTCTCTGGCTTGCCTTGCCATACCTGTAAGGCCGGCTGCTGTAACGCCCGACCAAAAGAGATGCTCAATTGCCAAGGTGCCGTAGCGGCTTGTTGATTGATTGCATTGAGATTGGCTGTCGCCTCTTCGGGCGTCTGCCCACCAGAGAGAAAGTTAATACTTGGAACCGCTGCTGGCACGCTACGACGCAGCGCTTTAAGGGTAGCTGCCGCCACCTCATCAGGTTCGGCACGTCGAGACGATTTGCTAGGTAAAACCATATTGGGCTTCAAAATCATCAGCTCTAAAACAACATGATGACGATGCAAAGCCTGAAAGACGGCTTGTTGTACCGCTTCGGTTACTTCTGCATGGCGACCAATATCATGAACACCCTCCATTAGCACTTCAGGTTCTACAATGGGTACCAAGCCCTCTTGTTGGCAAACTGCTGCATACCGGGCAAGCATTTCAGCATTTGCTTCAATACCCTGTTTACTGGGGAGGTGATGATCAATCGCGTAGACCTCTCGCCACTTGGCAAAACGAGCGCCTTGTGTTTTGTAAATCTGTAACCGCTCTGCCAGCCCATCCAGCCCTTGGGTAATTAAATCTCCCGGCGAAAGCGCCAGTGGGATTTTGCCCTTATCAACCTTAATACCCGGTACTATTTTTTGTGTCCAAGCCAGTTCTGGCAACCTCTTGTTGGCATCTGTTTTTTGCTCAAGCGTCTCCTCAAAGAAGATGATGCCACTAATGTATTTACCTAGGTCGGGCGTTGTAACCAATAGACTCCGCCATGCACACCGGCTTTCTTCGGTTGATTCAACATTAATTGCCTTGAAACGGCTGGCAATGGTCGGTGAACTTTCATCTACTGCAAGAATTCCACGACCCTTTTGCACCAGATCACTAATGGTCGATTCAAGTTCTGTTAAATTTTTCACGTCACAATCCTCCCTAGCAAATCAAGTTTCATTTAATCCTTCAAAGACTACAAACTGAGCCCTCCATGAAATGAGGTTCCCTGATACTTGGGTTAAGGCGGAAATTTTCTCGCTTGATGAAGTTGAGTTTTCATCCTATTCTCCTAATTTAAAATAAAAATAGTCACCATCACTCTTCAGGACTCAGTGATTGATTTCAACTTTAGCAAATACGAAATGAACTAAAAAAATGCTTGTCGTCTCAAAGAGCTTTCTTAACCTTTTTTATACCCCCTTTTTGTGGCATATTCAAGAGAGCAATTGGGCCGTATCTCTGGATAAACTTAACGGTTCTAAGTTTGGCCTTTGTTATATAGGGAAATTAGTGCTGTTTCGAGTATTACTGGCCGCATAACAGACGTTCGATGCAATTAAACTCATCACAGGGAATTGCAGATCATCACAGTTTAACTGGTCACGCCATAAAGTTATCGAGACTTCAGTTCTTCATTATTGCTCATATTTTCTTCTTTAATGTTCAGTTATCAGCCTTGGTAATTTTCCACAATTTCATCAAAAAAAGCTTTGCCTGAATTGGACAAGATGAAGGTGTTTGAGCCTATTTTTTGTAGCATGATGTTGCGCTCTACTAGGATGGGTTTTATTGAGGCGCTAAAGTCTCGTTTCATGGCGGATTTTTCGAGTATTTCTGCGGTATCGGGCATATCTTGAATGGCTTCAAAATCGGCCTCTGTTAGCCCGCCACTTGGGTCTGTTAGTTTGCTGATTCGGTAGTTGTTTTCGGTTAGGTATTTGCCCATTAACAGCAATAGTACACAGGCTTTCATGGTGATATCGGTTTTTAGGCTGTTTGTATCGGTGCTGCCTTCTCGAATGTAGATATAGCTGGGGCTTTCTACAAATTCGTAGCCTGACATTTTATATTGGGTTCGATAATCATCAAGGTTGTCTATTATTTCGGTGAATAAGGGGTTTTCGGTAAAGCTGTTGCTGTTATCTAAACTGTTTTTGTTGATGATTCTGCCGTTCATTAATTCGCTGAAGATGCGTTGGCTTGTGGCTGCGTTATACATTAGCAGGCTCCTTTTTGTATTCGATTTGAAGGTAGTCGAGATAGTGAATACCATCGTCCATTTTGCATTGTGTGGGTTTGCTTGGCAGTTTGGTTTCATACATTGGCAATATCGCTTCAATGCCGTAGAGAATGTCTATTAGGCTGAAATCTTCAAGTGCTTCCTTCAGTAGTTTGAAAATAAACTCGTGTACGTTGGGAATATTGGTTTGATTCGGTGCGGCATATAGTATTTTGCTTATTCGCATTAGGCGGTCTTGGTCTAGTTTATTGGCTGCGGTTAAGGGCCTTAGAACGGTTTTTTTTGGCCGAATATCTTTTTCTTGAACGGTGACAAGGTATTCTTTAAAACGTAATTTTGTTTGATTATCCCAGGTGAGTCTTTTGGAGAATTTATGCTTTTGGCTGCTTAAGCCCTCGAGCACTTTATGATTATTAAATACATTAGAATCTACTGTTAAGTATTTGTTTTTCTTGCGACCATGGCGTAACGGTATGATACTGTTAAGCAGTTCGCTATAGGCACTTTCCATGGCTAAGAAGTAGCTTCTATCTTTTTTAAGATGGCTTGAAAACTGCTCTAGCTTTTTTGTTAGTAAGGCAATATCTTTGTAATAACTGCTGATAACGGTTTTTTTCAACTGAATTTTATTCGCCATGTCGTAGCGCTTTATTTCACCAAAGGCGTAATAATCACTTAATGTTTGAACGGACTTGGAGAACGATTCTGTTTGCACCATATCCATGGATGGGTTGATAAATTCGTAGCACGGTAATACAAACCGGTCGTATAAATCCGATACTTTGTTATACAGATCAGACACGTTTATTTGCTGCGCCCCCGTATCATAAAGTTTATATTCCTGCGCTAATGAATCTACTTGAGCCGTTAATGCATAAACGTTCTCTTTAACTTTAGAGTGTATTTCGCTCATTAAATTGTTAAAGGTACTCAGCGCATCGGTATACGGTTGCGAATCTAAGGCTTGTGCCATTACATGATTAACGGCGCTAACTAATTGCGCGCGCATTTGTTCAAAATCGGCATCGGTTAGTTCTTTTGCTCGTTTAATATCAAGAAACCTGAGTAAATCTATAATCACCCGCTCAACGGTAATCATGCCGCTGTTTTTATCGTGATGAATGAAGATGCCATTTTCAACCAGTGTGGGAATATTCAGGTAAAGATTATCACTGCCCTCGCCCACACAAATAATACGATTGTAATCATTAATGTACAGTTGCTCTGGAATTTCTAGCGAGCCATCATGCTGGTCGATATAATCGAGCATGTTGAAGAACACTTTTTGATGGCGAATAATCGCGCCAATTAATATTTCCCTATTCAGCTTCACCCTTGCGTTGCTCCGTAAGATTCCACATGTTCAGGTAATATATTAAGGTGACAACTTTGCACCATGGGGTGTTTGATCGTTGAGCGGTCGATCATTACCCAGCGTCCCACTTTATGGCTAACGAAGGCGGAAAAGCTCGGTGTTGCACAGAATATTGAAAAGCCATGTTCGGTAATTTGTTCAATGGTTGAATCGGTATTAATTGAATCTAAGGTGCTTATTTCATCCACAATAATAGGCATTTGTAGCTGAACATACTCTGGAGTGATGCGCCTTAATAACACCGCAAGAACAAACGCGGTAATAACGCTGGTTGTACCGCCTGATTGGCTTTTGGTGACTACCTCACCAGTTGCTTTTAGTTGATAGTGGTAATTTATTTCTGCGATGATATCGGCCATTTTCAAACGGCGACTTTTCTTGTTAAAGAACTTTTCAACGAATTTATTTAGCGATTCGTAAAGTTGCGGTTCAAGTAAGGCATCGCCTTGAATATCGTGCTTATCCAACACCGACATTAACGATAAAAAAGCGGGGTTAAGGGTTAGGTGAAGGTTTATTTTTGACAGGTTTGATACGCCTTTACCATTAAGCTCTTTATTAATGTCGGCAACAAAATTATTTAATAAGCTGGCTGAGCCTTTAATTTCGCTAATTTGGTTATTAAACAGTTGGTTATGGCTTTGCACTGCATGTTTCTGTTTGTTTAGATCATAATCGAGCGTTTCAAAAGCCGACCCGTAAGTACGAATAGCTGAATCATAATCTGTCAATTTAAGGAGCTCTTTATGCGTGTCTATATCAGGATGTGGCAGGTCTCTTGTTAAGGCATTAAATTTATTTTTAAAATCACTTAGCAGCTTATTGTAATCACTTGATTTTTGCTGAACCTTAAACGCATAAGCCGCATTGAGTAATTCATTATTGATTGGCTCAACATTGACCGAAACAGGCGTAACCTGCTGCCTTGCTAGGCTTAAATTGTTTTCAATGGCGGTAAATTCCTTTTGCTGGGTTTTTAATCGTGCTAATTCTCTACCCAGCTTTTCTTCTTCACCCCGAAGCGCTCCATGCTGAATGCCAAGTTCACCCATCGTATGAGTATTAATTTCAAGTTCTTTTTCTTTAGCTAAAGCCTCTTCTTTTAATTCGCTAATATCACCTTCTAAGGTATTTAGGCTTTCAATAGACTGAATCTCTGCCTTATTTTGTTTGATATTTTGCTCAGCCGTTTGAATGAGCTCGTCTATATTTTTCTTGCTGGTAACTTTGCGGTGAATCTCTATTTCGCTATCAACATCTTCAAGGGTGTTTTCATGCTTGATGATTGTTTGTTCCCATTCAAGCTGCTTTTTTTGTAAGTTGAATGGGCTGACTTTAGTGTTGCCAAACGCTTCACCTAAAAAGCTAAGGTAGCCGGCATTATCTTGCTGGAACAAATCGGTGAAATCTAAAATAGCCGATTTATCCGTCTGACTTAATGTTGCCGATGCCTCTGCAAATAGAGGGTTAATAGCCTGAAGAATACTTGCTAATTCTGGCTTATCCAATTGATTGAATATGAGTGATTTCTCATCCGCTACCAACATCTTGAGTCGCTTTATTTCTTCCCGTAATTGGCGTTGATCTTCAAGATTCTTTTTTAATAATGCCGCAACACCGCCTTCTTCTTTTAGCGTTGCTAATTTATCGTTTTCGGTGTTTAGCGTATCGTGAAGTATCTCTAATATCTCGGCACTATCCATACCAACATATCGAGCTTTTAGTGATTTTGCCTTTACTAACAAGTCTTGTTTCTTTTCTAATTGCTTATTTATTTGCTCTACTGCGCCTTTGCTTTTATTGGTATCATTAGTACAGCTTGATAACTTTGCTTTCATCGCATTCAGATCATCTGATTTTCTCAGGTAGTCTTGGCTAGTTTTTTGGTAATGAGGCGCATGGTTTTGTTTGGCTAAATCTAATGCTAAATGGGTTGAATAATAGAAGTTTGAGTAATCAGTCATCGCCTCGCCAGCTAGCTGATACCGCGTTTGAACAGCATCGTAATCTGGCTTGGTATTGGCTATTTTTTGTAACCATTCACCTTGTTGATACAGCTGTGCGTGTTGCTCGGTTAATTCTGTTAAGTTAGCATCAAGCCTTTCTTGATCACGGCTACGGCCCATTTCTAATAGTGCAGCAATCGCATTGGGTAAGGTGTTTGATTTAAGACTGCCAGCCTCAAATGCTAGCTGATAAATGTTTCTAAATGCATCAATTGAATTGGGTTTATCGTCCTTTAATGGCAGCACGCAAAAACGCTTTCTGGCAGGCGTATCACGGTAGCTAGAAAACATTAAACTGGTTATTCCTTTAGCGTCACTTAGCTGTTGCCCAGCATTCTTTTTAGTAAATTTGCTCAGTGCGGCAACGCTTATATTGTCGGCAAATTGAGCAGCTTCAGTATCCCAAAATATTGCCCGCATTTGATCGTATGGCACAGGAATAAAAAACCGCCCATAACCATAATTGTTCGACTTATAAAGCACCATGCAAAAAGTGCCCTCTGGGTTATTTACCTCTAAAACAATAAAAGAACGCGCATCAGGAAAATAGAAGTCATACGATTCTTCCATCGAGTAAACACCCTCTTTCCCTTTAAACTTAAACTTACTTTCGCAGCGGTAAAAATCCACTTCAGGAAAAAGTAATAAT
>Ga0209081_1001550_pt1 | contig 13682 bp, 10 predicted proteins | sample GOMGulsemesocosm_4_FD_184636 | JGI IMG/M metagenome (GOLD analysis project Ga0209081, IMG submission 184636) | Methane-oxidizing microbial communities from mesocosms in the Gulf of Mexico - GOM15B Gulf of Mexico (SPAdes) (version 2) | ecosystem: Environmental > Aquatic > Marine > Cold seeps... | reverse complement strand
CTTATCCTTTTCGATAGATTCATTTAATGTATAAGCAGCTGAATAAGGCATGTAATTTTCTAGCACATCCAGGATAAAGCCCTCTTCTATTGCTTGGCGCATCGTATAGCGATGGAAGGATTGTGGTTTATTTGTATCTGATATTGCTTGTGACTCGTCTTCTGGACGACCAAAAAGGGTCATAGTGCTATGCTTCGGTGTTGCGGTAAAAGCAAAGTGACTAACATTGGCAGGTCTAACTCTTGAACTTTGAACCTCTAAAAGCAAATCATCAACGGACATATCTTCCATTTTCTTTTTTGAGTCCATCGATAAAGCGGCTCTTAACCCTTGCGCATTGCTTCCTGTTTGAGAGCCGTGGGCTTCATCAATAATCACGGCAAAACTACGGTCTGACAGTGATTTTTCAGTAAGGATAGCTTCGATTGCATAAGGGAAGGTTTGGATCGTCACGACAATAATAGGCGTTCCAGATGTTAATGCTTTTGCTAGTTGTTTGCTTTTGGATAAACTGCTTTTTTCTCTTTCAATGGCAGAGATAACCCCGAATTGGTGGTCAATTTGTTGCACGGCATCTTGTAATTGAGCATCTAAAACATTACGGTCAGTGACAATAATGACTGAATTAAATATTTCTTTTCCTTCCGCTGATCTTAAGCTAATTAAATCATGGGCTGTCCATGCAATCGTACTGGTCTTTCCTGAGCCTGCGCTGTGTTCACAAAGGTAATTTTTCCCTGCGCCGTTCTTTTTAGCGTCAGTAATCATATTATTGACCGCCTCAAGCTGGTGAAAGCGAGGAAAAATCAAGGTTTCTTTTGTGTAGGGTTTGCCTTTGGCATCTACTTTGTTTTTATCGGTTTCGATATAAATAAAACTATGGAAAATCCTTAGCCATGCATCGGTTGTTAAAATATCTTCCCAGAAATAGGCCGTAGAATATTCACCATCTTCTCTTGCTGGATTTCCTGCGTGACCATTATTTCCTTTATTAAAAGGTAAAAAATAAGTATTTTTACCGTCTAATTTTGTAGTCATTTGAATATCACTTTCAGACATTGCAAAGTGAACAATAGCACCGCGTTTAAAGGTCAATAAAGGCTCTTTACGCTTTGTTTTTGGATCAATGGGTAAACGGTCTTCTTTATATTGTTTTACCGCTAATTCAGTTGATTGAGTGAAATCTGTTTTTAATTCTACCGTTGCAACGGGAAGGCCGTTAATGAAGAAAACTAGGTCAATTTCCCATTCTCTTGTTGGACAATATTTTAATTGTCGAACCACTCGCAAGCGATTTTCTTTGTATTTTTTATTAACTTTTTCATTGCGGTTATCTTCAGGCGCTTTTTGGCCCATGCTGATTTCGCCGGCACCTGCAATTTTAAATCCATTCCTTAGCGTTTCAATTGTTCCTTTTGAAGCTAATCCTTTCGCTAGTCTATCCAATAAAATTGTTTCAGCGGATGAACCATTTAATTTAACTAGTTTTGTCCATACTTCGGGTTGAGTGGCTTTAATCCACTCTATGACATCTTCAGTATATAAAGCGCGTTGTTTATCGTAGTTAGCCGGCTTTCCTTCCAGCCAACCTTGGCTCACTAATTTTTTAGTGATGTAATCTTCAAAATTTATTTCGTGATGGTCTTTAGACATTATGCGACTTCCTTTTCAAAATTTCTCACGTCTATTTTTCCTGTGACAGCTGCGCTTATTAAGGCTGTACGGTGTTCTTTTAGGAGTTCTATTGAGTTTTTTGTTTCTTGTGTTAATGATGCTATTTTACTTGTTTCGAAGTCTAAGAATTTAGTTATAGCACGTTGCTCCTCTAAAGGAGGATAAGAGAATATAAAACCTTTAAATTGATCTTGGGAAATATTTTGCATACTAGAGCTTGTGCCACTACATACTATTTTTACCTGCATCCTATATGTAATAGTTTGTGACCAGTAATGCATAAAAGAAGGTAACGTTCTAGAAAAACTTATTTGCCACAACCTATCTGGCAGGTATATACCATCAGGTACATGAGTAACTAACCCTGCCGCACCAACTAGCTCAGGAGTATTCATTCTACTGACAATTAATGTATTAATTTTTAGGGGACACGCCACCCTGTCGTATTCATCAATGACTACCGCTTTATTTTCTGTTGGGTCAAATTCACCACTATAAACACAACTAGTTTTTAAAACTGCTAACGCACCATTGTCTGCCGGTGTATTAGTTGCATTAACACTTGTTCCGGATTCAATATTAGAAATCACATATTTTAGTGAAGACTGGCCCCAACTCTCCGGCACATCCCCCAGCCATTCAACCCCAGAGTCTTTCATTTTAACAGTTGGATCTAAGCCTTTTGTTACAGCATGACTAATCAATGCTTGGCGTTTTTCCTTTAATAAAGAAATAAAGTTTTCTTTTTCTTTTATTAAAGAGTCTATGCGGGTGGTTTCGCGGTCTAGGAAGTTGGCTATACAAAGCTGCTCTTTATATGTTGGAAAAGGGACTTTTAAACAAATTATATTCTCAATAGCTAAACCTGGCTGAGCAGCTGAAACATTATATTGATTCAAGTTCATAGATCTTAATGTTTCACCAAGCCATTTATGATTAATTTCCAAGCTAGGATAAATAACAACTGCATGTTCAGATGCCCAGAAGTTACCATTTCCATAATTTATATTTCCGCAAAGAGCTCCTTGCCGGCCTATTAAAATATATTTACCTTTATGATTAAAATTCTCAGCATAACCTCTTAATCCATTTCCACCATAAACAGGGTATGACCCTATATTTTTGATTTTTTCTGAAACAATAGCATCACCACTTTTCATAGTTACAATGTATCTTAACCTCTTAGTATCCCAATGCTCAGGAACTTCCCCCAACCACTCAACCTCTGAGTCTTTATATTTTTCGTATGGCTTAAATTTCATTCCGCAACCTCAGCCAGCATAGCTGCAATTCTCGCTTCAGAAACTTTTAGCTCGGCATCAATATCATGTAATGTTCTAGGTGGTGTATATTTATAGAAATAACGATTAAAGTTAATTTCATAACCAACTACCCCTGTTTTTCCATCTTTTTCATCACGTTTACTGTGGTCAATAAAGGCATCAGGAACATGAGGTAAAACTTCTTCATTAAAGTATTCTTCAATATCTTTTTTTAGTGGTACATTTTCTTGATCGTTTAGGTTTGAGTCATGTATTGCTTCGCCTTTTTTATCCAATACGATTTCAAAATCTTGATCGATGACAGTAAAGGTATTCATGATTGCTGTAGCAATTGCTTTAGTCGCTTTACCAAAGCTGTCCTTGTTATTTTTTTCTTTAACAGCTTCTTCAGCCCAGTAATAATCTTTATCACCTAAGTCTGATTTTAAGAAAGTTTTCCAAGCTAGTTTTTGTTCATCTGTTAATTTAGCAAAAGCCGCTTGTTCTTCAAGTTCATCAAGCCCTTCTTCCGTAATAATAAGTTTTGCTCTTAAAGGGCGTTTAATATCAATGCGTCTATAGCCAAAATCAGTGGTATCAAATATTTTAGTGATGTCAGATTCTGTAAATGAATCGTATTCCCTTAAAATATCTTCTATCTGTTTATCATTAATATAACGTCTTTTCTTCCCTTCTGATTTACGCATTGCTGTCCAAGTGTCACTTAAATTAATAAGTTGAACTTTGTCTTTGCGTTCGGCAGGTTTTTTATTGGAAAGTACCCAGATATAGGTTCCGATGCCGGTATTAAAAAATAGGTCATTCGGTAGAGCAATAATGGCTTCAACGTAATCTTTCTCTAGTAACCAGCGTCTAATTTCTGATTCACCTGAACCGGCTTTACCGTTGAATAAAGGTGATCCTGACAGAACAATACCAACACGGCCACCCCCGTTTTCAGGCAGCTCCATTTTAGAAACAAGGTGCATCAAGAAAAGCATTGATCCATCTTTAATTGCGGGTAGTCCTGGACCAAATCTTCCAGCATAACCCAATTCATTTTGTTCTTTTACAACCGCATTTTGATCTTTTAGCCATTTAATTCCAAAAGGCGGGTTAGCTAATCCATAATGAAATTTATTATCGGTTAATTGATCATTAGATAAAGTGCTTCCCTGTTTAATTTTATCTGTTTCATACCCCTGAATCATCATTGAGATCATCGCTAGTGCATGAGTTTCTGGGTCTAATTCTTGACCAAAAGGGACAATTTTAGCTGTTGGGCTTAATTCTTTTATTTGAGCGATACCATCAGAAAGAAAACCACCTGTTCCACATGTCGGATCATAAATTGTACGAATAACCCCAGATTCAACAAAGATTTCTTCATCTGTATGTAAGATTAAGCTTGTTGTTAGGCGCACCACATCGCGAGGAGTCATGAATTCCCCTGCTTTTTCATTAACCGAAGAGGCAAATTTTCTGATTAGGTGCTCGTAAACATTACTCATTACACGATCTGAAACAACATCAGGGTGTAAATCTATGACAACAAAATTATTAACAATCCTGTAAAGCAGTTTTGCTTTGTCTAGTTTAACTAAGGTATTAAAGAAGTCGAATTCTTCAAAAACAACTCTAACATTGGAAGAAAACTTACTAATATAATCTTCTAGGTTAGCTCTGGTATCCGTTGCCCCTAGTGTAGATAAAGTATAGGTACTGGTATTATAAAAAGAAAATTTAGACTCATTAGGTAAGATTAAATCTAAATCAATGTCTGAATCTTTTATTTCGTTGTAACGCGCTAAAACAGCTTCTCTTGTTGGTTCTAATACACATTCTAAACGCCTTAATAGAAGCAATGGCAGCATGATTCGAGCAAAATCCGTATGTTTAAAATCACCCCATAAGTCATCTGCATTTTTCCAGATAAAGTCGGATAGAGTTGTGCTGTTATTGGTTTTTATATTTTCAGTCATGATTAATTTTTAATCCTTTAAAATTTTATAAATTGTTTGTCTACTTACATTAAAGTGCTTTGCAATATCGGATTTCAATGCACCGCCCTTTCTCATTGTGAGTGCTATTTCTTTTTGTTCTTTTGTTAGTGCTGCTGGTCTTCCACCAATGCGTCCATTTTTTCTTGCAACTTCAAGACCTGCATTAACTCTGTCTTTTATTAAATCTCGTTCAAATTCAGCAAGTGACCCGAAAATATTAAAAATTAATTTACCTGTAGTGGTAGTCGTATCAATTGATTCGGTTATCGATCTAAAGCCTACATCCCTTTCATTTAAATTATTTATGATTTCTAATAAATTTTGAAGCGACCTTCCTAAACGGTCTAATTTCCATACTATTAATACATCTCCAGGTCTTAAAGATTTCAAACATTGATTTAATTCAACTCTTTCTTTTATTGCACCTGAAACTTTCTCTTCATAAATAATTTCACAACCAACATTTTTTAAAGCATCAATTTGTAATTGTGTATTTTGTTCTTTTGTTGAAACTCTTGCGTATCCAATTTTCATTTTTTCACATATGTTTAATTAACATTTTACACGATCAGTTTATTAACATCGTTTTTTAACATTAAACACTATAAATTAGCTATTGTTAATTTTTTATCTATCTTTTTTTCTGATGTTAAAAAAAGAGGTGTTTTTTTAACATCAGTAAAAGGCTAAAGAATATATCTTTTAGCCTCTAATCTTTTATTTTTCTCGAAAAAAGAAAAAATGGTACAGAATAAAAATGTTTTTTTACTATTTAAAAGTGCAAAAACATCCTTTTTTTTGAGAAAAATGCTTGAATTTTTTCTTATTTTTTTAAAAAAAATTGAAAGTTGGAAAACGCTACAAGATAGATAGATAAAGAGATTGAGCATGATTGAAAATGTTTTATTTTACCCTTATATATAAATAAACTAAGTAAAAGGGCTTCCGCCCAAAGGCGTGAAAATACGGTTTTCTTCTTCGGCAGAAATGGACACAGGTATTTTCATATGCATCTTTTGTATCTTGATGAAAAAAAATTATGGAGGTATTTTTTCTATTTTATTCAGTAAAATCAGTCTTTTTTTATTATTTTTCACTAATTTTGAAAAAATGATGCTTTTTAGCCTTTTAAGTGTAAATTTACACTTATTTACTATAAATTTGTAACTGTAATTTATTCTAAAAGTGTAAATTACAGTTTTTACAGTTACAGTGTAAACCGTAAATGTTTTGTTTGTTTTTACAATAATACATAATTACTCAATAAAACTGAGTGTTTATGCTATTTTATGAATTTTAGATGTTCCATATATTTTTTAAGCTAAAAAATATAGTAAAAGGTTAACTAAGATAGTAAAAGAACAACTTAGTATATCTTCTATTATCTTTTAGTATCTTTTGTAGTAAGATAAAGTTTTTAATATAGAGAAAATTATAATTATGATTATTTTGGTAGGAAGTCAAAAAGGGGGCTGCGGCAAATCAACGATTGCAACGAATATTGCTGCTGCATTAGCTGTCCAAGGAAAAGATGTGATGTTAGTTGATGCTGATAGACAAGGATCAAGCTCCAATTGGTTTTTAGATCGCTCTGAGAATGAAGATTTAGCGCCAGTTCATTCAGTTCAAAAATTAGATGACGTAAGGATTTCAGTACTCGACTTAAGTAAACGCTATGAGTATGTAATTATTGATGCGGCCGGAAGAGATTCACAAGAACTAAGAACAGCAATGATTGTTGCCGATGTTTTTATTATGCCGGTGCGCCCTTCGCAATTTGATCTTGATACTGTTCCAAAAATGAGAGAAATTTATAATGACGCAAAAATATTAAATAGCAAATTAAACTTTTTTGCAGCAATCACCATGGGGCCTACAAATCCTATAGTTAATGAGTCTAAAGATGCTCAAGAGTTTTTTAAAAATTATCCAGAAATCACTTTATTAGAAACCATTATTCGGGAAAGAAAAGTGTACAGAGATGCTATTAGTGGAGTGGGCAAAGGTGTGGTTGAGCTAGATAACGCTAAAGCGAAAAAAGAGATAAACGACTTAGTTAAGGAGGTTATCTAATGGCTTTTAAAGAAAGAACAATAAAAAGCGATCAAGATCTCGCCGCTGAAGAGAAATTTATTGCGGGCGCAGATAAAACAGCTGATGAAGTAGAAAAAGAAGCTGAAGTTGAAAAATTAGATCCGAACGCTGTACGAAAAAAGCAATTAGGAATAAAAGTAAATGACTATGAAATGTTGTTACTTCAACGTTTAGCAGATAAAACAGATCGAACTATTTCGGCAACTATTAGATATGCAATCAATAAAGCAATCAAAGATCATAGTGTTAAAAAGCGACAATAAAAGTATAGCTTAGTATATCTTTTATTATCTTAGTATAACTTTTACTATCTTTTTTATACTTTATTAACAATCAATTAAAAAAGTAAGGAGCGGAATGTTAGACGCTTTATTATTAATCAGTTATAATCTTAATAATCGCTTGAAAACTTTATGTGAAATAAAGCTTCAGGCATAAAAAAAGCAGCTACTTGTAAACAAATAGCTGCTTTTTTAAATTCTTTCAACCCAAATTAAGATGAATTTCTTGGCGGAACCTAATCTTAAAAAGGATAAATACAATAAGGAATAACTAAAACATTCAAATTTAATTATAACCCATTTTTTTATTCAAACAAATAAATCCTTGAAAATTTACTGTTTGAGCTGATATTTTAACACCATAAAATATCTAAATAAAGAGAATATATCTAATTTGAGTGTTTTTTTTAAACATTCATGAAAAATAACAATAAAAATTTAAAGAATCTTTGTGGTGATATCACGGGATTTATCGACTTAGATAAAAAAACATCTAAAATAAAAAATGGCAAAACAGGCCATTTTCATCATAAAGGTGAATCAGACCGAACTTGGATAACAACTCCTGATTTTTTTGAGCATCTCTCTCAAGAAACTGATGCAACAATTTATGTTTGTCCTAGAACTGTTGATGCTAAAGAAGTTGCTGCATTATTAAAAGACAACAACGAAAAATTCAATCTATATATTCCAACTCTATGCCATATATGGCATAAATTCGCTGTAGAGCAACGTATTTCATTTGTTCATACAGATGATGAAAAACTCAACTTTCGTTATTCAACACGAGAAAAAACAGCAATTTCTGAAGAAAAATTATTTATTGATAATGACCTAATGAAATCTCCTGGGGGCATTACAATTGCCTCTACCTCTATATCAGCTCATTATCAAAATTATCTTCTCGGTGGCGCAATCTCTGCGACTTCTAATGCAGTGCTCGGTTATAAAAATCGTTATTTTCAAACAAAATATCCTGATTTTTTTAAAAAAATTCAAAGCTTTAAATTCTCTAATAAAGAGCGTACTTCTTATAATTATCTTAATTCTACTGTTATCAATGAAAAATTAGATGAACAAATTTCATTTTCTGATAATTTTAAATCGATTGACTCATCTAGAGTTGAAGATATGAAGGAAGGTGTTTTCCTTTGGAATCAAATTGAGGGGTCGGGAAAAACAGGGGCTATCGCTAATTCTTTAGAAAAAAGTTCTGGTAGATTTTTAGCTATATCGAACACAGAAGCACTGGTTGGTGAATTAGCCAATAGATGTGATTGTGTAAGTTATAAAAACATTTCTGCAATTAAATCAGGATTTCATTTTAATCGCGTTGCAACATGTCTAAATAGTCTTACAAACCCTGTTATTTCAGCGTTTAGCGATGATTTAGATTGTGTGTTTTTTGATGAATTTTTGTCTATTTTAGATGCTTTAGCTTCTGGTACCCATATTTCTGACGCTGAAAGACCAAGACTCTTAGAAAAAGTTACAAGCATCATAAGGGGTACTAAAAAAATAATCATTGCTGATGCAAATCTAAATCAAGCTGCCGTCGATTTTATTAAATCTATTCGAAATGATATTAGTATTGTTGATTTTAACTATAAAGTTTATAAAAAACCGGATGCTATTTTTTATGATTCTCAAGAAAAAATAGTACAAAAAATTATCGATAGAGCTGTGGTTTCTACTGAATGTATCACTATTTTTACTGATACAAAAAAAATGGCACTTACTCTCGAAAAAGTGCTTTTAAAGTCTGTTAAAAATCTTGAAGCTGGACAGATCGCTTTGCTTCATGCGGAAAATAAAGCAGGAGATGAGCATCGATCTTACGATAAAAAATTCTGGGATGATATTGATGGAAACCTAAAAAAATACAAAATAATGATTTCATCTCCAGTAATAGGGTCAGGAATATCTCTTGAAAAAAACATTGATGAAAATACATTTTGTTTGTTTTCAGGACATTTAAATGTACCTGCATATCTTCAACAGATAGCAAGAAATAGAAGGACTACAGATCTTCATATTTATTTTGATGAACGCTCAGAATATGAGCACCAGCTGATCAATAGAGATCAAAAATTATCGCTAATGGGTTCATACGATCGATTAGATATTTTTTATTTAACTCGTATGCAAACAGAGCAAGATATTAAATCCAATAAAATTGAATATTTTATGCGAGCTATGTTCCGCAAAGGATATTCATTAGTTTGGAATCAAAAAAATGAAATAACAGCTGAAATTGATTTAAAAAAATGTGCTAAAGAAGTTAAGGATGATCGTGTTAGGGCTGTTCAGGATGCGCATGACGATGCTATTTTAGATCCTATATATCACTCAAAGTTATCGAGAAAATCAAGGACTACACAAGCTGAAAGCGATGAGCTTACACGTTTTAATTTAGCTCGAATTTTTTTTGAAAGTCCGGATATTGATACCAAAGAAAAAATAGATGTACTTCCAGAAACATTTAAAATCCTACGGAATTTAGAGCTTATTAGAACTGCTTTACCCATAGTAAAAAAACTTGATGAAGAAGATTCAGCGATTGCTAGTAAGAAGCGTCATTATGTTAATAAACGCGATATGTTGTTAATTCTAAGAAGAGCTGAAGCTCCATCCAAAACAGTTTGTAAAAACATTATAAAAGAATTTATTTCTAATGCTCCTAAATATCAATTGTTAATTTCAGCAAATTTAGGATATTGGAAAAAAGAATTTGAAACGATAGATCATATCCAAATCGTGAGCAAATTATGCAAAATTCATTTTGGTTTTGAAATCATAAGAAAAGGAAAGGAGATCAAAATAAAACATCATTTTGATTTCAGAAAGGTTGATAAAAAACGAGCTGAAAATAACTTTTCAATTATCAAAAATAGCAACGAAAATGACCAAATTTTTTATGATTTTTTTCAGAAAAAATTGGAAAGTGAAAATTTCTATAGGGTATATGGCCAAAGGGATGTAGCATGATTAAGAACATTTTATTTTGCTATTATATATAAATAAAAATAATTATTTCCTAAAGCGCTTTCGCGCTAAAGCGTAACCACACGGTTTTCTTCTTTCGGCAGAAATGATGCGGCCAGTAGTGATAATCATATTTTTATGCTACCAAATTGATCTACTCTTAAGAACAATTTGGTAGCAGGCTAAGGATTAAGTATTGATTTATTTGCTGCTAAAATATATATCTTATAGCTATAAAATGGAGCTAAATATGAATAAATTTACGGTTAAAACAGCTGATACATTTGAGATTTATAGAGTAAAAGTTAAATCTTTATTTAAGAAGATTAGGGTGGTTAAATTTGATCCAGAGAATGATACAACATTTAAACAAAGTACTTCGGAAACTGCATCCTATGCAGCTGAGATGTCAGCTGTATCAAAAAATGCAAAATCGGTATTTTTAATATTGCATTTATACAAAATAAAAGATATAGAAAAAATAGATATGACACCAACGTTAGCTAAAAATATTCTAAGAAAAATTGTTGGTAAAGGTAAGGGAGTTTCGTTTTCGACGTTATTAAATAATTTTGCAATAGACGAACGAACATCAAAAGATAAATCAAAAGATTTTGAAAAAATAGATTATATCTGTGAAAAATATAGCTACATAAATGATGAATTAAAAGTTTTTATGAATGAATTAAGCAAGATAAGAAAAAAAGTTAAGGGAAATTAACTGCTAAAAGATATATTTTTTAGCATGAAATATAGTCATATCTGATTTTTTTGTTTATTTGAGTGAAATAAGGGATAAAAATATCTATATTAAGTGTAAATTTACAGTTTATCTATTAACTGTATTTATTGATAGTGATATAATAAGTGTAAATTACAGTTTTACAGTTACACTGTAAATTACAGTTTATTATATTATTTAGAGGTATTAAAAATGAGTGAAGAAAAAAAGAGAGTTAAATTTGAAGATGTCGTTAATGCGTTAACTAAAGATTCGGAAGGCAATGATTTAGTTGAGCAAATCAATCCTTTCCAGACAAATTCAGCTAAAATCAGGAAAATCATAGGTTATGGTGGACAAGGCACGATTCAAGCTCATTTAGATTCGATAAGAAATGAGATAAATAAAAAAAATATGGAAGCTAATAGCTATCAGTCTGAAGCACCGAAAGCTCCAAGGGAGTTGGTTGATTCTTTATGGGCAGCTGCATGGACAAATGCACAAGTAGCAACTTTATCGCGTATAGATCAACTTATTGTTGAACGTGATACTTTGAAATTACAGATAGATACACAATCAAATGACATTGAAAGCTTAAGCGAGCAGGTCGATGAATTTGAAGTTCTGGTAACTGAGCTTCAAAATGATATTGTAAATAATAAAGTTATGGTTGAAAAAATAGAAGCTGATGCAGAACAAAATATTGAAAATGTAAGAACAGAATTAACGAATGAAAATATTCTTTTAGAAAAATCAAAGGGAGCAATTGAAAGTGATTTAATGGAGTTAAAGCATAAATTTGAATCTGTGAAAAAAGACGCGTTACATCAAAAAGAACTTTCTGATAGAGATGCTGAGATTGTTAAAACAACAATGCAATCAACGATTGATAACTTGAATGAAAAAGTGTCTGAGTTAAAAGCAATGAGAATTTCGGATTTAAAAGATATGAAAGAAGTCGATATTTCTAGTAAATAAATCACACTCCTGTTTGCTTATTTTTGTTTAATTAATTAAGTAAGTAAGCAGGATGCAAAAAGAAGAAACCATCTAGTTACGTTTTTGAGCGATAGCGATTTTTTTTACAGTATCTAAAGATGTTTTTCAGAATAGGATTTAATTGTTTTTTTACTTATTTTTAGTTGAAATGTTTCTTTTAAAATAGTTGAAATATTTTCATAGGATATTTCTTTTGATTGTATTTTTTCTTTATTTTCTAATAATAAAATTCTTAGTTGTTCGAGTTGGTTCTTTATTTTTTCTTTTTTATTCATAATATATAGTAAGTTTTTATTTACTGTTTAGTATATATTCAAAAGTTATTTATGTTAAATATTAACTATTTTTGCTTTTTACGATAATATATATTATATAGTTTTTCTTTATAGGCACGTCAGCCATTGTTAAACATTTTTCCGCTACGCTACAAAATATTTAACATGGCACTGTGCTTTAGGTTGCACCTAAAAACCGCTTGAAGATCAAAAAAAGACTGCATACGCGAGGATTTATGTTATGAGTAAAACAGAAAAAGAAAATAGAATTTTCCATATTGCAACAAGAATGACAAAAAGTGAGTATGCAGAATTTTCATTAAAAAATATGAATGCGAACGGTGAAAAAATAATTAGCGAAAGTGAATTTATTCGTCAGTCATTATTGAAATCAGAAATTAAAATAAATGATTCTGAGGTTGATCAATACAAATGTTTTATTTTAGGAAAAATTAGTAACAATGTTAATCAATTGGCAAAGCGATTAAATGAAGATAATAAGTTAAATAAAATATCTGAAGATACTTATAAGGAAGTTTTATCAGAACTAGTTAAATTAAATGAAAGTGTTGTTAAGTTAAGTAGCTCAATTTAATTTTATGTTAATAAGAATTACAAAAAATGTTTCTGGTATTGAGCATTATTTAGAAACGGGGAAAAAAGTAGGGAGAGATAAAACTCGTGATGAGTTAGATAAAAGAGTTCATCTTGCGGGTGATATGCATGCTTTTTCTGAAGCAGTTAAATACACACAAAAAAATAAAAAATGGAAGGATAATTATTTTCATTTAACAGCTTCTTTTGCAATTGAAAATAATGATTTAGATGATGAAACTTTAAGAAGAATTACAGATGATTTACTCGATTATTATTTTTGTGATTACGATAAAAATGATTTGATTGTAGCTTGTGAAGCGCATCGACCAATTGTTCAAAGTGATAAAGACAAAACTACTGGAGAGCTTCATCAGCGCTTATTGCATCTTCATTTAGCTGTATCAATGTTAGATGTAATTACTAATAATCAAATCCGGATGATTCCATTTAAGCTTGAATCTGACAAAGCTTTTCAGTCATTTTTAGCTGAAAAATATGATTTAGTTGATCCTGCAGATAAAAAAAGAAAATTTAAATCAACGAAAAAAGAAATAATTTCGCGATGGAATAGCAATACAGATATCGTAAGTAAACAAACAAAAGTTTCTGAATTAAGAAGTGTTTTTAAAGAAGTTTTAGAGGGTGTTGAAAGTATTGATGAAGCTGTAAAAGAACTTTATAAGCTTGATTTTGTTGATTCTGTAGCGTTTAAGGTTCAAAAAAAATCAGGTAATAAATATCTACAAGTTAAAACTTCACTCGGAACAAGAAATATAAATTTACGCGGTAAA
>Ga0209081_1001547_pt1 | contig 13700 bp, 18 predicted proteins | sample GOMGulsemesocosm_4_FD_184636 | JGI IMG/M metagenome (GOLD analysis project Ga0209081, IMG submission 184636) | Methane-oxidizing microbial communities from mesocosms in the Gulf of Mexico - GOM15B Gulf of Mexico (SPAdes) (version 2) | ecosystem: Environmental > Aquatic > Marine > Cold seeps... | reverse complement strand
AAGATTAACTAAAAGGCTTTATAGATGAGTGTTGCACTAAAAGTATTTGCATTTATTGGGGTTCTATCCGTTTTCATATTTGTTGTCGGTCTTTTTTTGGATGTTAAAAGTTTTGATAGAACAACAGGTGGTTATGAACCTCCGTACGAAGGTGTGACCGGAGAACCTGTCGACTGGGCTAGTATGGATCTAACATCCACGGGTCTGGTGAAAAGAGGTTATGTGGTCAATGTTGTTGTGAATGGCACGACTGGAATGATAAGTTTCGAAATCCTTAAACAGACAATTGACTGGCAAGTTTTTTCTGGTCGAGCTTTAGCCGTACACAAGCCTAGAGAAGCCCTCATTCAGCGTGGTTTTAAGCCAGAGTTTTAAATTTGTACAACAAGGCGCGGTTGTCGGAAGTCAACACGTTTGCTTCGCTATGGTCTTGCCGCCGTAGGGTCAGGGTTCGGGGTTAGGTCTTTATTTTTGCAAGGGTTATTTCTTGAGCATGACAAGCTAACAAAAAACCGGAGTGCATCTATTGTCATGGCTTATAGCAGCGAGGATTACACACCTTAAAGGAAGTGGTTTTTATTCAACGGCCTATTAGGGGGATTCATGGTTTTATGCAAGAATAAAGACCTGCCCCAGTTCCTTTTATAGGCCCTGCACATTATATGGAAATTCGAACTATTTCATGGGAGCAAACGATCCCACTTCGCCATTGCGTATTATGGCCAAATAAGCCTCCAGAGTTTTGCCAAGTGGAAGGTGACCCAGAGGCTTTACACTTTGGCGCTTTTATAGATGATGTACTTGTTTGCGTCGCTTCAGTATTCTTAAACCACAACAAAGCTCGTTTACGAAAGTTTGCTACTGATGAGCATTATCAAAACCAAGGCATTGGTTCAACAGTGTTACTGCATATTATTGAATTTCTGAAAGGCTCGAACGCTGAGTATTTTTGGTGTGATGCTAGAGAAGCCGCTTTAGGTTTCTATATGCGTTTTGATATGTATAAATCTAGTGAACGTTTTTATAAGTCAGGTGTTCCTTATTTCAAAATGGGAATTGCTTTATAGTAAGTGAAATCGGCATATAACAAGAAAATTAATCCGACCGCAAAAGATGCGGTGGCTTATTTAAGGCGTTATGTAACACCTACAGATATCTACACAAATAACGGGCTCAGGTACAACGTATTAAACTTTACCTTTACCAGCCTTGGTATAAACAACTATGACAAACCGACTGCCTCAGAAAACCTCTTCGACTATATCGACGCTTGACGATCTTGCGAAGTTGGCAAACTACTCCTTCATGGACACGCTTAGCTGTGATCCTGACGCGACAGACAACGGTGCGGACCACGCGCCACGACAAGTCTTCACGGGCCATTATGTTCCCGTCAATCCTACTCCAATCAAAGACCCTGAGTATGTAGCGCACAGTAAAAACTTTTTTTCTGAGCTGGGCTTCGCCGACAGTCTGGCTGAGTCCTTTGACTTTGTTCGCCTGTTCTCCGGCGACACCTCTCAGGTTCCAGAGCCGATGCGCAAGGTCGGTTGGGCGACTGGCTACGCACTTTCTATCTACGGCACTGAATACATCCAACAGTGCCCGTTCCAAACCGGCAACGGCTATGGAGACGGCCGTGCCATTTCTGTGCTTGAGGCTGTCATTAACGGTCAACGCTGGGAAATGCAGCTAAAAGGTGGCGGTCGTACGCCCTATTGCCGTGGGGCGGACGGTCGTGCTGTCTTGCGGTCGAGTATCCGCGAGTTCTTGGCTCAGGAGCATATGCACGCACTGGGCGTGCCCACATCACGGTCGTTGAGTTTGTACGTTTCAAAAACGGAGACGGTAAATCGACCGTGGTATTCGGAGGGCTCGCACTCGGAGAATCCCGACATGCTTATATCTGAAGCCGTCGCTATCTCGACACGTGTCGCACCGTCGTTTATCCGCGTCGGCCAACTCGAACTTTTCGCTCGCCGTGCCCGTAAAAACGAACACCCTAAAGCGCTGGAAGAACTCGAGAAGATGGTGCTGCACTTGATTGATCGTGAGTACGCTGAGGTTGTCGATAGCCAACTCAGCACCGCAGAAAAAGTAGTGTTGCTGGCGCGCGAGTTTTGTGGCCGCCTCACGTCACTGGTGGCGAACTGGATCCGTGTCGGCTTCTGCCAGGGTAACTTCAACAGCGACAACTGCGCAGTCGGTGGTTTTACACTGGATTATGGTCCCTTCGGCTTTTGCGATGTCTTTAACCCACATTATCAGCCTTGGACGGGGGGCGGTCATCACTTCTCGTTCATGAACCAACCCAACGCAGCGCAACGCAACTTCGAGATGCTTTGTTCGGCGTTACGGCCTTTGCTGGCGTCGAATCAGGACTATTTGCTAGCGCTCGACGAGGTTCAAAGTGGATTTTCGACAGTCATGCACAGCCAAATGGAAAAGATGTGGGCTGCCAAGCTGGGGCTGGATATAGGTACCTTGAACACAGCGTCCCAGCAGGCGGTTTTCAGCGAATTGCTCAGCGATCTCGAAACACTCATGATGCAAACGCCGGTCGATTACACTATTTTCTTCCGCGAGCTCTCGTCGATACCCGACGACATTAGCTCACTGAAGAAAAGCTTCTACAAAACTTCAGCGCAAGATACAGACCTCAAAGAAATGGACAAGCGCTGGGCAGAGTGGCTGGAAAACTGGAAAACGCTCCTCAACAGCTCCAGTGATGCTAATGCTACTTCGTCCCGATCCCGTGAGGAAATTTCTAGGCAGATGAAGCTGGTCAACCCAAAATACATTTTGCGAGAGTGGTTTGTTGTGCCGGCTTATCAGCAAGCAACGGCGGGGAATTACTCGCTAATTCGAGAACTGCAGGACGTGATGACACAGCCATATACAGAGCAGTCGAAGGAAGTCGAGGATAAATACTATCGATTGAAACCGGCTGAATTTTTTGAGGTGGGTGGATTGTCCCATCTTAGTTGTTCGTCGTGATGCGTTGGGCTTAAACAAGTAGTGCCAGAAACAACTTAATAGTGACGGCTTTTATTCGTATTAATAAAAGATGGCTAAAAGTTGTCACTGACCTTACTGATAGGGCTCTACAGCTTGAATAATTCGCAGTAATTCGGACCAGGTCTTTGTTTTTGCAATGGTTGTTTCTTGAGCATGACAAGCTAGCAAAAAACCGGAACGCATCTATTGTCATGGCTTATAGGAGCGGGGGTTACACCTTAAAGGAAGAAGGTGGGTTTTATTCAACGGGTTATTAGGGTTATTGGTGGTTTTATGCAAGAATAACGACTTACCTTCGCTTCGCTCATTGCGGCACAAAAATTTCAACACTTTGTCTGCCGCTTAAGCAAAGCGTTATGTATATTCACTAAATATCTATTTATGCTCGAACCGGTGAATTCGAGTATAAGTTTTATCAATTTCACCAACAATATAAAGGAAGTAAAATGAGTAAAGGTACAGTTAAATGGTTCAATGCTGACAAAGGCTTTGGTTTCATTACACCAGACGATGGTGGTAAAGACCTTTTTGTTCATCACTCAGAAATTCAAAGTGGTGATCAGTACGCAACGCTGAATGATGGTCAAGCTGTTGAATTTGAAGTTGGTCAGGGTCAAAAAGGGCCTTGTGCAAATAAAGTGGTTGCAGTTTAAATCCACACATAACAATGCCTTTCAACGGACACAGTCGCTATCGCGCCTAGTCCGTTGAAGGCGGCGTTATATGCCTAGTGAAGTAACGCATAATCTACAATGAGTTCGTTGTTTGAAAAAGATATTCACTGTCCGTATTGTGGGGAATTGATTTCAGCCCTCATTGACTGTTCAGTTGATGAGCAAGACTATATAGAAGATTGCCAAGTATGTTGTAGGCCGATCAATTTTAAGGTTCACACAACAAGTGATGGGGACCCGCTGGTAACCGTATCAGATGAAAATGACGTTTAAACTTAAGGGTAAACGGAACTTGATAGCGTCCTCTTTGATACTTAAGCGCGATAAAAGGACACATGGCAAAAGCATTAAATTATCTAGCAGGCTATTCTGAAACTGCTCAATTTCAAGTAGAAAATCTGATTGCCCAAAATAAGTTATCTGACTTTTTACTGCAGAAATACCCAACCGCACACACGGTTACCAATAACAAAGCACTCTATCATTATGTGATGGGGTTAAAGAATCAATTCCTGCGTAAGTCTAATCCACTCAGTAAAGTGATTTATGATGATAAGTTGAACGTTTTACACCAGGCTTTAGGTTTGCATTCCTTTGTTTCGCGTGTGCAAGGCGGTAAGTTAAAATCAAAAAATGAGATCCGTATTGGTGCTGTATTCAAACGCGCCCCAGATGCTTTTTTAATGATGATTACGGTACATGAATTAGCACATATCAAAGAGAAACAGCATAATAAGGCGTTTTATAAACTCTGCGCCCATATGTTACCTGACTATCATCAATTAGAATTTGATACCCGTTTATACCTCACGCATTTAGATCGCGTTGGTAGGCTATACCCGTCATGAACAAAACACAGCTTAGTATTGGTCTTATCAACCCTAAAAGCCCGGATAATGTTGGCGCTATTTTGCGTGCGTCGGCTAATTATCAGGTTGATAGCGTGTTTTATACGGGTACTCGCTATCCTCAAGCGTTAAAGCGAGCGGGGCGTTCGGTCGATATGAGCCGTAAACTGGGCAAAGATATTCCCATTACTCAAGCTCATTGCCTGCTTGAAGCAGTCACTGACAATGTAAAAAGAGTCTGCATAGAATTTGTTGAAGATGCCATTGCCTTGCCAGAGTTTACCCATCCCGAACAAGCCCTGTATATTTTTGGCCCTGAAGACGGCTCTATCGAACAAGATATTATTGATAAAGCCGACCATGTTGTCTTTGTGCCCACCATTTCTTGTATGAATCTATCGGCATCGGTGAATGTGTTGCTTTATGATCGGATGGCAAAATCGTATGCTCATAGTAATAAACGGCGCGATAACAATGCCCTTATCAAAACTAGCCGCGATACCAACAACCGCTTAAAAGTTAACGCCACAACATGACATAATCGGCTCTATCAAAGTCAGGCAGCCGGTCTTTATTTTTACAAAGGTGACTTCCTGAATATGACAAGCGAGTAAAAAACTGGAATGTATCTATTGTCATGGCTTCCATTAATTTAAATACCTTGGAGCAATAAATGAATACAGTAATCGATGATGTTGACTATGGCCCGTTAGCACAACTCATTGGAAAGTGGGTTGGGAATAAAGGCTTAGATACAGCGCCGGATGCAGATGCAAACCCTGATGAGACGGCGTTTACAGATGAAATGACTTTTAGTATTTCTGGTCCGGCTGAAAACGCAGAAGAGCAAAATATAGTATCTATTAAGTACCATCACGTCGTTCGTAAGTTAGAGAATGGACGTGTTTTCCATGATCAAATAGGTCATTGGTTTTACGAAAAAAGTACAAATATTATAATGCACTCTTTAAGCATACCTAGAGCAGTGTGTTTACTGGCTGGCGGAGAGTATCAAGAACGTAATGGTAACAGTATATTTAATGTAGAAGCCAAAGCGGGGAGCGACGCATATGGAATTGTACAATCACCATTCATGTTAGAGAAGGCAAAAACAAAAGCATTTAAAATGAACTTGTCCGTTAACGGTAATGTGCTCAACTATCACGAAGTTACGTCGTTGCACATTTATGAAAAAGATTTTGAACACATAGATAAAAGCACATTGTTCCGTGTCACATATGAGCAGGGATAAAAGCTAACAAATCATTCACCCCGATCTTTTTACACGCCGCGCCGCTCCATATAAAAAGGCCGGTTAACTCCAACGTTAAGTAATTTATTCGTAAGAAAGATCATGAAATATATAGAAAAATTCTACAAGATAACGGATGGGCTATTGTCTCCTATTGTTAATAGGCTAGTATCTTCAAACGTTATGTCAGACCGTCTTAATAATGAGAAAAGTGCTTTTGATGATACGCGGAAAGATTACACTGAAAAAACATTAGGCGCGATTCATGATCGCGCTTCTACAATGGTTTCACACTTATCCCTTATGCTGGCTGTTTGCTTTTTCCTATATGAGAGGAAAGACTTTGATAATTTACATATAGTTATTCAACTAGCATTAACTATTGATACGCTCATTTACATATTTTTGGTATTGCTTTCAATACGCTGCTTAAGATCAATAGGTTTGGACCGCGATCTCCCAAAAAAAGATGAATACTTTGATCATGTTCATCAAGAAATGGTATACAAATACAGCATTATGGAAATAGTAAATTCCACGACAATTGCTGCAACTATATTTTTAACCGGTATATTTCTATTTCTTACATATGCCTAGCAAAGCATCAATCGGTCACAAATCAACCATATATTAAGTCGACTGCTAAATTAGGCGTGCTATTTCTTCATTACGATGAATTAGAGCGAGTGTTCGAAGAGTTGAAAAGTGCTTAGCTGAAGAGTTTAAGGTGGGATGATCTATATGTATTTTTATGGTGTTAGCGACATTTTAAAGCGCGGCTGTTGGGCTTGAATGAAGCATTCTCCGAACTAAAAAAGCTCGAAGAATACCCATCTTATTAGCGTTTAGCTTTTGCTAAGGCTTGATCAATATCTTCTAGAATATCGTCAATATGCTCAATACCGATTGATAGACGAATAGTGTCTTCGGTAACGCCTGCGCTGGCTAGCTCTTTTGGAAAGTCAGGGGCCAGGTCTTTATTTTTGCAATTGTTACTTCTTGAATATGACAAGCTAGCAAAAAACAGGAATGCATTTATTGTTATGGATTATAGGACTAGCGGGTATACCTTAAAGGAAGTAGGTGGTTTTTATGACTTACATTACTCAACAGTTAGCAGGGCTGCTTATGGTTCGCTGTAATAATCTCAAGTTTCTAATTAAGGGGCTCTATTCAGTGATAAAGGTAGCACTAATAAAATGCCAAACACACCGCCAAAAGCGGCGTTTCGCTGAGCTGACTCTACTTTTGGCGGCAGGTGAGCTATGTCGTTATGTGCTTTCAAATGTCAGACATTTTAATAAATGGCGGCATTTTGTAACCCCAATTTAATACGGAGATAGATATGAAAATTATGAGCTGTAAAGAATTAGGTGGGGCTTGTGATAAAGAGTTTCATGCCAATTCATTTGATGAAATAGCAGAAATTGGTAAGCAACATGGTATGGAGATGTTTCAAAAAAAAGATGAAGCTCACCTTAAAGCAATGAGCGAAATGCAGCAACTGATGCAAAACCCTAAAGCAATGACTGAGTGGTTTGATCGTAAAAGAAAAGAATTTGACGCATTACCTGAGAGCTAGAAAGAGTGGAATTTAAGCCGAAGACACGCCGCGTTTCTGCATCTGTAGAATCAGCGCTCTTGGCGTCAAAAATGAGAGGGCTGGGGGAAGGCTTGCCTTGTGGTGGAGATTGTTTTTTTGATAAAATCACGTTCTAAATTAGAAAAAATTCTAAGGGCTAAATGATAAGGGCGAGTCGTTAACGCAAACAACGGCTCGACGGCTCTATTTCTCCTTCATTAACTCAGCCCACTTAACTCCATTCGGAATATATATGAAATTATTAATACGTAACTTAGATCGATCAACGACAGAAGATGAGCTGAAAGCTTTGTTTGAAAAAATTGGCACAGTTCAATCTTGTGATTTGGTGATGGATCGAGAGAGCGGCGAGTCTAAAGGCTTTGGTTTTATTGAGATGCCTAAGTCGGGTGAGGCAAAAATCGCCATCAGAAAGCTAAACAACAAAGAGCTTGGCAACAATAAAATACGTGTTAAAAAGGCGGAAGATAAAGCGTCATAACAGATGAATTAGTGGGGGATTGCAGGTCTCATCGCCGTCAAGAATAGCGGAGGGCGGGTTTTCTGATGTTTCACATTAAGTATGTAGCAAGCCTGATAGCCCTCCCCAGCGACTCCTAGTCGCTGGGGCAAAAGTTTTTTGCGGTGGACTCGGGCAGGTCATAATATTGATATAAACAAGTCATCGCGGGTTCATTGGCGGCTTCAACATTCATTTGGTTTAACAGCTGTTGCCATAAACTGATACGCTCGGTTCCACCTAGGTAGGTGTCCATCTGACCTCGTTTTGTTATCCATAACCCGACGCCATTAAAACTGTAGACGGGTACTAAGTCGTCTCGTTGGGAGGCGGGCAAGATGGAAAGGTTCAGGTTATCAAGCGCCAAAGGCATGCTGCGGGGTGTTTTAAAATAGCTGACAACCATATGTGGTTTATTGGTTGATAAGGACTTCACATAAGTTAAACGCAGTTTCTTTTCCTCCATACCCATGGCTGTTAGGGTAAAGAACTTGGCAATAGATATATCTTCGCAATCTCCACCGTTGGTGACAACGGTCTGCAAAGGGGTTGCCCAATAGTCCTGTTTTCCCCAATGATCAATATCGTCAACGAATCTGACTTCGTTAATAAAATCATTCACGGTGATGAGTTTTTTCGCATCCGACCAGTTGGAGCCTGTATCGATTAGTTGCTTCCAAGCTTGAACACGGGCCTTAGTCGTTTGGCTAATACCATCAGATTTGGGTGCTGGAGGCGGCGAGTCAACTTTTTGAGTGCTGGCGCAACCGACGAGTAAAGCAATGAGTGTGAGGCTTATTATTTTATGCAGGGTCGATAATGTTATGTTTTTTGTATACTCAGGCAATACTGTGACCCTTAATTGTTTTTTGTGATTTTACCTTATGTGTAATCTGCAATACGAGGGTTTAAGCGGCTTTGGGGTCAAGCGTATTGAAAAGTTAAGGCTGTAAAACAAGCGGGAGCAGCCTTGATTGATTTGCGTGGGTGTTGACTTAAGCGTTAGCGGCTACTCCGTAACCTTTGCAAAGGGGCTGCGGTAAGGGGCATGTCAGTAGAATCAATTAAAGATTACTTATTCAGGATCAAGAGGTTAAATATGTTTACCCCTTGATTCTTAGTCGTAAACTTAAGTTTCAAACAGGCGTGGTCTTTGTATGGATACGCGTCAAATAGCTTGAAAGGTGGCCTGCCTTTAGGCCGTCCATCATGCTAATATCGGCTACGCCCCTCACCGTTAAAAATAGGCGATTTCAAGCTGCACGCCCTTTAACTCTGGCCTTATGTGCTGATAAAGGAGAAAGAATGAGAATAGTATTATTCATCATAGCGATAACACTGTCGTTGCCTGCTTACTCGGCTGAATGGAAAAAAGTTGAGGGGATTTATTCGGTTACTGCAAAAGATATGGTCAGCCCAGTAGACAACTCTCACTATAAAATTCAACTAAAAGGTCAAAGCGCAAAAGACTTATTTAATTCCATGAGGGTGTCAGCTAAGAAAGATGACTGCACCGGCGCAATATCAAAAACTATTGGTGAGATGCAGTGTTTACATGACAAAACCAGTAACAGCTATGAATGCCATTTTTCTATTAATATTGCAGAGCAAAAAATTGAATACGCTGTTTCATGCTAAAAGCACGTGACAGGTCGATCAACTACGCGCTAAAACGTGCCAGTTATTGAGGCCTTAGGTATTCCTGCTTACAAACGCTTCAAATGGTGAGGTTATGACCTTTAGTTTATCATCCGGCATATATAAAATTGATCAGCATAAAAAAATATCTTTAACGGTGCTTTTGTTGATGTCTCCGCTAATCGTAGGGGCTGTCTATGTGGTCTGGGAATCTATCGTTCAGGCAAGCACCGCAGAAAATATCGGTGATTTCCTTTATTACCTATATACCGAGCAACAAATATTTTTAATATTATTCACACTTCTCGTCTCGGCCATCCCACTTCTCTTGGTATCGGCAAATGCTAGATCTTCAGCATACATAAAAATTGACAATAATGGTTTTGAATACAAGCTTCCATTGTTAGCCAGAGATATATCAAATGGCTTTTCTGCTACTCGAAAAGTAGTTCCATGGAGTGCCGTTTGTTGTATTCGTCTATACCCAGGTAAGAAATCGCAGATGAAGGGTATTGAGGGCGTGCCTTCAAGCCGCTTGGATAATGCTAAAGTTGCAGTCATTACGGATGATTTTCAGCTATATTTAAACCCATACAAATGGTTACTGGATGGGTGTGATGATCATCGCTTGTCTATTCAAGAGGCGATAGGTCTAAGCGAGGATGCTGTGAATACCGCTTTTATACAGTGCCCTTTAATGAGCGCGTTTAACTCATTTAAGCAATCTAGCTAAAAGCTCATGCCGTTTTACGCGGTTAAATGTCAATAAACCCGAAGTTTTTAGGTTTGTAGTGTGTGATGTACTGCATGGGCGGAGGTAAGTTTATTACCGATGTGTAAATATTAACATTCGTTTTAAAACCACATCTAACGAGGTAAATATGTTCATTAATAAGTATTTAATTCCGTTTCTTTTTGTGGGTACGGTATCTCTGGTCAACGCATCCGATACGTTGCCGGCTCAGTCTCACGAAATAAGCTACCCTGCTGGTTGGCAAAACTGGTCGACTATTGCCGTTTCACATCGAACGGATAATAAGACATTGCGTGTCATATTAGGTAATAAGGTGGCGGTTGAAGCGGCTAGGTTAGGTGAAACAAATCCTTGGCCTAACGGCGCAATTTTAGGCAAGGTTGTTTGGAAAGCGACTGAGTTATCAAATTGGAAGTCAGCTACTGTGCCCGATAAGCTGATACACACGGAATTTATGTTTAAAGATGCCGCTAAATATAGCCGGACTAACGGTTGGGGCTGGGCACGTTGGTTAGGTGTTAATCAAAAGCCTTTTAACCAAGGCGCGCAAGCTTGCATCGCCTGTCATACGCCGGTAAAAAATCGTGATTGGGTGTACACCGAAGCGGCAGAATTTCCACGGCTACAATAAACAAGGCAGTCAATGACAAGGGAGTGATATGAACAAATTAATGTTGATCTACGTACTAACGTTTAGTGGCTTTGCTTTCGCCAATGAAGAGGTGTTGATTGAAAACCCAAATATAGTGGGGCAGTTAAATACTATTCAGTTTAACCTAGATAAGGTCTCTGCTTCGGTTATGGCCTGTCTTGAATCTGGCGATGAACATACCGCTTGTTTATGCCAAAACAAACACATAATCAGCCAATTTAACCGTAGCGTTGAAACATTCTTTAAGCACAATAAAGCCTTAGCAACACATGATTTAGTGCGCTTTAAATCGACTGATGGCCGTTGGGTGACGCAAAGCCTTCAAGGTATCTCAAAACAAGCCCGTGCAGGCGAACCCGCATGTAGTTAGCCGCAGTTCACGGAAATAATGAATTGCTGCTATCCTATAGGGGTAAATTTAGTTTTAAGCCGTATGGATACGCATCAAACGCTTTAAAAACAGTCAGTTTTTTCATGCCCATCATTATGCCCACAGCGGTTACATCAACGGGCCTAGAGTCCTATTGTTGTTAGCGGTCTTATCATTAACTTAAGAAAAGGAATTCAAATGAAAAGTTTGATACTGATAGTTTTACTAAGCATATCCCTAGCCTCTTGTAGTGATAAGCAAGACTATAGTGTGGGTGTTTACAATCATACAAGTCACAACCCAATAAAACTTAAGATCCAGTACCCCTCTCCCGATGGCATGAAGCGAATTAGCTTCTCAATGATAGATGTTGGTGAATTTAAAGCTAATGGCCTTGATACGAAAAACAACCCGGTGCCTAAAGAAGCCAAAATAAGCTGGGAAAACTCTAACGGTAATAAACGACAATCAGTTGTAGACCTTTCTCAGCTATCAAATGTTGAAGAAGAGAGTGCCATTATGTTTCATATTGATGAAGATGAAGCAACTGTAGAATACTTTAACAGCGAACAGTTTTCAGGTGAATGGGAAAAAAGGCTTGAGCGTAAAGCTTACCAATAGGGCCATTAACAAGGTTGTGCTTCGAGTTTTTATAAGCTCTGGCTTCGCTTCCACTGACAGGAGCTGTACCTAGCAGCGTTATGAATAATACAAATACCGTAGAGAGAAAGGCTCCTTATTGTTCTATTTTATCGGTCGTTTGCGCGATGTCTAGTTTACCTTTGGCTAGGCTGGGTGCCGAATGGTTTGCACCGAAAGAAGACTATACGGGGTATGGTGGGTTGGGTGTCGCTATTGCCATCCTAGTGGTTTCTCTTGTCCTCGGGCTGACTCTTGGGTTAATAGGGACTTTGCGTAGTGAAAAACCTAAGGCATTAGCCGTTTCAATAACATTAATGCATGCATCAGCAATTATTATTTTACTGCTAAACAAGCCGGGCTAAGGTGCTGCTGATAATCATCTGTCAGCACTCGCTCGACTTAAGCCGTAAAACAGCCGCTTCGCTAAAGTGAGCTTAGTTATCGCTAAGGACATGGTTGCACTGTTCTGGTGCAAGAGTTGATTGGTTTGGCGTACTCAGGCGAAACGAAATATCATCAATTAATTACATTGCCAGCAAGTCTTTGTTATTTAATGGCTAATTTCATTTGGCATGTAAGTTGCTTTATATCCATTATGTGTTTTTGCATTCTTTATGCAATGTCCACAACTGTAACGGCGCAGTGAATACGAAACAAATCAGCATAAATAAAAGCAACGAGGCTAACTTGAATATTATTTGAGTTGGCTTTTTTTATTTATACGGTTTGTATTAATTAATTTTAGAGACTTCAATATGAAAATTAAAAAAAACAGCCCTAAAACAAATGCATTGTTAAGTTTTTTAGCGGGTACTATGGCGATCAGTGCTGCACCAACCGCCAGTGCGCAAGAGTCGCTTGTTAATGCGTTAACAAATGGCAAAGCGAGTTTCAGTGCGCGTTTACGTTATGAAAATGTAGACCAAGAAAATAAATCAGAAGAGGCGAATGCCTATACGGCTAGGTTAACGGCGGCATACAAAACGGCTAGTTACTACGGTTTTTCTGCTTTTGCTGAAATTGAAAGCGTCCATAGCTTGTTTAGTAATAACTATGCACATAAGTCTCAAGCAAAAGGGGCAAAGTACCCTGTTATTGCAGACCCAAATGAAACCGAGCTAAACCAAGGTTACCTGCAATATACAGGTCTGGCGGATACCTCGATTAAGCTCGGTCGACAAGCACTTACTTATCGTGATGCACCATTTCATAGGCATGTCGGTACCGTTGCATGGCGGCAAAATTGGCAAACGTTGGATGCCCTGTCTGTTATCAATACATCGATCAAAGACACAACCATTAGTTACGCTTATGTATGGAATGTTAACCGCATCTTCGGTGAAGGTGCATCAGGTCCGTGGGATGATTTCGATAGCGCATCTAACTTATTCAACCTTCAATACACAGGTTTTAAGCCTGCAAAACTTGAAGCCTATGCTTATTTATATGACTTTAAAAATGCCGATACTTTTTCAACCAACACCTACGGTTTAAGAGCGAGTGGTGGCACTGCAATAACTGATGGCGTAAAGGCTATTTATACCGCTGAATATGCTAACCAGTCAGATTCGGCTGATAACCCAGATTCTATTGATGCAGATTATTGGTTAGCCGAAGCGGGTACAAAAATGACCTTTGATGGCCCTATTAAAATGTTACTCGTCAAGGCCAGTTATGAACTGCAAGAAGGCAGTGGCGGCAAAGATCGTTTCGTGACAGTTTTGGGTACCAACCATGCGTACCAAGGTTG
>Ga0209081_1001546_pt1 | contig 13702 bp, 10 predicted proteins | sample GOMGulsemesocosm_4_FD_184636 | JGI IMG/M metagenome (GOLD analysis project Ga0209081, IMG submission 184636) | Methane-oxidizing microbial communities from mesocosms in the Gulf of Mexico - GOM15B Gulf of Mexico (SPAdes) (version 2) | ecosystem: Environmental > Aquatic > Marine > Cold seeps... | reverse complement strand
TTCGATGTCAACGTTTTTTCTAATAAAAAGTTAAATTATTTAAAAGTTATTTTTAAACTTTCGAACAACTCATTACTTAAACTAAAAGTAAACGTTAAGTTAGCTTATTATCAATAAATGAGCGTAGTTAACTTATCAAAACGTCCAGTTGGTTAAGCTTTTTGGCTGACCCCCTTGGAACTGGAGCGCATTGTAGAGATCTTTTAAAAAGGATCAAGTATTATTTTTAAACTTTTATTTGTTCGAAGATAAATTGAACTAAATGTAGATTAAACAGACTAACCATAGACTTTTAAGTATTTATGCGGTTATATATATAGCAGTAACACTATATTTTCTAGTCTATATGTGATTATTTTCGCTTCTCAAATTGATGGAACAATAGGTAGGGGTTTTATTTATTAGTTGGAAGTCTCAATGAAGTATTTATGTTTTTTATGCACAATTGTTTTATGTTTTTCGTTTCCTGCTTATAGTAGTTCAAATAGTCTAATACAAACCCGACAAACAGAGGTACTCTCTGACTTATTTGATCAGCTTGTTCAACATCAAATGAACTCTGAATTGGCAATAGAAAAAAGTGTTAATGCATTGCTTAAGAGATACCCGGAAAAAATAGAGTCGGTTTTGAAAATAGCGATAACTAAATATCCTCAAGAATACAAACAAATAATGTGTGGTGCATTACGAGCAGAGCCCGCTTTAACGAGTGATGTGATCGATATAATATTGAAATCTAATGTCGCCAACAGCCAAGATGTTATTAGTTTTGCCCTAACAGAAGAACCAGCTTATGCTAAAGAAATTGTTAATGCTGCCGTTTCACATAATCCTTTGGATATTGAAAACATTGTCAGAGTAGCAATTATAACAGAGCCTCTCATGGCAAAACATATAGTAGACGCCACAATGCTAAGTTATCCAGAAAAAATGCTTGATATTCTTGTTGTAGCAATTAAGGCATTACCAGATCAAGTAGTAAATATTGTTAGGGATACATTAAGAATTTCACCTGATAATACAGAAGTTGTCAGTGTTGCTATAAACTCATCTAGTGGTGATAAAGCCCGTGAAATTATATCTACAGCTATCAAGTCTGGTATCTCTGAAGAGTCAGCAACTGCTGCTGCAATTGCTGGCGGAGCCAAACAAGCAGATATAGTTAAATTAAATCACTAGATTATATTCTTTCGTGTAAATACCAGATCATTACCTTGAGTTAAATCACCGTTATATTGATAACCTGCTAAATCAAAGTTTTTCAACTGTTCTACATTTGTTAATTGATTTTGAATGATATAACGTGCCATTAGACCTCTTGCTTTTTTGGCAAAGAAACTAATCATTTTATATTGATCATTTTTCCAGTCTTTAAATTGCGGGGTAATAATTGTCGCATTTAATGATTTTTTCTTTACTGCTTTAAAGTATTCATTTGAGGCCAAATTAATTAAAACATCGTCTTTCTGCTCTACTAATGCTTTATTCAGTTCATCTGTAATGATATCACCCCAGAATTGGTACAAATTGCTACCACGAATATTATCAAGTTTCGTACCCATCTCTAATCGATACGCTTGCATTAGATCCAGTGGTCTTAGCAGACCATACAAGCCTGATAAAATGCGAAAATGTCGCTGTGCAAAATCAAAATCATCATCACTAAATGAAGAAGCATCTAAACCACTATATACATCACCATTAAAAGCGAGCACGGCTTGACGCGCATTTTCAACAGTAAACGGCTGTGACCATTCACCAAAACGTGCCGCATTTAGTCCTGCGAGTTTATCGCTTAACTTCATTAATGAAGCAATTTGATCTGGCGAAAGTTTTACACAGCGCTCTATTAATATTTCACTATGCTCAAGCAAACTTGCTTGACTCGTTTGAGATGTTGCTAAAAGAGATTCAAAATCTAATTTTTTTGCAGGAGAAACAACAAGTAACATAATATACTTCGACTTTATAATTATATAAATTTAATAATGCAAACTATAACATAGCTTTAATTCAAGTAAGAGAACCAATCATAACAAATTTTTAGTTATTTCAATGCATTTTTAAAATAGCGAAAACTTTAAACAAATAATTGTTAAAAGGGTACATTTATCGAATTAATGTAGTAATATTTCATCATATACATTCATTGATTAATATTTTTAGCAAAACTTATAGGTCTTATCATGACAAACCCTTCTTCTCAACTAGAACAATTAAAGCAAATGACCACTGTAGTTGCCGATACCGGTGATATTGAAGCCATTGCTAAATTTCAACCACAAGATGCTACCACAAATCCATCTTTATTATTAAAAGCTGCTGCATTACCCTTATATCAAAATTTACTACATGACTCTGTTTCATGGGCAAAAGAACAATCAGATGATGCCAACCAGCAAGTTATTGATGCAGCTGATAGATTATCTGTATTAATTGGTTTAGAGATTTTAAAAACGGTTCCAGGCCGTATTTCAACTGAAGTAGACGCTCGACTTTCATTTAATACAAACGCTTCAATTGCTAAGGCCCATAAATTAATAGCAATGTACAATAAAGCTGGCATCAGTAATGATCGTATTTTGATCAAACTTGCCTCAACGTGGGAAGGAATTAAAGCTGCTGAGCAACTTGAGAAAGAAGGTATAAACTGCAATTTAACTTTGCTATTTAGTTTCGCACAAGCAAGAGCTTGCGCAGAAGCTGGTGCTTATCTAATATCTCCATTTGTTGGTCGTATTCTTGATTGGTTCAAAAAAGATACCGGTCGTACTGAATATCCAAGTGATGAAGATCCAGGTGTTGTTTCTGTCACAAGTATCTATAATTATTACAAGAGCAAAGGATATAACACGGTAGTAATGGGTGCCAGCTTTAGAAATACGGGTGAGATATTAGCCCTTGCTGGTTGTGATCGGTTAACTATCAGTCCACAACTAATGGATGAACTAGCTAATAATGATGCTCCTGTTGAACAAAAACTTAACGCTCAAGATTACAATGAAGCAGCTCCAGTTGAAGCACCTCTTAGCGAACAACAGTGGCGTTGGCAAATGAATGATGATGCTATGGCAACTGAAAAGTTAAGCGAAGGTATTCGTAACTTTGCTATTGACCAAGTAAAACTTGAAAAACAATTAGCACAGATGCTGTAAGCAGTAGTTGCTGCCCAAAAAATCATCTTAAAGCATACTTTAAACGCATATTTTTGTTAAAAAATATGCGTTTTTTATTTGCATCAATTAAAAAATATGGTATTAAAAAGGAGCAGTTGATTTATGTTTTTACAGAAAATCTATTAAGGGGTACTTTTATGGATAATTTAAGCCAAGTGTTAAAGTCAGTTAGTCAACCCGCAAAAGGAAAAATCGCGACAAGTAAAAAAAGAAAATGGCGCGAAATTGAACAGTTAAGAGATAAATACCAACTCGAAAAAGAACTAAAAATATATGAAGACTCGTTAGAGTATATGTTGGAAGAGTTTTAGCCTACCTTTCTTAAGTAAATTGTTCACTACCAAAACCCAGCCTAGCTGGGTTTTTCAATATTTTACTTAAAGTTTTATTGAAAGATATTTGCTCCACTTTCAAAATGAACATTGACAAAATTCAAACAAGCGTTTAACTTCCTACTGTTCATTACTCTACATAGTTAATTATCCTAAGATGTCAAAAACACTTATAAATTTTGTTCACGCTAATGGTTTTCCTGCTGGAAGTTACCAAACATTATTTAATTATTTACCTGAACAATACCAAGTAGTTTCTCATGAAAAATATGGCCATGATGAACAGTATCCTGTAGAAAACAACTGGCAACCATTAGTTGATGAACTTATTCAATTTGTTAAACAACAACTAGAAATCCATCAGCAAGAACAAGTTATTAATGTTGGTCATTCGTTTGGTGGTGTTATTTCCTTCATTGCTGCTTGCCAGCAACCTAAACTATTTAAAGGATTGATAATGTTAGACCCGCCCGTACTAACTGGGGGTCCAGCACTAGCAGTAAAGTTTATAAAAAAAACACGACTTATTGATAAATTTAGTCCTGCGGGTAAAGCAAAGACAAGGAGAACGCACTGGCCATTGGGTACTGATATAGCCAAATTATTTGCTCGCAGGCAGCTATTTAAAAATTTTGACAGGCGTTGTTTAGAAGACTATGTATATCATGGTATTGTTGAGAGAAATGAACAATTAGAGTTGATTTTTTCATCGCAAGTGGAAGCGGATATATTCAGAAATTTAGCCTCAAATCTGTCTAGTTATAAAAATCAACTGCAAGTTCCTGCAAGTTTGATATATGCTGATCAAACTGATGTTTGCCCTCATAGTTTTTTTAAAAAATTTGCTAAATTAAATAAAAACATTCAGCTAGTAACAACTCCTGGTGGGCATATGTTCCCTCTTGAGCAACCTGAAGAAACAGCGAAACTGATAGCTAAGACGATCGAAAAGCAAAAAACTAGCGGCTAAGCTAGTTTTATAATTCATATATCAGTGGACTATAGTTCTATGACTTAAGACGATTATTTAAGGCTTCCGCTAAATCATGTTCAATTTGTGCTAACTCTTCCTCGAAGAAAAAAGTATCACCTTCAAGTGGTTTTAACAATTTCACATCATTGGTGGTTTCATCATATTTAGCTAAAAATACTTTGTCTAACCACTCCATGTTTCGCCCTTCAGTGAACATTAAAGCAAAAGCACGTTCTCCTCGTACTTCACACTCCCCCATAATTGAAATTTTACCTGCTGATGTGGTCATTGATATGTGGCGTGATGGCCGGTTGATAGAAGGTAAAGCACGGTAAATTTTATCAAATATTTTACTAACCGCGCTAAGCGGAGCAGTAAAGTAATGATGCTCACCTGTTGGGCGGGCACAGTACATCGAATGGAAGCTAATTAACATAGTACCGATAATATTAGCTAAGTCGACCCAGTTTTGTGCACTTCTATCAATATCAATACTACCGTCTTTATTTTCAAACAAGCTGATATGATTCATCATTGGGCTTTGACTGCGGATAACCACACCGTGACGTTGTAAACGACGAATTGCAGCAATAGTTGTAGGGTTTAATAATTCACGTGGCGTGGAAAAATGAGCCATCCAAGCCAATTGAATCCCATTTTCATGCAACTTATCAAATACGGCTAACATATTGTCATATTTAGAACTTAAAATCATTTCCGGCTGAAAAGTTAATGAACGAGTAGCTAAACGCACGGTTTTAATGTGCAATAACTCTCGATCTTCCATTAATGGCGTAACATATTGCTCTAATCGACTCGCTGGCATATAACCACCGTCACCACCAGTGATAAGTAAATCAGTTACTTCTTTATGAACTTTCAAATATCGGTGAATTTGATCAATCTCTTTTTGAATAAACATATCTTCATCACCGCGTACTTGCGCGTGACGAAAACAATAGGTACAAAAGGAGAAACAATTCTGTGTTGTTTTATCAAAAATCAACTGGCATTGTGGATATTTATGTTGAGAGCCATCAAGGAATTCTATTTCTCCTTGTTCATTTTCAAACCAAGGTTTATTTAACTGTTGATTTCCATCATGTGGGCTGGTTTTTTCTTGATAATCACTGACAATTTTTTTCTTTTCTCCCAAACTTGCACTTATATACTCAGCTACAGTTTTCTCGTTGATCATATTTGGCTGCGGCATCACTAATTGAAAAACTGAATCTTCATAAAAATTGGTCCAATCAATGCTATTTAAACTGTGCTTAGTCGCTAAAAAACGGTACACCTCAACAAATAGTTCACGCTCTTGAATATCACCAATATCAATATTATTTGCGTGTAGAATTTCAACCACTTTTCTGAAGCCAGAAAGCCCTGTGTATTGATCTTTTTCATCAAACATATGAGTTTCTTTGTCCATCAAGCCTGAATGTTCAGGGTACGAGGCATGTAAACGACTTAATAAACCTAAAGGCAATAAGTTTTCATCTTTAATAATTTGACGTGTTTCTTTATCATAACCATAAATATCTTGCATTTGCTCAACATCTGAAGTGGTTATATCGTTAATACCACTTTGACGAAGATGAACAGCACCGCTTGGTTGACACGCATGCTCTTGTGAATTTAATATTTTTGGATCAACAATATCAATTTGTCGCTCGGTATTTGAATTTGGCATTTAATCCTCTTATTTGTATACCCTTGTCTTTTGTATGGACATATTCGGTTAATGGCTGTGCACTTGCAAACGACAATATTTCATTATGTTGTGAGTTTTTGTAATGACTTTGGTAAAAAAAAGTAGGACAATCAAGTTAACTAACAGGCAAGTTAACCAATATAAAAAAAATCAAATGACGAATGTACCTCACTCAAAACGTTTATTGCCTAGTACGAGTATGCTAGCAGCCTTTGATGCATCAGCTAGAACAGGTAGTTTTACTGCTGCTGCGAAAGAGCTTGCACTAACCCAAGGCGCTATTAGTAGACAAATAACTGCTCTGGAACAACAGTTATCAATAAGCTTGTTTCAACGTCATAAGCAGACTATTTGCTTAACCGAAGCAGGAAAAGTTTACGCAAAAGAGATTAATGGCGCATTAAGTCATATTCGCAGTGCCACATTAAATATTATGACCAACCCAACAGGTGGTGTGCTCAACATTGCTATTTTGCCTATGTTCGGCTCTCGTTGGTTAATGCCAAGGTTGCCTGATTTTTTAGCTAAAAATCCTCAAATTACCATAAACACTGTTAGCAAATTATCCCCTTTTGATTTTAGTTTAGAAGATGTTCACTGTGCGATTCACTTTGGTAAAAAAGATTGGGCCTATGCAAATTGTTTATTTTTGATGGGTGAAGAATCAATCCCTGTATGCTCTCCAAAACTATTTAACGATGCTAAGTTCGAAAAATCAGACAATATTTGTGCTAGTTTGGTTGAGCAGCCTTTACTTCATATCTCTACCAGACCCAATGATTGGCAACATTGGTTTGAAGACCATGAAATTGAGATAAACAGCGCCAGTACTCAAAGCAAAGCGAAGCAAGGAATGCATTTTGAACAATTTTCAATCGCTACTAATGCAGCTGTTGCTGGACTTGGCATAGCATTACTGCCAAAGTTTTTAATTCAAAGTGAACTCGATCGAGGTGAGCTTATTGCTATTTGTAACAAGCCTCTAAGCACTGACAGTGGTTATTATTTAGTAACCCCAAATGATAAACAGGACTATGCACCTATTGTCGCTTTCACAAAGTGGCTAGAGGAAACCCTATTAACTGAAAATTAATAACAATTATAAAAGAATAAAATAGAAGTAACAAAAAATTGACGGTTATAATTCAATCAGGCATAACCGTTCTTTTTAACTTAAAAATGCACTTCCTTCCTTATAGAAAGAAAATATTTAGACATGACTTCAACTTTACTTTCAACTAGTTAAAGCACTAATAAAACAATAACAACATGTCAAAAGTTCAGTTGGCATAACACTTGCCCTTTCATAGTTATAGAAACTATTTTGCTGTGAAGGTTTGTTATGTACTCTCTAAATTTACCCCATTTAAATCTGCTTACGATTAAAAATATTATCAGTTTATTTTTCTGCTCATTTCTATTTGCTTGTAGCTCGACAGGACAAGTTAACAATAATAATTTTTTCGAAAATGGTTATGCACGAGGATTTCTCAGTAATAATTTTCATAACCAGTTTACCCCTGCAAATAAAAACACTATTAAAAAATCATTACCAGCTGATTATCAATTAATGATGTCACTCTTAAACAGACCAATGACAGGCGACCAAGCAATGATGATAGCTTTCGCACAAGAGAGAGCTAGTTATAATATTTATGGAGTAGAAATTAAAGGTAAGAAAAGCTCAGACAAATCAAATGCTAGGACGGTTAATGCATACACACAACTAATTTCACAAGATATAAATGCCATTAGTATAAGTGCTCCGAATTAAACGTATAGAATCTTCATAAAAAATGAGTAAATTCACCAAATAATAACTCTTTTCACAAACTGAAATATCAACTTAAACTGTTAATATTTGTAACTCATTGTTATATCAGTGTTATCACTTGTTGGCATAGCGTGTGCTATTTTTAATACAATTAAAATAGTTTCACTCTATGGATAAACTAATGCTAACTATTAACACTAAAAAAGCCCTATTAATTTCATTTATATCTTTCAATTCTTTTTTTCTAACTAGCTGTGGTGAAACAACCGCGAAAGTTACCGAAGAAAAAAAGAAAGAGTTCGCCATCCCTGTTTCTGTTGCTAGCATAGAACGCAACAGTATTTCATCTAACTTTCACACAACAGCAACGCTAGAGTCACGAACTGAAGCTGATATTATCACGCGTGTTACAGGGATTATTGAACAATTAAGTGTTGAAGAGGGTGACTATGTAGAGAAAGGACAGGTTTTAGCTAAAATAGATCCTCGCCGTTACCAATTAGCACTTGATAAAGCAGATGCAGAACTTGCTGGCATCAATCAAGAGTTACAACGCCTGTATTTAATGGCTGAGAAAAAACTGGTTAGCGCACAAGCCTCTGATAAACTAAAGTATCAGCATCAAGCAGCAGTAGCCGCTCGAAAACTCGCTGAATTAGATTTACAAGATAGCCAAATTATTGCTCCTATCTCAGGCTTCATTTCACACAGATATGTAAAACCAGGATATTTCACCCAAGGTTATCAAAAACTATTTCACATTGTTGATTCAACTAATTTGCAAGCAGTGGTGTACTTACCTGAACATCAATTGAGTAATGTTAAACTGAATCAACAAGCTAACTTGAGCTTTAGCGCTCGTAAAAATCAAATATATCAAGCAAAAATTCGCTCAGTTTCACCTGTAATCGATCCTAAAAGCGGGACCTTCAAAGTCATCCTTTCTATTGATAATAGTGAACAAGAGTTAAAATCGGGTATGTTCGCACAAATTGCGCTAACTTTTGCTACACACAATGATGCCTTTACTATCGCAAGCGACGCTATTATCACTCTAGACAATAACAGCAAAATTTATTTAGTAAGAAATAGCAAAGCAATTGAAGTACAAATAAGTAAAGGATTTATTGAAGGGCAACTAACCGAAATAAGTGGCGATATCAAAGAAGGTGATTCTATTGTAGTTAATGGTCAACATAACTTGAAAGCAGATGCTTTAGTAGAAGTGCTTAACGGTAATACTTCTACAGAAGATGACGACTCATTATCAAATGACGAAACAGCCATTGTAAAAGCGCATTAATAGTAACAGCTATTTAAGGAATAATTATGAGTTTAGTTGATACTGCAATAAGGCGCCCTGTCACTGTTTGGATGTTTACTTTCGCAGTGATTTTATTTGGCTTAGTTGGGCTGTCCCGTTTGGCGGTAAACTTATTGCCCGAGTTGTCCTATCCAACACTAACAGTCCGTACTAACTACACGGGCGCTGCACCGGGAGAAATAGAGCAATTAATCACTAAGCCTATAGAAGAAGCGGTAGGTGTAGTAAAAGGGTTGAGAAAAATCAGTTCTATTTCAAAAGCTGGTCAATCTGATGTTCTACTTGAATTTGAATGGCAAACAGCTATGGACCTTACCAGTTTAGAAGTGCGTGAAAAAATAGATCTCATCACCTTACCCTTAGATGTTGGAAAACCGCTTATTTTAAAATTTAATCCTTCTTTAGACCCTATTATTCGCCTTGGACTACAAAGTACAGATAACTCTGTCGCGGCATTAACTAAACTAAGAACTTATGCAGAGTATGACATTAAGCGACAGCTTGAATCTTTATTAGGTGTTGCTTCAGTTAAGCTAGGAGGTGGATTAGAGCAAGAATACCAAGTTATTATCGACCAACATAAGTTAGCACAGTTAAACCTGACCAGTCAGCAAATCATTAACCGAATTAATGCCGAAAATATTAACATTTCGGCAGGAAAACTAATTGATGGCAATACTCAATATTTGGTTCGCACTCTCAATCAGTTCACCAATATCAATCAAATTGGCGAGTTAGTCGTTTATCGTGAGAATGATAAAATAATTTACTTAAATGACATCGCTACTGTTGTTGATGGCTACAAAGAACGCACTGACATTACTCGTATCAATGCAGGTGAAGCAGTTGAATTAGCTATTTATAAAGAAGGTGATGCTAACACAGTACAAGTTGCAAAGTTAGTTAACGACAAGCTTGCTGCCATGCAAAAAAACACGTTTGATAATCATAAGCTTACTGTAGTTTACGATCAATCTACATTTATTAGTAATGCAATCAATGAAGTTAAGTCTGCCGCAGTTATTGGCGGCTTACTCGCCATGTTAGTGCTTTATTTATTTCTACGTTCGATAGTGCCAACGCTGATCATTTCACTTTCAATTCCCGTATCCGTTATCGCCACATTCAATATGATGTATGGAAATGGCATAAGTCTAAATATTATGTCACTTGGTGGCATTGCTTTAGCAACAGGCTTATTAGTTGATAACGCTATTGTTGTGTTAGAAAATATTTCTCGCTATAAAGAGCAAGGGTTAAGTGTTGTAGAAGCTGCAAGGAAAGGTACTAAAGAAGTGAGTGGTGCTATTATTGCCTCAACATTGACCACGCTAGCGGTGTTTATTCCATTAATTTTTATTGAAGGCGTTGCTGGTCAATTATTTGCAGATCAAGCCATGACCGTAGCCTTTGCTTTAACTGCTTCTTTGGCAGTGGCATTAACATTAATACCTATGTTGGCGTCAAGACAGATAAAACAGTTAGATGATACAAGTAATGAAGGTTCATCAAAAGAGTCCAGCACCTTTAAACAACTGTCTATTCCTAAAAAGATCACATGGTTATTAGGGCTGCCATTCAAAATGATTTTTATTTACTTACCCATGTTAGTTATGCGCCTTATTTTATTAATATTTCACGGCATAAGTAAATTATTGTCATTAGTAATGGAACCATTAGCCACTGGCTTTAATTATCTTTTTGATGTTATCGCTGTTTTTTATCAAAAACTATTATCATTAGCGTTAAACCATAGCATTAAAACCTTAATAATCAGTTTGTTATTTGCTTTCTCTGCCGCTATAGTTTTTCCTAAAATAGGGGTTGAGTTACTTCCTCCACTATCTCAGGGTGAATTTTATTTCGATCTGGAATTAGCTCCCGGAACACCGCTTGCAAAAACAGATCAAGCCATTAACTTAATTGCCAAAAAACTACAAACTGACAATAGAGTTAAAAGCACCTATTCGCTAACAGGGCGTGGTAGTTTAATGACCAGCAGTAGTGATAAAGGTGGTGAGCATCAAGCTCGTTTACAAGTGATATTACATGATAGCACCGACGAAGATATAGTTATGGATGACATAAGACAATATGCACGCAATATTGTTGGCGCAACTACCTCACTAAATCGTCCAGAGTTATTTACCTTTAGTAAACCTATTAGCATTGAATTAGCGGGTTATGATTTAGATGAGTTAAAAAAATATGCTGAACAATTAACACAGCTTATGGACAAATCACCAACATTTGTAGATGTTGCAAATAGTCAGCGTAAAGGACAGCCAGAACTTGCTATTCACTTTAACCAACAAAAAATAGCTCGATTAGGTCTAAACACACCTGATATTGCACGTTTATTGGCGGTAAAAGTTGGCGGAAATGTTGCCAGTAAATATACATTATTAGATAGAAAAATTGATATATTAGTTCGTAGCGATATTAAAGATCGAGACTCGATTACTGACTTACAAGAGCTTGTGATCAATCCAGGCAGTAATCACCCTATAACGCTTGCCAGTATCAGTGATATTGTCGAAACTGTAGGCCCAGCGCAGATCAATCGTATTAACCAACAACGTGTTGCAGTTATCAGTGCCAACATAGGTATGGGGGACCAAAACAGTGCCGTTGTTAGCGCAACAAAACTCATAGCACAACTTAAGTTGCCTTTTTCCGTAGTTGCTACTTTTGGAGGTCAAAGTGAAGAGATGCAGCAGTCCTTTGATTCAATGATAATGGCATTAACGTTAGCAATATTTTTAGTTTATTTAGTCATGGCATCGCAATTCGAATCTCTACTACACCCACTATTGATATTATTTAGTGTGCCATTAGCTGCAGTGGGTTCTGTTTACGGTTTATATTTCACGGGTACTAATATCAGTGTAATTGTTTTTATTGGTTTGATCATGCTAGCCGGTATTGTTGTCAATAACGCGATTGTTTTGGTAGACAGAATAAACCAATTACGTATTCAGGGCTGTGATAAAAATAACGCTATTAAGCAAGCAGCTATTTCTCGTCTTCGCCCTATCATAATGACTACCCTTACTACAACATTAGGCTTAGTTCCTATGGCTATTGGTTTAGGTGAAGGTGCGGAGTTAAGAGCCCCGATGGCTATTACCGTTATCAGTGGTTTACTTTGTTCTACTTTTTTAACGCTAATAGTTTTACCTGTGTTGTATCGGTTATTTGATTACAAAAAGTTTGATTATAAACAATTTGATAGTACACCCGTTGACGAAAGCATAATGAGACAATCTAAAGGAAATAATGATTTAACGGAGGCTGCTAGTGTCTAATAATTCAAAGGTAAATAGCACAGAGCAAAGTAGTGGAGACCAAAGTGATGCTCAAACAAGTAATTCAACAAACCTAACAGCTTTAGCGTTAAGAAAACCTATCACCACCTTAATGCTATGTTTAACTATGCTATTAACAGGCTTCGCTGCCACGCAACTATTACCATTAGAGAAATGGCCTGGTATTGATATTCCAGAAATGATGATTAACGCGCCTTATCAAGCATCAACACCAGCAGAAGTAGAGCGATTGGTAACCAAACCTCTGGAAGAAGCATTGTCAACGATGGGTGGCATCATACGTTTAAATTCTACCTCAACTGAAAACGGCGCTCAAATCGGCATTGAAGTTGAATGGGAGAGTAGCTTAACGGGTAAAGCTATTGAAGCAAGAGAAAAAATTGATGCCATACGCCACCTTCTTCCCGAAGATTTACAGCGAATATTCGTTTACCAATTTTCCACTGCAGATATGCCAATTCTTACGCTACGTATATCAAGTGAACGTGAACTAAAAAATAGTTATCAGTTATTAAATAATTATTTAAAAAAGCCACTTGAACGTTTAAGTGGGGTATCAAAAGTTGAGCTTTATGGTGTTGATCCAAGACAAATATCTATCCGCTTACTTAGCGATAGAATGGCCAGTTATAACATTGATATTAAACAGCTCACGTTGATGTTAAGAAAAGAGAATTTCACTATTAATGCAGGTTCTCTAAAGTCTGAACAAGCGAGTATTCGCATTAGCCCTAAGGGTGAATTTACAACACTTCATGATATTCGTGCCCTACAAGTTAAAGCCAATGTTTACCTTGGAGATATTGCCACTGTTGAATTTGAACAGCCTGAGCGTATTGATGGTCGCCACCTTGACCGCAATTATGCTATTGGCGTTAATGTGTTTAAAGAATCTAGCGCTAACCTAGTTGAAGTAGCAGGTCGAGTAGTTAAATTGGTAGACAGCATTAGCGACAGTCGCCAATTTGAAGGGGTAAATATTTTCATGATGGAAGATCAAGCCAAAGGAGTAACCGATTCATTAGCTGATTTGCTCACTGCTGGTGGAATTGGCGCATTGCTTTCTTTTGCTGTTTTATA
>Ga0209081_1001545_pt1 | contig 13703 bp, 13 predicted proteins | sample GOMGulsemesocosm_4_FD_184636 | JGI IMG/M metagenome (GOLD analysis project Ga0209081, IMG submission 184636) | Methane-oxidizing microbial communities from mesocosms in the Gulf of Mexico - GOM15B Gulf of Mexico (SPAdes) (version 2) | ecosystem: Environmental > Aquatic > Marine > Cold seeps... | reverse complement strand
CGTTCTGCTTCGACACGTTCTGCTTCGACACGTTCTGCTTCGACACGTTCTGCTTCGACACGTTCTGCTTCGACACGTTCTGCTTCGACACGTTCTGCTTCGACACGTTCTGCTTCGACACGTTCTGCTTTCGCTAAAGAGCCATCTTTGCAATGCACTAACTTCATACCCGGTGAGTCAAGGCTTTCTACTTGCGGTGTGTCCAATGTTGACAACAAACCATCAAGATAGCTCGCCATCGCCGCATCCTGATCTAACAGGGGAGTATTTTTTATATCAGCCATCATTAGAAACCAAGCTTAATTTTGTTTTATGAGCCATCAATGCTGTTAATAATTTGCTATACGCAAGCACTGCTCTAGACTTAGGCGCTAAGATAGAAGCAGGCACCCCTACTCGACTCGCTTCCCTTAACTGCGTATCTACCGAAATATAACCACGCCATAAACGCCCTCGGTATTGATTACGTAAAGAGTTCAGGCTACTAATTGAGGCGCGGGTTCTTTTGTCAAACATCGTCGGTACGATGGTATATTCGAGTGGTTGATGACGAGTCTGTTGAACCATCCCCAAGGTTTTAACCATTCGCTCCAAGCCCTTGAGGGCTAGAAACTCGGTCTGCACCGGAACAATCAGGTGATCACACGCGGCAAGGGCATTAATCATTAACACCCCTAACATCGGCGGGCTATCAATTAGCACGACATCATAACTTGACTTGAGTTTTTGCAAAACATTGCTGATAACCAAGCCTAGGCCTTTAAACTGGCTAGCTTGACGGTCTAAGGTTGCCAAAGCAACCGAAGCCGGCAAAATATCTAGGCCGTCAAACTGGGTATTACGAATATATTTTTTAGGCTCAAGAACTCGCTGTTCAGAACTATCTTTAAATAGATTATAAGCACTGTTTTCTATTGTATCGGGGTCTAGGCGAAAGTAGCTGGTCAAAGAACCTTGTGGATCCAAGTCAATGCACAACACCCGCTTACCCTTTACCGATAATAGACCTGCGAGCGTCACCACTGTCGTTGTTTTACCGACCCCGCCTTTTTGATTTGATATTGTCCAAGTTTTCATTGTTTTAAAAATTTATTGAATCGACTATTTTTAACTCTCTCGAGTTTCTGAATTTTCTCGGCTTTCGACTCTACTAACTCTTCACTGGTTGGTGTTAGAGGCTCAATCGCATCTTGAAGTTCAACCACCGTCTCATCAGTATTCGTTTGCCGTTCCTTCAGTTTATCGGCCGGTTTTCTTTTTTCTGTAAAACGAGCTATAGCATTTGATTGAATAACGATCACAACACGTCTATTTCTGTTACGCCCTACAGCTGTATCATTACCTTCGATGGGGTGGTGCTCACCATAGCCTACCGCCGCTAATCGCTCTGGGTCGATGCCATATTTGGCAAATAAGTGGACCACACTCGCCGACCGTGCTGCCGACAACTCCCAGTTTGAAGGATATTCAAAGGTATTAATCGGAATATTATCGGTAAAACCCTCCACTTGAACAGAGTTATTTAACTTCCTGATGGGCTTTGCGATTTTCCATAAGACACGCAAAGCTTCATCTGACAACGTCGCATTACCACTGCCAAATAGCATGTTACTATTCATTTCAACTTCGACCCAAAGGTCATTTTTCTCAACCGAGACTAAGTCACTATCAATCAAAGGCGAAAGAGCATCCTCCAACGCTTCCCCCAACTGCTCCAATACTTGCGCTTCACTAATCTTTTCTTCACCTTCCACCGAAGAGTCCACAATCTCAACGGCTTGTTTAGCTGTGCTGTCAGAAAACAAATCAGCAATAAGCTTATCACCGCCGGCCTCTTGTTTCATTAAACTCTCAATAAGCGTCTTATTTTGAATAATATCACCAATTTCAATTGCTTTCATCGAGCGAGGCTGTCCCTTAAAAGCCCCGTCTAGAGTGCTCGACAACACCCTGTACTTACCTTCATTTACCGAAGAGACTGAATACATAACAACAAAGAATGCAAATAAAAGCGTTATAAAATCGGCATAAGAAACCAACCAACGCTCATGATTTTCGTGCTCCTCTACCCTCTTCCTACGCCTAGCCATTAGCTATAAATAACCCTGAAGCTTTATTTCCACATTGCGTGGATTTTCACCTTCAGCAATCGCCGCGATACCTTCAATCATCATTTCACGCGCCTGAGAATAAGCAAGCACCTGACCTTTTAGCTTGGTTGCCACCGGTATAAAAAAGAGGTTAGCCAAACCAACCCCATAAATAGTCGCAACAAAAGCCGTAGCAATGCCCGAGCCTAACTTACTGGGGTCCGATAAATTTTGCATCACATGAATTAAGCCCATCACCGCACCAATAATTCCAATAGTAGGCGAGTACCCACCCATCGCCTCATACACTTTCGCGCTTTGTAATTGATGGTTTTCCAGCGCTTCAAGCTCCAGCATTAAGATGTCTCGAATAACCTCCGGCTCACCACCATCAACCAATAATTGCAGTCCCTTTCGGGCAAAGTCGTCCTTCTCATCATCAACAACAGCCTCTAAACCCAGCAAACCTTCTCGCCGCGCTATCTCACTCCAATCAATTATTTTTTCTATATTTTTTTTAAGCTTTAACTTAGGTGGAAAAAGCACCCAGCCAAACAGCTTAATAGAGCCAAAATAGACCTTTGCTGAAGACTGCAATAAAGCCGCACCAAGAGTGCCACCAATAACAATTAAAGCTGCGGGGCCATTGGCTAACGCATCAAGGTGCCCCCCTTCCATGAAGTTCCCACCTAGGATGGCACCAAAACCGATGATCACCCCCAATATTGTTAAAACATCCAAACGACCATCTCCTTAATTCAGCTGATATCGACCCAGCATAATAATATTACGCGCTCATCCGTACGTAAAAAACGTCTGTAAAGTTTAACTTAAAGGTTTTATTTAAAGAATAGAACCCTATCTCTGCAAGAACTTCCTTGGGTCAATAAAGCGCTAATCTAGCAATCAACAGTACACCATCTGAAGCATTGACAAAAAATACCTCACGAGAGTTATGCGTAACGATTTAGCATACTAGGAATATCTAGGATAATAGCAATCCCCCCATCACCTGTGATCGTTGCACCCGCCAAACCTTCAACTTTCGTCAGCATTGCCCCTAACGGTTTAATGACTATTTCCTCTTGACCCAGCAATTGATTAACAACAAAACCAATATGTTGATGCCCCGCCGTCACTACCACCACGTGTTGATCCTCTTCAGAAGAAGGGTCGGGCGTATAACCGGGAATTAACCATTCATTCAAATAATACAATGGCATCGCCTTACCTCTAACCAAAACAACCAACCGCCCATCAATCGTATTCGTATTGGATAAATCAAGATTTAAAATTTCAACAACACTCGACAATGGTAAAGCAAAGGCTTGGTTCGAAAGCTTAACCATTAGGGTTGACATAATCGCCAAGGTTAGTGGCAATTTAATCACTATTTTACTGCCCACTCCGAGTTCAGATTCGACGTGAACCGTGCCGTTCATACCGGTAATTCGTGTTTTAACCACATCCATGCCGACACCACGTCCCGACACATCAGAGATTTCTGTTTTAGTTGAAAAACCCGGAGCAAATATTAAGTTATAACACTCCACATCGGATAGCCGTAACGCCGCCTCCGCGTCCATCATACCCTTAGTAACGGCACTTTTACGCAAGACATCCGCATCCATGCCCTTACCGTTATCCTCAATACTGAGCATAATATGATCACCTTCTTGTATCGCGCTCAAGATGACCAAACCTTCTTCAGGCTTACCTGCTGCCAGCCTTTCTTCAGGTGTTTCAATGCCATGATCGACCGCATTCCTGACCAAATGCACTAATGGATCGGATAATGCTTCGACTAGGTTTTTATCTAAATCGGTCTCTTCCCCGACTAATTCAAGAACAATTTTTTTGTCTAAACTTCTCGCTAAATCACGTACCACACGAGGAAAACGACCGAATACTTTCTTAATCGGCTGCATTCGCGTTTTCATCACTGCCAACTGCAAATCCGCCGTAACAATATCTAAATTAGAGATTGCCTTCGACATTTCATCATCTTCTCGTCCTGAGCGAAGCTTGGATAGGCGGTTTCTAACCAAAACTAACTCACCCACCATATTCATAATATCGTCAAGGCGCTTGGTATCGACCCTGACCGTTGTTTCTGCAGGTGGCTTAGCTGCCACCTTTGCTTTTGCAGGCTCGATCTCCTGAGTTTCTTTTACCGCAGGAGCACTGGCTTCAACAGGAGCAGTGACTTCAACAGGAGCAGTGACTTCAACCGGAGCAGTGACTTCAACCGGAGCAGGCGCATCGCTACCACTGACTGTCGGCCCTTTGCCTGCACCATGCATATCATCGAGTAATTTATCGAATTCATCTTCGCTTATATTCTCAGAAACATCCGGTTCAGCTAACACACTAGGTTCAACAACCGGTTCGGCGGTTAATTCATCCGCATCAATTGATGGACCTTTGTTTTTTCCGTGCAATTCATCCAGTAATTTCTCAAACTCTTCTTCAGTTATATCCCCCGAAGGCTCAGCCACTGGTTCCGTCATCGGAGCCTCTTCGGCAGCAGCCGATTGCAACATCGCCTCAAACTCTTGTTGAACATCATCCGTGACGTCCGCTTGTTGATTATTAGCCACTGGTTCAGCAGTGGGCTCTACTGCTGCAGTAGGCTCGGCGGCTACAACAGCCCCTGACGCGGATTTAAATGCCGCAATCTCAGCAATCAGCGCTGGCGAGGCGGGCTCAGGGTCATTACCCGCTCGAACCGTATCAAACATTTCATTGATGACGTCGAGAGCCCTTAAAATAGCATCCATCAAAGTAGCATCAGCAACCCGGTCGCCATTGCGTAAAACATCGAAGACATCTTCACAAATATGACAAATACCAACCATCGCATCTAAAGCTAAGAACCCAGCTCCACCCTTTACGGTATGAAACCCCCTGAAGATAGAACTCAGTAAGTCAGCGTCTTCAGGTGATTGCTCCAACTCAACCAGCTGCTCACTTAACTGCTCAAGAATCTCTTGGGCTTCAACTAAAAAGTCCTGTAATATTTCGTCTTCTAAATCAATGGCCATTGTATTTTCTCTAAAATCCTAAACTCGATAAAAGGTCATCCACTTCATCCTGACTATTTACAGTACCTTCAACCACGACACCAGGCACCACGGGACCTTCTAACACCCCTTTTTTAGTTTCGTTTTGCATAGCGGTTTCATCAGCCTGAGAACCAGAAATCCGCACGAGTTCAACCAAGTTGTTTTCAACGTTCTGCACCAAGCTAATAACTTTCCTGATAATTTGCCCAGTTAAATCCTGATACCCCTGAGCTAGCACAATTTCATTGGTTTTATCACTCACAATTTTTGTATTGGCACATGAACTGTCCAAAAAACTGCTGATCTCCCCCGACATTGCCTTAAATTCGTCTAGAGATAATTCTCGGCCCAAAAATCGTTTCCATTTAACCGATAACTCCTCACATTTTCGATTCATTTCGGCCGTAACGGGTACAATTTCATCAATCGCATTCAAGGTTTTATGTGCAGCATCATCGGTCATTTCGATAACATAATTTAACCGTTCCTTTGCATCAGGAATTTCTTTACCGGTTAAATCAATCAACTGATCATCCAATGCGAAGGATGATAGATTATCGTGTAACTGACGTGTTAACTGGCCGACCTCTTTAAATAAACTACGCTCTCTGTCAATGGTCATCGAACACAATAACTCACCGGTCGCTTCCGCGTCGTTTGTTTCAATATGAGCCACCAGTTGCTTCGCTTTAGCCAGCAGTTCTAACCGTTCGTTCTCGTCCTGCATATAAACTCCCTTTATTTATGCTCAGCCAGCATTACGTGCGAAAATTTTATCGATTTTTTCTTTCAGCGTGGCCGCTGTAAAGGGCTTAATAATATAGCCATTGACTCCCGCTTGCGCGGCTTCAATAATCTGCTCTCTTTTTTGCTCAGCCGTTACCATAAGTACCGGCATATTGGCGGTTTCAGGGTTGGCACGTACCGTCTTCAACAACTCAATCCCCGTCATTCCCGGCATATTCCAATCAGTTACTAGAAAGTCATAACCACCAGCTTTAAGCTTTGGCCACGCCGTTTGACCATCATCAGCCTCATCTAGATTTGTGAACTCTAGCTCTCGTAACAAGTTCTTCACAATTCTTCTCATCGTAGAAAAATCATCTACGACTAGAATCTTCATATTCTTATCCAATTGGATTACTCCTTAAATTTACTTTACCCAGCCTTTATCGACCGTATTGCTTACAAGTTTAGCCAACAATTGCGAAATTGTTCAATAAAACTCTGTTTTTATTGTGATGGCGCAAAACCTGCTAGGCGAGCTTTTAATCGCAGCATGGCCTGATTATTAATTTGACAGGCACGAGATTCACTCACATTGAGTACCTTACCAATTTCTTTCAGGTTCAATTCATTATCGTAGTACAAGGATACGACCATTCTTTCTCGTTCAGGCAAGCTAGCAATAGCCTCAATTAATGTTTCTCGAAAATCCGCCTCACTAAGATTTTCTAAAACATTTTCGGCCGATGCTGGATCGGTACTACCCTCGATCTCATCCGTGCTAAATAGCCGGCAACAAGTACTATCCAACAAGATCTTTTGATACTCCTCAATGGTAATTTCAAGCATCGATGCAATTTCCGTATCCCGTGCATCACGCCCAGTTTTTTGCTCAATTTCCTGCATCACTTGGGTGATCTGCCGCGCCTTTCTATGCACCGACCTAGGTGTCCAATCAGTGCGCCGAATGTCATCGAGCATTGCGCCACGAATACGAATCCCCGCATAGGTGGAAAAGCTCGCTCCATGGGAGTCGCTGTAGTTGTTAGACGCTTCCAATAAGCCCAACATGCCTGATTGAATCAAATCTTCAACCAGCACCGTATCGGGTAATTTTGCTAGTAAGTGATAAGCAATCCTTTTAACAAGTGGCGCGTGTGTAGCAACCAGTTCCCCAGCATTTTTTGCTTGCAGGTTGGTGTACATCGCAATGCCGTTCACCCGGTCGATTCTCCTAGTTGACTCGATTCAATTAAGCGCTCCACAAAAAACTCCAAATAGCCGCCAGCCCCTCGCTGCATCGGCCAATTATTAATCTTCTTCGCTAAATTGTTAATCGCTAAAGCGGCTTGACTGTTCGGTGATAGTTCGACCACCGCCTGCTGCTTCTGTACCGCTTTTCGTAGACTGGTATCAAATGGCACCGCGCCGGTGAAATACAACGCAACATCCAAGTAGTGATCGGTCACCTTGCAAAGTTTCTGATATAAGGCCTTACCGTGTTGCAGCGTCTCAACCATATTGGTAATAATATGAAAACGGTTCAAGCCATGATCTCTATTTAATAGTTTAATCAGAGCATACGCATCGGTTAACGAGGTGGGTTCATCACACACCACGATCAGCACTTCCTGGCAGGCTCTGGCAAAATTAATCACCCCGCCATGAATACCCGCCGCCGTATCGACCAATAACATATCGATATCCTGTTCAAACTCACTAAACGCATTGATAATTCCCGCCTGCTCCATCGTGCCTAATTCGGCCATATGCTGAACACCCGAGGACGCGGGCAGTACCTTTAAGCCTTGTGGCCCTTCCAGCACAATATCATCGAGAGTTTTTTCACCGCTTAAAACGTGGGTTAAATTAAACTCGGGGTGTAAACCCAATAAAATATCGACATTAGCCAAGCCCATATCAGCGTCTAATAAGGCAACTTTTCGACCTAGTTTACAGAATGAAATCCCTAGGTTTACCGACAAGTTTGTTTTGCCGACACCGCCTTTACCACTGGCTATCGCTATCACCCGAACAGGCTTTTTATTTGTCATTTTTCTCATTCCCGACGCTTGATCAACACCGTCTTTAAACATTCGCATATTGTGATGAACCATTAAGTAATACCGACAGAGCAATATCATCACCTTGCACCAATGCCTGCTCGATAAAATTAGCCATTAATTCATCTGCCGACGGGTAATGTAGGTCTTCCGGTACACGCTGCCCATCAGTCACAAAGCTCAGCGGTATTTGTTGCTCTATAATGGCCGATAAGGCACTACCCGGGCAATCTGTTTCATCTAATTTACTTAAGATGCAACCCTTAGGCTCGGCATCAGCAAAGGTTTTAATCACTTCACGCATCGCACGCGACTCGGTGGTCGCCGAGATCACCAAATAATTATCGATATCGTGCTTATCATCGCGTAATAACTTGAATTGCTCGGTCATGCGAATATCTCGTTGACTCATCCCTGCAGTATCAATCAACACCAAGCGTTTATCAATAAAGTCACTTAATGCCTCTTGAAAGTCTTCGGCGGTGGAAGCAACCCGCATTGGTACACCCAAGATCCGCGCAAAATTACTCAATTGCTCGTGGGCGCCAATACGAAAATTATCCGTGGTAATTAAGGCAATTTGCTCCGGTCCATGGCGCATTCTAAAACGCGCGGCGATTTTTGCAATCGTCGTCGTTTTACCGACACCGGTGGGCCCTACCAAGGCAATCACTCCACCCTCATCTAAGATGTTATTTTCCATGATCGGCAGCGATTGAGCCGCAACTTGCAAACAGTTTTTCCAAGCTTGCTCAAGCTCAGTATCGGCCACTACCGACTCAGCCAGTTTTAAACTCAACTTTTTAGAAAAACCAGTATCCAACAGGCGCCTAATCACATCAACTCGCACTGGATTTTGCTGCGTTTTATCCGTCCAAGACAGTTCATTCAGCTGTGTTCTGAACTCATGCCGCATCATATCTAATTCGTGTTTTACCGCTTTAATCGCAGGGTCTTCGATCCAAGTCGCTTTTTCATTCGGCTTCGCAGCCCGCCGTTTAACCGGTTCTTTAGCTGGGGTAAGCGCTGGCTCGACTTCCTTTTTTGCCGGCGTATAGTCTTCGCGGTAGGCTTGTTTAGGCGGCGTACTCCAATCGATTGAAAGCCGGTCGTTTTTCAACTCAGCGTCTAGGCGGGCATCAAACTGCGCTTCCTTCTTACCCGCCGCATCTTTTATTGCCTGCTCATCGTAGTCTTTTGCCGCTACAATCTCGATACCACCATCAACGGTGTTATTCGACAAAATAACCGCATCCTGACCCAGTTCTTGCTTGACCAAGCTAAGCCCTTCTCTCATGTTAGGAGCAAAAAATCGTTTAATTTTCATCCATTATGCCTCGTTAGCCATTTTGTCCCACACTGCCAACGACTCTCACCTGTCTATCTTCAGGAATTTCGTTGTAAGACAAAACATTTAAATTTGATATTGAATGGCGTACAAAACGTGCTAACCAGGGGCGTAAAAATGCCGATACCAGTAATACGCCGGTCTTACCTTCCATTTCTAACTTTTGCGTACTTTCTTGTAATGCATTTATCATTCTTTCTGCTAACCCCGGTTCTAATCCTGCACTGCCATCTTCTGACGTTTGCAAGCTCTGCTGCAATAACCGTTCCAAATCTGGATCTAGCGTAATAACCGACAGTTCGCTGTCTAAGCCACTGATTCTTTGGACAATTGAGCGGCCTAGTGCAATTCTAACCGCCGCCGTTAAGGCGCCAGTTTCTTGACTAATACGCCCTTGCTCGATCAATGTTTCCGCCACCGTACGTAAATCACGCACCGGAATATTCTCTTGCAACAGGTTCTGTAACACCTTCACGATAGAACCCAGTGGCAGGGTATCGGGCACCAAATCTTCAACCAGTTTAGGCGCGGATTTTTTCAGCGTATCGAGCATTTGCTGAACCTCCTCGTGACCCAACAATTCATGTGCGTGTTTTTGGATTATTTGGCTTAGGTGGGTCGCAACCACCGTTCCCGGATCAACCACCGTATACCCCATCGTTTGTGCTTGATCTTTTTGAGCCGTATCGACCCAAACCGCGTCTAAACCAAACGCTGGGTCCTTGGTTGCAATGCCTTGAATATCACCAAATACTTGCCCAGGATTAATCGCCATTTCTCTATCGGGGTGGATTTCCACCTCACCGATATTAACTCCCATCAAAGTGAGGCGATAAACATTCGGTGCCAAATCGAGGTTATCGCGGATATGCACCGCTGGTATTAAAAACCCGAGTTCTTGCGACAACTTCTTACGTACCCCTTTGATCCGTGACATCAACTCGCCGCCTTGCGCTTTATCCACCAAGGGGATTAAGCGGTAACCGACCTCTAAGCCAATCATATCTACCGGTGCCACATCATCCCACGACAATTCTCTTGGTTCATCCGGTAGCGCTTGCACCGCCGGCTCCGGTTCCAAGCTGACTTGCTCGGCAATCAAACCTTTTTTATACACCGCGTAGGCGGCATAACCCAATGCAGACGCAATTGTAATGAATACAAAATTTGGCATCCCTGGGATTAAACCTAATAAACCGATAATCCCGCCACTGATCGCTAAAGCACGCGGATTTCCCAGTACCTGCAAGGAAACTTGCTCCCCCATGTCTTGATTGCTATTAACCCGAGTCACAATAATCGCCGTGGCGGTCGATAATAATAAACCCGGGATTTGTGCTACTAAGCCATCACCAATCGTCAATAAGGTGTAATACTCCATCGCCTGCGAAAACGGCAAATCGTGTTGCAAAATGCCAACACCCAAGCCACCCACGATATTGATTAACAAAATCAGAATCCCGGCCACCGCATCACCACGAACAAACTTACTAGCACCGTCCATCGAACCATAAAAATCGGCTTCCTGACTAATCTCTGCACGTCGATCGCGCGCTTGATCTTGGGTTAATAAACCGGCATTTAAATCCGCGTCGATCGCCATCTGTTTACCTGGCATCGCGTCCAAGGTAAAGCGGGCACTCACTTCGGATACGCGCCCCGCACCCTTGGTAACCACCACGAAGTTAATAATAATGAGAATACTAAACACCACTAAACCCACCGCGTAGTTACCACCAATCACAAACGCACCAAAAGCCTCAATCACCTTACCGGCCGCGTCCCCCCCATTATGCCCTTCCAGCAAAACAATACGGGTGGATGCCACATTCAAGCTAAGCCTCAATAAGGTAGCCACCAATAAAAAACTGGGGAATACCGCAAAATCCAATGGCCTTAACGCATAAACAACCACTAATAAGACGATTAACGATAAGGCGATGTTGAAGGTAAATAACAGGTCCAACAAGAATGGCGGCAACGGCAATACCAACATCGACAGCATGATCATAATGAGCACCGGCGCACCGAGCCCATTACGGACAAAATTAAGTAATAATTTAGACATATCGTTAGCGTTCATGATTAATATTGAGCCTTAAGTGCTTAATGCGTTTTGTTTGCATATTTTTTATATTCATCGGGAATCGTAATATCTTTCGGTGGCTGCGGTTTTTTCCAGCGTTTATCGGTGGCAATGCGTAGTTGATACACATACGCCAGCACTTGCGCCACCGCTAAGTACAAACCTTTAGGCACTTCTTGATCAATTTCCGTACTGAAAAACAAGGCTCGCGCCAAGGGCGGAGCCGAGACCAAGGTAATGCCATTAGCGAGGGCAATATTTCTAATTTGCGCCGCCATTAAATCGCCCCCTTTTGCCACCACCATCGGCGCGCCCGTTCCATCTTCCTCATATTTAAGCGCCACCGCAAAATGAGTCGGGTTAGTCACGATGACATCGGCCTTCGGCACCGCTTCCATCATCCGGCCTTGCGACATTTCTTGCTGCATCTGACGGATCTTACCCTTCACTTCAGGGCGGCCCTCGGTTTGCTTCATTTCATCTTTCACTTCTTGCAAGGTCATTTTGAGTTTTTTCTTGTATTCCCATAGGCTAAAGGGCACGTCAATCGCCACCACCAGTAATAAGGATGCGCATAACACCACAAAAGACATCGTCATTAAATCACTGGCTCGTAACAAGGCCGTTGCTATCGGTAACTGACTAAAGTTTAAAAACTCTGGCAGGTAAACCTCCACCAACAACAACATCACTCCGAGCACCAAGCCAAATTTCAACAGCGATTTCAGCAGTTCAATCAAGCTACGCACCGCAAACATCCGTTTCAAGCCTTCTAGCGGGTTCATTTTGCTGGCTTTTGGCGTCAAGGCCTCGGCACTGAACGACCAGCCGCCCATCGCAATTGGGCCGACGAGTGCCGCGAGCACCATCGCCGCTAAAAAGGGTGCAATTGCCGCGAGCATATCCTGCATCGATGATTCCAACCCGACCACCATCGCTAAAGGGTCGTAAATACGAGCACGATCAATCTTAAAGGCATCCTCCATCACCGCCCAAAGACCCAGAAAAATTCGGTCGCCGGCCATCCAAATAATCGTCGAACCCATTAGCAGAGTCACCACCGTATTCAATTCTTTTGAGCGAGCAATATCACCTTTTTTTCGCGCGTCTTCTTCGCGCTTGGCGGTGGGTTCCTCGGTTTTTTCTTGATCACTACTTTGCTCAGCCATCGCTAATGCCTTATTCGCAAAAAGTCAGCAATCAGCCCATAACTCTCGGCGAGCAAATTCGTGAAGCTACCCAATATGGCGGGCAGGGTCACCCACATCAATAACAAACCCAATAATAAGGTGATGGGAAAGCCGACGGCGAAAATATTCAATTGCGGTGCGGCCTTGGTGACCACACCAAAGGCAATATTCACCATCAGTAAGGAGGTAATCGATGGAACGGCCATCAATAAACCCGCCGAAAACAACCGACTCGACCAAGCAATCACCGACCAGAAGTCGGATCGCTCTAAGCCAACCACACCAACGGGCAACGTTTTAAAGCTATCAATCAACATCTCAATCAACACCAAGTGCCCGCCCAAGGTTAGAAACAATAGGGTCGACAACACCAAATAAAATTGACTAATAACCGGCACACTAACACCCGAAATAGGGTCGACCATCGACGCAAACCCCAACCCCATACTATAAGCGATGCCTTGACCGGCAAAAATAACCGCGGCGAACACCAGTTGCAACACAAACCCCATGGTCAAGCCGATCACAATCTGCTGCAGACCGGTCATGATACCTGCGTGACTGAGCACATCCACGGCTGCATGGGCTGGCAATAAAGGTAAACTAAAAAAAGTAATCACCAACGACGTGCCTGCCATAATCTTATTGGATACGAAACGACCACTAAACACCGGAATAGACACCAACATCGAGCTGACTCTGAGTAGAGGCCAAATAAAACTGGACAGCCAAAGCATAATTTGTTGTTCGCTATAAACCATATTCAAAAACAACCGATACGCGAACGGTTAACTGATTAACTCTGGAATCTGCATATAGGTTTGCCGGGTAAAGTTGATAATTAAACGTAACATCCAAGGCCCAGCCATCGATAAAACAACCACGGTTATCAGCAATTTAGGTACAAAGCTTAAGGTTTGCTCATTAATTTGTGTGGCCGCTTGAAACATAGCCACCACTAAACCAATCGCCAAGGCCGATAATAATAACGGCGCCGCCAACATAACGGTGATTTCCAACGCTCGCTCACCAAGTTCCATCACGCTATCGGGTGTCATATCAAACCTCCTAAGTAAAAAAACTAGCGGCTAGGGTTTCCATAATAAGCGCCCAACCATCCACTAACACAAACAAC
>Ga0209081_1001544_pt1 | contig 13706 bp, 13 predicted proteins | sample GOMGulsemesocosm_4_FD_184636 | JGI IMG/M metagenome (GOLD analysis project Ga0209081, IMG submission 184636) | Methane-oxidizing microbial communities from mesocosms in the Gulf of Mexico - GOM15B Gulf of Mexico (SPAdes) (version 2) | ecosystem: Environmental > Aquatic > Marine > Cold seeps... | reverse complement strand
TTCATCAACTGGATCAATTGTGGTACCTGCTATTGGACTCACAACAGATCTTTCTTCTCCCACTAAAGCATTCAAAATTGAGCTTTTACCAACATTAACTTTACCAATAATAGCAACTTTAATATGGTTCTCATTTTCTTCTTCTTTTTCGTCCTCTTCGTCAAAAACAAATTCTTCTTCAGAATCATCATCTTTTGTTTCAGAATTTTCCATTAGTTCATCTTCACTTGGAGGAAGTTGCCCGTAAATCCAGTCAAAAAGTGTCCTAGTTCCTCTGTTATGAGATACTGATATACCAAAAAGATTCTCTTCTCCAATACCGAATTCATAAAATTCCCAAAGTCTCTCTTTTTCTTTATCATTGTCAATCTTGTTTACAACTAAAGCCAGTTGTTTACCAAGATTTTGAAGCTCATAAAATAGTTCTTTATCTTTATCATCAGGTAATCTTTTACCATCAACCATAAAAAGTATTATATCAGCCTCTTTAGCAGTTTCAACTGCCTTTCTTTTTACATTAGAAAATATTGCATCATTAGTTTCATCAATACCACCAGTATCAAGCATTAATGCTTCACGACCAAAAATTGTAATATCGTGTCTTTTGATATCTCGAGTAGTTCCTGCTTGTTCACTAACAATAGCAATTCTTTTTTTTGCAATTCTGTTGAATAATGAACTCTTACCAACGTTGGGCTGACCAACCAATGCAATTTTCAATTTCTCTGTATTTTGTATTATCATATTATTCTTTTACCTTTTTAAACCAAAAAAGGTATTGGCTATAAAGCCAATACCTTATGGTTAATTTGTACTAACGGATTCTAATAGAGACCGTATTTACCTTCTTCATTCATTTTATATAATACTCTCATATTATCATCATTGTCATAAAAGACTTTAAAACTAGAATCATCGGATTTTAACTCACCTAAAGCATCTTCAATGTCAACTGGTTTGTAAGAAGTTAATCTAGTTGGAACAATTTCATTTTCAAATTTTTCCAATTCAAGTGCAATTGCATCTGCAAGTTCAGTTGAAACTACTTCTGTTAATTTTGTTGCTTTATGACCAACAATTTTATCATGGTGTCTACGAAGAACTTTAGAAACTCTATCTACAGCTATATCAACTGCTGCATATAAATCTTTATCTTTTTGTTTAACAACTATTGTGTCAAGGTTTGCAATATTTAAAGTAAACTCAAAAGAGATAACTTTTTTACCATTTTTACTTTCTTGTGAAATTATTGAGTTAACAGATATAATGTCTAAGTTGTATTTTTTAAAAATTTCAACAGAACTATTAATATATTCTTTAATTGGTTCAGTTAATTCTATATGTCTTCCTACGATACTTGTATTCATAATAAACTCCTTGTATTTAATAATTATTATTTTAACATATTTTAAATTAAACAATAATCATAAACACACAAAGTTTATACCAATATTTCTCTATTTCCCTTGATATTTGGTGCAGATAAGATACCTGAAGTCTCTAACTGCTCAACAATTGTAGCGGATCTGTTGTATCCAATTCTCAATTTTCTCTGCAAATAGGAAATTGAACTTTTTTGATCAGTCAGTACAATGTTCTTAGCTTCCTCGAATAATTCATCCAATTCACCTATTTCAGCTGAAGAGCTTTTACTACTTGAAGATGAATCGATTTTTTGTTTTAAAAAGTTTAAATCATAATCAACATCTCTTTGGTCTTTAAGGAAGTCTACAACTTTCTCAATTTCATCTTCGGCACTCCAAGGAGCATGAACTCTAACTAGACCAGACATTCCCGGAGGAGTAAAAAGCATATCTCCACGACCCAATAAAGATTCAGCACCCATAGAATCTAGAATTATCTTACTGTCGACTTTTTGTCCAACTTTATAACTAATTCGACTAGGTAAATTTGCTTTGATTAATCCAGTAACAACATCAACAGAAGGTCTTTGAGTTGCCACAATTAGATGTATTCCACTGGCTCTTGCCATTTGAGCAAGTCTGGCAATAGATAATTCAACCTCTTTCCCACTGGTCATCATCAAATCTGCCAATTCATCAATAATTATAACAATATAAGGAAAAGGCTCATAATCTTCTCTTTTAGATTTTTCATTATAGTTTTCAATATTTTTTGTTTTTGTTTGACTCATTAGGGTATATCGTCTTTCCATTTCAGCCACCATATTACTTAAGGCATTAATTGCTTCTGCAGGTTTAGTAATGACAGGAGTTAATAAATGTGGAATATCATTATACATTGAAAATTCAAGCATCTTAGGATCAATCATGACAAGTTTTAGATTATCAGGAGAGTTTTTATACAACAAAGACAAAATCATTGAATTGATTCCAACAGATTTACCACTTCCTGTAGTTCCTGCAATTAAAAGGTGTGGAAGTTTTTTTAAGTCAGTAATAAATGGTTTTCCAACAATATCTTTACCTAAAATCATCGTTAAAGAAGATTTTGAGTTCTGAAATAATTCACTTTCAAGTAGTTCTCTTAAATATATAGTTTGTACGTCTTCATTGGGAACTTCAATACCAACTACATCTTTTCCAGGTATTGGAGCTTGAATTCTTATTGTTTGAGCTTTTAACGCCATTGCTAAGTCATCTTGAAGATTTAATATTTTTGATACTTTAACATTTGGAGCTGGTTTAAACTCGAAAGTGGTTACAACTGGACCAGAGTAAGTTCTTACAACATCTCCATCAATTTTAAACATTGCAAGTTTATCTAATAAATCTTCAATTTTTTTATCAATAAATGCTTCATTAATTTTATTCTTTTTTTCTTTGGGTGATTTTTGAAAAAAATCAGATCTAGGAAGTTGAAAATCTTTAGGTTGTTCAGTGACTCCAACTTCAATCTCGTCAAGTAATTTTTTATTTTCTTCTAGTTCATCTACAATTAGAGAATGAGTATGCTGTTTACTTGTTTCTTTTCCCTCTATATCAGTATTCTCTGGAGTTTCAATAGGAGAGAGTTCTTCAATTAAAACTTTATCTTCAGACGCCTCAATGATAATTTCAGCTGTATCACCCACTTCTTTAACAATAAATTTTTCTTCTTTTCTTTTTTCTCTATTTTTATTGTCAATTCGTTTATTTTTTTCTTTTTTCTTTTTTGTATCACTTTTGAATTTAATGCTACTGATTGAATCTTTAAAATTTAAGATAATACTTTGTTTTTTATTTTCAAATAAAACAATCATAGAAATTAGCAAACCAATAATAACAATAACCCATAAACCAGCATTACCAATAAAAGGAGTTAAAAATGAAATAATTTGATTTCCAAAAATTCCAGACATTTTTCCATTGGTAATTAAAGATTGAGCAAGAATTAAAGATACAAATAGAACTAATAGTGTAGATAATTTGGAATATATCTTCTCTTGATAATTATATATTGTATTAATTTTATAAATTGGATATAAAAATAGTAATAAATAACCATAGGAGAGATATCCAAAATAATTATGAGAATAAGAAGCAAAGATTGCTCCAATTTTACCAACGGTTTTTTCATCATTAATAAACATAGAAAATTCCAAGTAGAAAATGATAAAAGTAAAAATGAGAGAAAGTATTTTTTTAATTATTGTGAAGCCTTTTATTTAAGTAGTTTGGCAATTTTACCTTGTAGTTTAAGCCAAGGACGATGCTCAAAAAGAGGAAATCCTGCCCATGTTTTTCCACCTTCGGTAATTGACTTTGTCACTCCACCACGTGCAGCAATTGTAGTAAATGCAGCAATTTCAAGATGACCTGCAGTAGCACTTTGTCCACCCATGACCACATTTCGACCCAATATAGTTGAACCCGAGAGACCAACTTGAGCAGTTAATATTGTATGTTCACCAAGAACACAATTATGCGCAATTTGCACTTGGTTATCTATTTTGGCACCTTTTTTTATAATAGTTGTCCCAAAAACTGCCCTATCAATAGTAGTGTTCGAACCAATTTCAACATTATCTTCTATTGTTACATTACCATTTTGATATATTTTGACGTGTTCACCTTTTTTTGTATGGGCAAAACCAAAACCATCACTTCCTATAATCGTTCCTGCGTGTATGATACAAGAATTACCTATTTTACAATCTCTATATACTACAACATTTGGATGAACAATAGTATCTTCACCAATAATAACGTTATCTGAAATATACGAACCTGCCATAATAGTTGAGTCTTTACCTATGATTACATTTTTTCCCAAATATACATTTGGCATAATTACAGTATTTTTACCAATTGTTGGTTTCTTCCCATTTTCTTCGATTAACAAGGGTGCAAAAAGTTCACTTGCTAATGCAAGTTTGAGATATGGTTCATCCGTTATTAGAGCTAGAGTACCTTTAGGCACCAAAGAAGAAAACTCTTCCTTAATTAAAACAGCTGCTGCTTTTGTACTCTCCAAGTCTTTTAGGTATTTTTTATTATCTAAAAATGAAATTTCTGATTGGTTTGCATCTGTTAGAGTATTTAAACCACTAATATTAACTGCTTTCTCTAAATTAACATCAGGTATACCTAAGATATCAACAATGACTTCTAAATTCAATTAACTTCCTTAATAATATTCAAATATTATGAAACTAACGTTCCATTGCAACTACACCACTGCGAACAATTTCAATGGGTTTATAGTGTTTAATAACTTTAATAAAATTAGCAATTCTACTTGAAGAATCAGTGGCAGCCACAATAATACATTCTTCAGTAACATTTTGAATAGAGCCATTATATGCTCGTGCTAAAACATCAATATCACTCAGATTATTTGCAACGGGCAATTTTATTAAAACTGTGTCTTTTTCAATAACATTTTTATGTTCATTTACTTTTAGTACTGGAATAAGTTTATTTAGTTGTTTGACAATCTGATCTATAACTCTTTTATTTCCAGTGGTAACAACTGTAATTCTTGAATATTTACTTTCAGGAATGGGTGCAACTGTTAAACTATCAATATTATATCCTCGAGCAGAAAAAAGACCTGATATTCTTGATAAAACACTATTTTCATTGATAACAACTACAGAGATAACTCTTCTTATTACTTCACTATCATAATAATTACTACTATCACCCATTATTCATCTCCTATAAGCGTCATTTCATTTAATGCATGACCATTTGGTACCATTGGAAGTACATCTTCATCTCTATCAATCATTACTTCTAACATACAAACTTTTTTACTTGCCACTGCATCTTTCACTGCAGCGTCAAATTCTTCCTTGGTATGAATTTTATATCCTTTACCACCGAAAGCTTCAACAAGTTTAGTAAAATCTGGTTGCATTGATAAATCTGTTTCTGATAATCTATTCTCATAAAATAGAGTTTGCCATTGTCTTACCATTCCTAAATAATTGTTATTTAAAATAATATTTATTACAGGTAAACCATATTCTGTACAAGTTAAAAGTTCTTGAATATTCATTAATATGGAACCATCACCCGTGAAATTAACTGAAACTTTATCAGGGTTACCACGTGCAACTCCAAGAGCAGAAGGAAGCCCAAATCCCATTGTTCCCAATCCACCACTAGTTATAAACTGCCTTGGAAATGAAAATGGAAAGAATTGAGCAGTCCACATTTGATGTTGTCCAACATCAGTTGAAACTATTGCTTTTGAACCAAGAAGTTCTCCTGTTCTTTGAACTACCCATTGAGGTTTTAAAACTTTTTGACCTTCTTCAAATCTTAAAGGTTCTTTTTTTCTATATGCCGTAAGTCTTTCTACCCAATGACTATAATCATTAAAGGAAAAATCAGAAGAAACTTCAAGGAAGTCTTCTAGAACACTATGTAAATCTCCAACAATTGGATAATCTGCTTGTACCAATTTATCAATTGATGCAGGATCAATATCAATATGTACTACTTTTGCATTACTAGCAAATACATCCAATCTTCCTGTAACTCTATCATCAAAACGAGCTCCAAGAGAAATTAAAATATCAGCTTCATGTACTGCCATATTTGCAGCATATTCACCATGCATACCCAACATTCCAAATAAATATGGACTATCAAACTCCATTGAACCTCTGGCCATAAGTGTTTCAACTACAGGAATACCTGTTTTTTCAACAAAATCACGAATTAGATGTGTTGAGTTTGCAAGAATTGCACCTCCACCTATATAAATAACTGGTTTCTTGGCACTTGAAATTGCTTCAATAGCACGTTTAACTTGTTTTTTATTACCCTTAACTGTTGGTTTATATGTTGGAATATAAACTTCGTTTGGATATTCAAATTCTGCTTCATGAATTGTAATATCTTTAGGAATATCAATATGGACTGGACCTGGTCTACCAGTACTTGCAATGTGAAATGCTTCTTTCATAATTCTTGGCAAGTCTTTAATATCTTGAATTAAAAAATTGTGTTTTGTACATGGTCGACTAATACCAACTGCATCAATTTCTTGAAATCCATCCGTACCAATAATCATGGTAGGAACTTGTCCACTAATAACAACTATTGGTATTGAGTCTGTGAATGCTGTTGCCAATCCAGTTACTGCGTTTGTAAACCCTGGACCACTTGTCACAATTGCAACACCAACTTTACCAGTTGATCGAGCATAACCGTCCGCTGCATGCACGGATGCCTGTTCATGTCTGTTTAAAATATGTTGAAAACTATTTTGTTTATAAATTTCATCATAGACATTCATAATAGCGCCACCTGGGTATCCAAATACCACTTCGGTTTGTTCTTTAATAAGACATTCTACAACCATTCTCGCGCCAGTCATTTTCATTTGATAACTCCCTAATAAAATAATTGGCTATTTTACTTAACTTTATATTAATAAAACTTTAACAAACAACTAAAATACAGCTTTTAGGTTGCTTTTATATTTAATGTTCTATAATAGTTATACAGAATATTCTAAAGGGTTTATTATGGAAATTAATAATTTAAATTCAAATATTAATAATGTAAATCAATCACAAAATAGTAGTTTAGAAAGAATTTCTACTGGTTTAAAAATTAATCAAGCTGCTGATGATGCTGCTAGTTTATCTATAAGCGATTCACTTCGATCTCAAAGAAGTGATTTATCTCAATCTCTTCAAAATCTAAACCAAGGTATTGCGTTAACTCGTATTGCTTCAGATGGTTTAGATAATCAACAAGAAATTTTAGGTGACATTAAACAAAAGTTACTTCAAGCAAATACAGATACTACATCAGTTGATGGTAAAGAAGCTATTAAACAAGAAGTACTTAAATTAACGGAACAATTTCAAAATATTGCACAAACAACCACATTTGCAGATCAAAAACTAATTACTCCAGAAGGAACTAGCACAACACTTGATATTTCAACTGCTGATGAAACATTCAGTCTAGACATACCAAATACAGGACAAATCGCAAATGAATTAACCACATTAATTGGCGCAACAGATTTTGGAACAGGTGATATTTCTGCCATAATTGATAGAATAGATGTAGCAAGTAATCAAGTAAGTAGTGCACAATCTGATTTTGGATCAACTGAAAATCAATTAGCCTCAAGTGCAAGAAATTCAATTACAGCAGAAGTGAATATTGCCAAAGCAAACTCATCTTTAACTGATATTGATTTTGGAAAAGAACTTACTGATTTTTCCAAAGCAAATATTTTGACTCAAATTGGTTACTTAGTTTCAACTCAAGCAAATGCCGTACAAGAACAAAATGTTAAGTTATTGGCTTAGTTGACCTTTTTCTAAGGCAAAATTTATAGCTACACCCTCTTTTAATCCATCATCAAAAACGGTAGATTCCGTTTTGTTGAGAATTTCAAAAAAACTTTTATAAATTAATATCCCAACTTTAATAAAATCTTTACTATTAGGACCGAAGATTTTGCTTAATTCAAGATCAGATTTGTTTTTTAATAGAGATAAACAAGTGTAAATATCTGATAGATTTATTTTTGTCCCATTAACAATATCTTTATTGTAGTCTAAAAAATTTTGCCCATGTTTAACAGCTGCAATTGTTGTTGGAGTCCCTGCTGTTGCAATAAACTCAAAGTCTCTAAACTCTATATCGAGGCCATCTAAATAACTTAAAATATTTTTTGTCTGTCTGTTCAGCTCAGAGATTAATTTTGATTCATTTTGAAATTTCTGAGTTAAGGTAACTATCCCAAAATCAAAACTTTTTACTACATGTTCATCCTTACTATGAATAGTTAATTCAACTGAACCACCACCAATATCAAGTAAAACAAAATTTTCAGACTGCAATTTTTCTCGTTTTAATGCATGTTTAATAGCTAGAAGGGTCAATCTTGCCTCTTCTTCTCCATCGATTATGTTTAACTTAACACCTGTGGAGGTAAATACTTTTTCAAAAACTTCGTCAGAATTTTTTGCCATTCTCATTGCAGCAGTTGTAACACAAATACTGTTTCTTGGGTTGTAGTCTAATTTATTTGAAGATTTATTAATTGCACCAATCACACGTTGTACGGCTTCATTGGAGATAAGACCTGTATTGATTAAATCATCGGCTGTGCCAACTATTTCATTATATTCTTTTAAAGCAATATGCTTTTTGTAGTTATAAACTAAAACTCGAAAGGAATTTGACCCAAGATCAATGGTTGTAACTATGGACATTTTACGGATGGGGAATTTTAATTTTTGAATTAAGTAAAAATCCAATGACGATGGTTGATACCAAAACAACAGTTGATGAAAGTATGCCTGTTAACCAAATCAAATACACTAGCCATAATAAAATGGCTCCTAAAGGTGTTGGAACTCCCGTAAAATGTTTTGCAACTTCTCCTGCATCAGAATTAATATTAAATTGAATTAATCTTCGCAGAGCTGAAATAATATAATAGATAAAAGCAAAAGCAGTTAAGAAAATATTTACTTCACCTTGAATAGGGTCAATCACCGCAAAATAAATAAACATACATGGAACAATTACAAAAGATAAAAAATCTGCAAAAGAGTCAAGCTGAACACCAAACTCGGTTGATAAGTTGTGTTTTCTAGCAATTTTACCATCAATAATATCACAAGCGCCACCAATCCAGGCAAACAAAGCAGCAATAAAAAAACTCGTGTGAGTTAAAAAATAAATAGCTAAAACTCCACAGGCTATGTTTGCAAAAGTTACTAGGTTTGCTAAGTTAAAGTGATTGTCTTTCTCATATAAAAAATTCATTTGTTTCCTTAAAGTGTATATTTGTTTCTACCTGAGTGCTTTGATTTGTATAAATTTTCATCTGCAATTTTATAAAGTTTGTTTGCAGATACATAACTATTGGGCAAATAAATGATTGCACCAATAGATATAGTTACAACATCTAATGCCTCACTGGTTTTGTGTTCAATTTTCAAATCAACTATTTTTTTATTTATATCCTGTAAGCAGTGCTCTAGTATTTCTTTATTTGTATCAAATAAAAGAACACCAAACTCCTCTCCTCCAAGTCTAAAAACATATTCATACTCTTTGTTGAAATATTTCTTCAATACATCTGCAACAGCAATTAAAGTTTTATCCCCCATGTCATGCCCATATGTATCATTGTATTGTTTAAAAAAATCAATGTCAAACATAATAAAAGCACATTGCCATTTATTTGCATTGGAAATAAATGGCAGGTTATCAAATAAGTTATCAAAGTATGTTCGATTGTATAGTTTAGTCATTCCATCTGTAATAGAGTCTATTTTATATTGTTTATTCAAAATTGTGAGTTGATTGTCTTTTTTGAATATTTGAAGAAAGATGTATAAAATAATAGCAAAAGAAAAAACAATGATTGCTATCATATTGTAGAGCAAGTAGTTCTTCATTTGTGTGTATTTATGGAGAAACTTTTTTCGTTGTTTCTCAGCTTCATCTGTTTCATAAGTAATTAAAAAATCTACTTTGCTAATTGCTGCATAAAGATTTTTCAATCTCTTTACTTCTAGTGATTTATTAATTTCATCATTGATGGAATCTACTACCATACGTTCTGTCTCTGTTTTATAACCCTTATTATAATACTTCCAATTTTTAACAATTTCTCTTTCATGTGTTTTAATTGAACAATTAAATTCACGTTTTTTTATACAAAAGATAAGATCTCGATAGTTATTTACAACATTTTGTAATTTAAGCATTGGAATAAAATTTCCAAAATATATATTATCTATTTGTACTTTTAGTTTATCGATTTGTGAATTAAATATAAAACTCGCGCTAATTAGAGTCGTAAAAATAACAACCAAAAGTACAATAAGTTTAAAACCAATAGAATTGACAAAGCCTTTTTTCATGCCTAGGATTATATCCAAAAATTATTAAAATTACTTTTCTCAAGCCTTGATTTAAAGTAGCTAGATAACTTAAACTTTTATTAAATTGACTTTAGCTATAATCGCGTTTTAATAAAAGGATAAAATTGTTAGATATCAAAAATACTTTAATTGGATCATCTGCTAAAAACGACATACTCTCAGGTATTGTAGTTGCTGTTGCATTGGTTCCTGAAGCTGTAGCTTTCTCTATAATTGCAGGTGTTTCACCACTTGTTGGCCTATATACAGCATTTATAATTGGATTAATTACTGCAATCATTGGTGGAAAAGCAGGAATGATTAGTGGCGCAACTGGAGCAATTGCTGTTGTACTAGTTGGTTTAGGAATAAAAGTCAAAGAATCGTTAACGGTTTCGGAACTTCAAGTTTTAACTATTAATGGAGAGCTTGGCTCTTACATTTTACAGTATATTTTATTGGCAACAATTATTGCTGGAACTTTGCAAATATTTATTGGTGCATTTAAATTGGGAAAACTAATTCGTTTGGTTCCTCAGCCTGCAATGTACGGTTTTGTTAATGGACTAGCCATTGTTATTGCCTTGGCTCAAGTGCCTTTGTTTAAGGACGAAGGGTTAATTATGTACGCTTTAGTTGCTGCAACTATGATTATAGTACAGTTTTTTCCAAAAATTTCAAAGGCAATTCCTGCAGGTCTTGTTGCGATTGTAGCTGTATCTTGCGTTGTTATTTTTGCAGATCTTGATACAAAAAGAGTTGGCGATTTGGCTGATATTTCTGGTAGTCTACCTTCTTTCGCATTACCAACTTTACATGTTGACTTTGATTCCATTATGATGGTTTTACCTTATGCGGTTTTAGTGGCATTGGTGGGTTTAATTGAGTCATTATTAACCTTATCGGTTCTTGATGAAATGGGTGGTAAAAGAGGTAGTGGAAACCAAGAGTGTGTTGCGCAAGGTATTGGTAACGTAACTTGTGGTTTTTTTGGTGGAATGGCAGGTTGTGCGATGATTGGGCAATCTATTATCAACTTTAGTAATGGTGGGTGGGGACGATTATCAGCTATTACTGCTGCAACACTTTTAATTACCTTTGTAGTTGCTTTGAGTGATTATATTTCACTTATTCCTGTGGCTGTTCTTGTGGGTATTATGTTTATGGTTTCCATTGGAACATTTGAGTGGGAAAGTGCACATCGTTTTAAACATATGCCAAATAGTGATAAATTTGTTTTAGTTTCTGTTACTATTATCACAATATTTGCAGACCTTGCAATTGCCGTTATCACAGGAATTATTATTTCTGCCCTTGTTTTTGCGTGGAATCATTCAAAGGTTAGATCTAGAGTGTATAAAGATGGTGATGATACGAAAGTTTATGAATTTGATGGACCTTTATTTTTTGGTTCTACCACATCTTTTTTTGAACTATTTGATTTAAAACATGATCCAAAAATTGTTATTTTGGACTTTAAAGACTCACGAGTAATGGATATATCCGGGGTTGAAGCCATAGATACTATTACTAAAAAGTATAAAGAAGCTGGAAAGGAACTTTCTATTAGACATTTAAGTGAAGATTGTAAAAAGATTCTTAAAAATGCTGGGCCATTTTGTGAATATAATGAAAATGATCCAAACTATAAAGTTGCAATTAACTACTAGCTATTGATACAGGCTTTGCCTGTATCAAATCTAATCCAGCACTATACTCTCACATATAATTCTAATTTAGACTTAAAACTTGTAAGAAATCGAAAACATCGTAAAGTCTACTCCTGAATTATCTTCATGAATTCCTGCATTTGAATGATGTATATACCTAAAAGACAAATCAAAATCAGAAAATTTAAAACCAATACCAACTACATTCTCAAATTGAAAATGAGTTCCAAAATTTTCACCTTCTAATTTAGTTTTGGATATATATGTAGCACCTACACCAGCTTCAATATATGGAATTGATTCATAATATTGACCAAAATCGTATCTAAACATAGGTGTAAAAGAAAGACTCTTGATATTACCGCCACTTTCACCTTCCCAATACCCAAGAGAAGTTTCGTAATATTTAGGTAAATATTTATACCTTTTTTCAAAAAAGTATTTATTTAGATCTTTTTTTATAGAGATTCTATAAATATCTATGTGCTCTGAAGAACTTCCATATCCAACTGTAATGTCATTTATTTCATTTTTATCTTTTGCATAAATATTAATACTTACAACAAAAAGTAATAGTGTTATTATAAAAAGTCTCATGGTGAACTCCTTATGTGTTATAAGGTAAATATACTCTCATGAAAATAAAATATAGTTCTTTTAATTTAACTAATATTATTTTAAAGAAAAAACAATGCTTTTTAGATTTTAATCTTGATTTTCAAAAATAAACTAGTTTTCTATCATTATGTAAAATTTAAATTCTTAATGATATAATAATCTAAATTTAAGAAATGAGTTCATATGACAATATCTGATTCTCAGAGTACAACACAATTACAATTTAAATTGACCCAAAAATTGGGAGAATTAGATAGTGTTGGAAAAAAAGAGATACAAAGTAATTTTCAAAAAAATGACTTTATAGATATTTCAAATGAGAGTAAATATGATAAAAATGATTATCAACGGGTTTTAGAAAAATTTAAAAGTAGTGACTCTGAAATAAGAACTCATGAACAAGCACACGCAGCTTCTGGGCATACAACAACTCCAATTTCATATAAGTATCAAACGGGTCCTGATGGAAATCTATATGCAGTGGGAGGGGAAGTTAGACTGGATACTTCATTACCAAGTGATCCAAAAGCAGCTGCTTTTAAACTTTCGCAAATACAAGAAAGTGCCACTGCCCCAAGTGGTTTAAGTAGTGCAGATGTACAAATATCAATTCAAGCGAACTTAAATAAAATGTTACTTTTAAGTAAAGGAGAAGAAGATGCAAATCAATAACAATTTAAATGCAATGAATACTTTAGAGTCAAAATTAAATGGTTTGGCGCAAAATGTTGCAACAGTTGCTGATGTTTCAGAAGTTACTCAAAATCAAGAAGTAACAGATGATTTAATTAATTCTATTGTTGAACAAATTCCCACTGTCATTGCTTATGAGGCCAATGCAAATGCTATTAAAACTCAAAATGCTGTTCATGACGTCTTACTAAACCTCAAAGCTTAAGTCCTTTTAGGCTGCCAGCTAAACTCATTTTATTAAATTGAGGATTTAGATACTTTGCAAGTTCATTAATTTGATTTTCATTAAAAACTTTAATTCCATTTTCTTCCAAGAGCTTTGTTGTAATTCCCACACCTGGAACCAAAATATGACCAAAAGAACCATCATAAACTCCATCATTAGCGCAAGATGGTGATTT
>Ga0209081_1001541_pt1 | contig 13710 bp, 14 predicted proteins | sample GOMGulsemesocosm_4_FD_184636 | JGI IMG/M metagenome (GOLD analysis project Ga0209081, IMG submission 184636) | Methane-oxidizing microbial communities from mesocosms in the Gulf of Mexico - GOM15B Gulf of Mexico (SPAdes) (version 2) | ecosystem: Environmental > Aquatic > Marine > Cold seeps... | reverse complement strand
CCTTTTTCATTTGCCTCAATAGAAATTTCACAGCCTTTGTGCAAATGTGCTGCATTAGCCATCGCACTAGTAATACGAATGGCTAGCGAGTTTCCCCACATATTAATTTTTGTTTGAGTTTGCATACTTTTAATACTTTTCATAATAACTCTTAATTCTTAATTCTTAATTTGCTTAAAGTTTCAGCCATAGTAAACGGTGGAGTCCAACCTAATAGTTGCCTAGCTTTACTTGAATCAACTTGAAGATCACCAACCAATTGCTCAATAGCTTCACTTTTACCTATAATTTTTCCTAATAATTTAAAAATAGACACAGGTATCGGCAATTGTATTAATTTTTTATTTAGTCCTGTTGCAATACCATCCGTAAACCCTCTAATGGAAACATCATTGCCATCAGAAATACAGAATATTTCATTCTTCGCCTTTGGATGCTCAATACAAGTAGAAATAAAATCGACAAGATTATCAATAGATATAAAGCTGCGTTTATTTGTACACAATGCTAAAGGTAGCATTGGTACCTTATTTACTAAGTTGACCAATTTGCCAAAATTACCCGGAGCCGATCTTCCATAAACTAATACAGGTCGTATAATGACAACTTCAAGTCCCGTTTCCTCTGCTATTTTTAGTAAAGCATTTTCAGCATCGAGTTTTAATTGAGCAGATTTGGAATATGCGGAATGGCCTGAGTGCTCATCAAATGGTAGGGTATTAGTAGTGCTGTTACCCAACACTCCAATTGAGCTAATAAAAATGAAGCGCTTTACACCATTTTTAACTGACTGTTGAGCAAGATTAATTGTACCATTTACATTCACCTCACGCATATAATCCAAATCATCTGATTTATTATGCGCAACCCCAGCTAAGTGAATAACAACATTTACAAATTTAAGTGAATCGGCCCAGTCAGAAGTACCATTAACATCTAATGTAAACAAAGGAAAGTCACTCAGTACAGACTGAACTATATTTCTAACTTGCCCTGCGACTTTATAATTGCATCTGAGGTTGTTGATTAAATGTGATCCAATAAACCCATTCGATCCAGTAATAAGAACGGTCACTTGTCGACCCTAATAAACCAACGTGTAAATAAAGTTAATACTTTATATGGCACTTTTAGCATTACAAAAAATATATTAGTATAGATATTATTCTCTTTACAGGCCCGAACTATTTCAAAAGTTTGTTGCACTCGCCCTTTAAAACCACTAGAACTAACGCCTCCTTCTCGCATCTTTATTGTAATAGTAGGTACCCTATTGAGAGTAATATTGTTTGACACGAATCGTGTTATTAATTCGAAATCAGCAGCGGCTCGATAGTTGATTTCATATAAACCAAATTCCTCATAAATAGATCGCTTTACATAAAATGTAGGGTGCGGAAGCATAAAACCGAACCGAATTAGAAACCTACTAAAAACTTTGGAACTATAAAGCCTAGTCACTTTGTTTAAATTAAATTCTGAAACATGAACAAGGTCTGAGTACACTGCATCAACTTTACCAGAATTAAAGCCTGTCATTAACTGAGAAAGGCTATTCTTTGAAGCAAATACATCATCTGAATTTAATATACCAATGACATCACCGGTTGCCAACTTAATCCCTTTATTCATGGCATCATAAAGTCCCTTGTCAGGTTCACTGATATGCGCCGTCACTATATCATTATATTGTGACACTATTTCATTCGTGGAGTCCTTGGAATTACCATCAATGACAATATATTCAATATCAGAGTATGTTTGTGACTGAATAGATTTTAACGTATCTTCTATTGTTTTATCAGAATTAAAACAAACGGTTATGATTGAAACTTTCATTTTGTTATTTTCACTTCTGTGTATATTCAACAAGATTAATTTTTAATTAAGGCTATTTTAGCAGGCCATTATATTCAAATAAACATAATGGCCTGTTCTCGATTATATGAGATACCTTTAGTTATTAATTTAATAAAAATTATTTTATGTGAGATCATTTGTTTTTTTTATAAAATTTATAAATCTAGTTGCCATATCATGAGTATTATAAGTCGTAGTAACTTTTGAGTAAGCATTATCTGAATATTCTTTCAAAACGTTAACATTGTGCTTTAAATACAAAATCTTTTCAGCTAAAGATTTTGAACAACCATTTGTAAAACTAACGCCATTAACTCTATCTTCAAACACACCTATTTCTGGCATATGCATTATTCTTTCATTATGTACTATTGCAGGTAAACCAAGGGCAAATGCATGGATTATGCTCAATCCAACAGAACCGGGATAAACAAATATATGATTATCATTTAACAGGGTTGAAATCTCATGCTCATCCCATATTTCACCATGGTAATTTATATCAATATCTTTTGAATAAGGGTACAATTTTAACATTTCTTGTTCGGGTATGTTTCCGATAACATTTAGCTGAATATATTCTAACTCGTTGGCAGGTATTTGGCTTAATGCTTGAATCAAAAGCCCAAAATTTGATTTCTTTGTATACCTTCCAATGAAGGCTATTTTAAATATTTCAAACTCAAATTTACTTTTATCAAATAGGATACGTTTTCGAATACTTAGTATATCTAGTCCGTTATTTAACCCAACAACATCCGATTTAATTAAGCCTTTTGACAGTTCAACCTCTTCATCAGTATACAGTATGATTTTGTAAAGATTCATTAGTTTAAAACGAATATAACTACCTACTTTTGAACTACTCGATGACCATGCATGACCCCACCAGTAAACTTCAACACCTTTTAATTTATGAAATAGGCTAATAGCTATACTACTTAAAAAGCGGGGATTGCCGTTTATGATTAATGAATCACCTTTCGAAAGCTTTATTTTTAAAACCATGCAGAATAAATGCTGCCAAAAAAACAGTTTAAATATACTTGTCATTTTAACTAGCTTGTATTCAATAGATGGGTGAATACTATCCATCGATTTTACCCCTGCATTATCAACATGAGAGCAAATAATAGAGATATCAAATTCATTATCATTTTCGATAACTAAGCTATCTATGAATCCTTTTCGATACCTTCCAAGTGCAGGTTGTATTATTACTAATTTATTTTTTTTCATAGCGTTTTCTTAACATTTCCTTGTGCGCAATAATTTCGTCTTTATTAAATCGCATTTTTATCAGTTTGGCAGGATTCCCTGCAACAATCGTATACTCTGGCACATCGTTAATAACAATAGATCCAGCAGCAACAATAGAACCCTCACCTATAGTAACCCCACCAAGAATAGTTGAACCGTAACCTATCCAGACGTCATCTTTAATAATAATCACTTCCGACCTTGCACGCGGGCCATAATAAATTGGCTGGCCGCAAACGTCGTATGTATGTTCCCCCCTATTTATAAAACCACATCTAGGAGCAATTAAAACATAATTACCCACTACTAAGTCGCTGATAATAACAGTACCGCTGTTTATACCAACATGGTTCCCAATACTTACTCTATTATTAGGCGAAAAAAATTCTACATTCCATTGTATATGAACATCACTACCATATTTGACAAAAGGGTATCGAACGTTAAGGTTCAAAATATTTCTGACATAGTTAAAGAATTTTTTTAAAATTTTAAATGCTCGTTTACTTAATGACTGCATTGAATAACTTCCTATAAAAAACCATATTTAAAAAGTAAGTAGTAAAGACACTTTTGACCCCAAATCTACGATATATGCAAACTAACTTTTCAATGCGTTTTTTTTGGGTAATTGAGTCTGAAATCCCCCCTCCTTCGTAAATCGCGACCGGAAATTCTAAATAAAAAAAAGCTTCACTACCTGAGAATTTATATATAGCAGAAAGTAGATCTAAATCTCCAAAAATTGAATATCTCAAATCATATGTTTGTTTGGTTCTAAAAAACATTGATTGATGGGATGCAAATGTTTCCCCTTTTTTGAGGCAACTCACATCTGTTCTAGCGTTATGTATCTTATTTGTATTTAGCAAAACACAGTCACCATATGCGACCTCCACACTTTTTGATAAAAACTCCACTTTATTTACAAATTGAGAAATAACATCATTACGATAAAAAACATCACCTGAATTCATAAAAATAACCCACTCCCCTGAAGCAAGTCTAAATCCTTTATTCATGGCATCAAATATACCATCATCAATCTCTGAAACATACGATACACGCTTATCATTCAACCCGTCTAATACTTTGCAGCTAGCATCAGAAGAACCACCATCAATCACCAAACATTCGAACTCTAAACTATCCTGTTTCATAATGGATTCGACTGTTCGTCGCAGACCTAAACTATTATTGAAATTTACTGTAATCACAGTTACATTAATCATATTAAACTCTTGGCACAAAAAAGCTTACAAAGGAGTATGACTCTAAGTAGCTTAATAATGGTTCTAAAAAGTAACAGTCAAACATTTGACTGTCTCTTGGGTAGAAAAAATGATAACACCATAAGAGCCCATAATTCAGAAGCAGTAGTAATTCCTAAGCTAAAAACCCCTGCGATTAATAAATACGAATAAATATTAAAAAATACTAAATAGACTCTTTTTGCATTCTGGTCTGCTGTTCTAGTGCAACGAATGAACTTATATAAAGAAAAAAATAATAAAAATAAAAAAATGGAAAAGCCCACCACTCCCATACTCATCATTATTTCTAAATATAAATTGTGAGGAGCATACATAAAAACTCTTTCAATGAATAAATCTCCAAATATTGGATGATTTGAGAATTGTTCGAATGCACCCGAATATAGCTCATAACGTGTATTAGCACTTTCGTCAGCAGAGCCTCCCATAGACATATACCTGTTTATTAGATCAACTTCAGGTATTAGCAAGTATACAACTAAAGATGATAGATATAAGAATATAGGAGCAACTAGAATAGTAATAATTGCTTTATATAAGTGCATATTAAAGAGGACATTTACAACTAGCATAAAAAACAAACCAACGAAAGCGGTTCTCGATCCAGAGAGAAACACGGCGAATACAGCGATGATAATTGCTACAAAACATAAAACTTTTTGTAATTTAGAATTTTTTCTAAAGGTAAGTAAACCCACACTCAAAAAAAACAGAAATACTGAATACTTTCCAATTTGGATCGGACTTAATCTTGACAGTGATAAGCGAGAATGCTCTGCACTTAAGCCGTTCATAAAATCATTAACTGCTGCATACAAACTGAAAACCAACCCAAAAAAAACAATATAAAAAGAGTAACGTACAATTATAACCATATCTTCATTAGTAACTGCTTTAGTCATGCCTAGCGAAGGAATAAAACAAAAAAACAAAGCTAAAACAAGGTAGCTATCAACAATATTACTTGGTACATTCTCAATTGTAATATCAATAAAAAACCTTAAAAAATAATAAACCCAAAAAGAAATATATATAATAAAACACATTAGATTTAATTTACTAATCCTATTCTCTTTAAAGTTGGTTAACCCTCCAATATTTTTAAAAAAATAAGCTACAGAGAAAAGGACAATAGAAATCCGAAATAAAATAGCTAACGGCGATGCTACTCCCACAGGGAAAAGTATACTTGAAAATGCTGCAATAAAAATGTAACCAAACAAAGCAAAGGATACATATGTAGCATATAGATTTCTTGTCTTACATCGCTGAAACAAATTATTAACACCTTGAAATATTTTTTAATGAAAGAAATGAAGTGGTAAGCTTAATTATTCAATATTAAACTTCACTAACAAAAAACTTATATTTCCCTGACTTTGACAGGTCTATATTAGTAACCTTTATAAAGTCAATATTTGCATAAGGCGCAAACAAATCTTTAATCTCAGTCAGGCATGTATTGGGAACCAATTCATCTTCAACAAGTAAAATATTAAGTTTACCTATTTCAAGTTGGCGTATTTGCCATCTAGTTACATATTTATTGATTGTCAAATGACTGCCAGAAATAATAGATGTGATTGGAATCGAGTTACCATCAAATGAAATAAAGTAATCTTGCTCCCGCCCCATCATCATATCAACAGCTTGCATACCATCGACAAAGCCAATATATCTAGCAAAATCACCAGTCTGGTACCTAATAAAAGATTCCTTATAACAATTAAAACCTGTAACTGTTATTTGCCCAACCTGTCCATTCTCTACCTGCGTACCATCATCATTTAAAACTTCTAAGTAACCATATAATGGTGAAAATTTATAAATATCACTACCCCCATCAGCTTCTGCAAACATTGCACACTCTGTGTGACCGTATTGCTTATATACTTTGGCCTTAGCCTTTCGCTCTATAAATTCAACTTGATAATCATAAATATTTTCGGATGTTAAATGTATAGCCTTAATTCTAAAATCTAAAACCCGATCACCTAAAAGCCGAAAAAACGCGTATATAGAAGAAGGGTAGCCTTTTATAATAGCGGGACGAATAATCATTATTTCTTGCAGATAATATTCAAAGTTTTCTTTAGTTAGTTTATTAGTTGAGAATTGGATAGAGCCAAACCCACCTTCACCAATTAAAGCTTTTCTTTTCCAAAAGATATTATTAGTTAACATTTTAGCCGATGGTTCAAAGCCATTAAAACAAATTACTCTATCCCCCTTTATATACCCCATGTTTTTTAGTGAATATTTTTGATGAGCTGTATCTACAGCTCCTGCGAGTGCTGTACGAAAGAAATAAAGAGGATCCCCACTAGAGCCACTTGTGTTAGCTTCTATAGATGGAACATATGCTTTAGATAAACCCAAATGTTTATTGGTTTGAAGATCTATTCTTTTTAATAAAGGAAAAGCAGTCAAATTTTCTTCAGGGCTTAAACTATAATCTATTTTTAAATTTTGATAGCGAGGTACATTGGATAGAGCATATTCTAAGATATTTAGCAATTTAGCTGATAACAGACATTTATCATTATCACTTTCTAATTTATTAACATATTTAATGGTGACAAATGGACCAATAAATAACTTATAAATAAAATAAATTGGATTTTTAATTAACCTCAACCACAATGACATACAGACAACCCCAGTAAAAAACCTTAAAATTTGATAAAAAAATCTATGAGTGTTATTTTCGTTATTTTCGTTATTTTCGTTATTTTCGTTATTTTCGTTATTTTCGTTATTTTCGTTATTTTCGTTATTTTCGTTATTTTCATTATTTTCATTATTTTAAAAAATTACTTCTTCATAACATCAATTGTTACTTTAAAAATGACATTTTACAATGCTAAGCATAAATATCATTCATCTACATATTACTTTAAACGACTTGTTTCTTTCTAATTGCTCTCAGTACTTTTACACTTTGGTATATGGCGGAGAATATAATTTTTGAATACCAAGAATCTCGAGCTAAAAATAAATTTAAAAAAGTCATGCTTTTGAATAAGTGCACACCCGCTAAAGTTTGACTGATAGGAGTTAAGTTGTATTTAATGACTAAATTAGTTAATACTGATTGGTCATAGCGATGCCCTTTAGTAGCAAAGCAAGAGCCATGTTCTATATAAGTATCACTTATTATTTTTTCATTAGTACAAAAATTCAACCATTCAGATACAATTGACTTTGTTTTATCATTCACCTTCCATGCTGAAATAACCGCTTCAACCTGAGCTGTATGATAAAATTTTTTCGTATTACATTTCATTAGGTTAAAGCACTGCTGGTGTGTCCATTCTTTATTAGAACCGTGCTCTGGTATCAAAACTCCGGGCATAACATTATATTTTTTGGCGTATGATATGATATTACTTGGCTTCATAAAATTTTTATATCGAAGACCTTGCCCACAGTCTTGATATATAACAATGTCGTCATTCTCGGCTAAGTCCATAGCTTTTGATATAGCCCAAGGTTTCCACGCCCAGTATCCAGCCCCAGTTTTAGCTGAAAAAATTGACAAAAACTTATGGTATATAGGATCTTGGTGTAGATCCTCATCTGTAAAAAAAATTATTTTATCAGGTCTAATAAAAAATCGAATAAAAAATTTATTCCAATAAATATTAGATTTATAGGTTCCCGACGCATATGAAACGAATATCACTTTAGCCATAGTAATTACTTATAAGCCCTTTGGTATAATAATATAAATACAACCACTCTAAGGCTTGCCATAACAGCAAGTACAACACTTAAATCGATCTTAATGGAAAATATAAAACCACTTAAAATAAAAATTAGAAACAAGAATGCCTCAGCCATTAATATTCTTCCCATATAACTAAAAGTTCCAAGTCCCATTAATATAATAACCGGGGCTTGTACAATTGATATAACTAAGAAGTAGGAACTTGCAAGTACGATTTCCTGTTGAGTAAAGAGCACTGATTTCCCTAGCCATAGCTCAAATACTGACAAGCCAAAATTAATCATAATAACGAAGTTGGCTAAACCATATAATAAGAAGCCAAGTCCGAGCCATACTTTGACTTTTTTTAACCAAAGCAGATCATTTTTTGCTTTAGCTTCTGTAATTAATGGCCATAAAGGTAATTGAATAGCGGCAAAAAATGTACCTGATATAAGCAAATAACGAAAAATAATTTCCATTTTAGCAGCTGCAAGTGTGTCATTGGCCCCTAAGTAAATTATCGCAAATGACTTTATAATGACAACAGAAAGTTGGATCATAAAGTTTGCTAACATAAAGTGATATATATTTCTAAACAGCAATTTGTTATTTTTAAAGGGTAAGAAAATTCCTTTTATGAAAAACTTTTTATTGATTGTGAAAAAATTTATCATTTTTGATAGTAAAAGAGGCAAATACAATATAACGACAGCAAGCGGTAATAAAGTTTGATCAGCTAAATGGAGTTGATATGTAAAAAAAATAGAAACAATAATCATTATATTGGCAAACATCATAAATAAATTATTTATATGCTGTTGCTTAGTACCTTGCCTGATAGAATCAGCAATAGTAAAGTTAATAGTTAGAATAGAAATTACAAATAAAACAAGTGCTGGAATGACCAGTTCTTGGTAATCTTGATATATAAATAGACCAATAATTAAAAAAATAGCTGTTAGCAAAAAACTACCAAAAACGAGTATAGTCCGACTTCCTGCAATAACACTTTGTTGTTCTAATAGCCCATTATTCTCAGAAATAACTTTTGTGACGAACGGACTAACTCCGCCTGATAAAATATTAACCCAGCCTATAATTGACATCAATATTGCCAAAAGACCAAAATTATGAGTACCAATCATCGAAATCAACAAAGGTATTGATACTATCTGATAAATAAAACTGACTAACTTGGACAATAATGAAGACGACAAAGCTTTATAAAATACTGTTTTTCTTTCTATATTCACGTAATATTTTCCAAACAGAAAAGGCTATAATAAGTTATTTTTAATAGCATCAATTATTTTAGCTCTTTCAAGAATACCGTCAAGGTGGTCTAAATCGTTATGGCCATCATTAAAAAAATCAGAAAACAACCTGTAAAAATGATCACAAGAGTTAATTGAAATTTCTTCTCTATCCCCATTGTTTTTTGTAATTGTAGCTATTGTTTGTAATGATGGTGGTTTAGAAAATGCTCTTCCTACATTCACTTGATGATCCTCAAACTCAAGGATTATTTCATTTTTATATAATCGGCCAATACCCCATTCAGCAACAGCATATAGTTCTTTAAAATTAAAAATAGCGATACCAGATAGATCAACTGAATAACTTGGCTGTGCTGTAAGTATTGATTTCACCATGCTAGGCATACCAAGTAATGAAATAATCATCGATAATGGATAAAAACCAACATCAAGTAACGCGCCTCCTCCTAGGTTTTTTGAATATCTGATATTATCCGATGCCAGATGAGGAATTTGAAAACTAGCATGTATTTTGACTAATCTTCCATGGCTTTCATTCTTTAAGTAGCTTTTAAGCCATATAAATTGCTCATGATATTGATACATGACTACTTCTTGAAGTTTTACATTTGTTTTTTTTGCAAGATTAACCAATTCTTCACTATTTTCAAAACTAGCTGTTAGTGACTTTTCACAAAGTACATTCTTACCTGCTGTTAATGCTTCTTTAATATACTTATAATGGCTACTAATAGGAGTCGCAATATATATGGAAGTAATGCCTTTATCTGCTAGGACTATAGAAAAGTCTGTTATGAAAAAGAAATTACTTTGATGCTCATATTTATCTAAATCTCTTACAACAACATATTTCACTATAACTTCTTGAAGCTTTTCTAATACAGGCAAAATATTACGTTGTACATGATCACCATAACCAATAATTGCTAACATTTTATATTCCTGCCAGTATGCCACGTATATGTGGTGCAACAATTGCATCTTGTGTAGCCACAAGCTTTATTAATTGATACAAAGTTACCCAACGATATCGATTTGTTTGAATATTAAGTTGAACGTCTTCTGGTAGCTCGACTATCATTGAACGATTGCGTTTATTAAGTAAACGCCCGCCATCCTCTGACATCCATTTATCAAATAATACTTTAACCCCCATTTTTTCTGCATCAAGAAAATACTCAGAATATGGCGTAGAGTTCCCCTTATGAGCCCGCTTTAAGTTACTAAAAGTGGCTTGAACTGTTGTACTGATTTGTACTAAATTATAATTACCTGGTTCAGCCTTAGCCTCTACAAGATAATGCGGTACATCATTAATTCTTTGCCGTAACAGTCCTAATATTCCTCCATCATAACCAACTTGAGTTAAGATGGGTTGATCCCAACCACCAGTTACTTCCCGTGTAGCAGTATTGGACACTCTTAAGCCGTCTACTCTGAAAAACTCTCCAGAAGAGTGAACATAAGAGCCGGTTGCTTCATCAAAGCCCCATTCTCTACAGTCCTTCAATGGGATAAGGTCTATTTTCATGTTACATTTTGAACATTGTTCTTTGTACCAAGATAGAATAGATTCAAATTCATTGTTTTCATCATGAGAAAGCATACGCTCAAACTTAAACTCTAATGAAGTCTTACTTTCCTCGCCTCCTAGCGTTTTATAACATTCTGCAAAGGTTCCTAAACAAGTTTGATAGTTATTATTTTTCATTATTATTCTCTTTAACTTTAACTAAAAATTCATCGTAATCTCTAATAACTCTATCATCTTGATAAATACGATCACATAGTACGAACATTACAGCATCACTTGTAAAGTTACTCATTGTCCTCCAAACTAAGCCATCGACAAAAAGGCCTTTCCCGTTGTTTGACATACTATAAGTTTCTTTTACTTTACCGTTATCGAGAATGATATCAAAGCTTCCTGCAACACACAGTATGAATTGATTAAGTTGTTCATGGGCATGGTCACCTCTTTGTTCATCTTTGCCAATATTAGAAAGATAAAATATTCGTTCTATTTTAAAGTCAAAATGCTTGCCAAATTCAGCAACTGATAGGTTCCCTCTATCATCTTGAATATGATCAATTACTGTAAGATTCCAACCATTATTAATCATTACTGACTAACTCCAACAAATACTGGCCATAATTATTCTTAAGCATTGGCTGTGCTAGTTTAAGAATTTCATCTTTGGTTAACCATTGTTGTGAATATGCTATTTCTTCTAAACAAGCAACTTTCAATCCTTGCCTATGCTCAATAGTTTGAACAAAATGGCTTGCTTCTAATAAACTATCATGGGTACCTGTATCTAACCATGCAAAGCCACGTCCTAATAGTTCGACATTTAAGTTACCTCGACGTAAATATTCGTTATTGATACAAGTAATTTCTAACTCACCTCTATCCGATGGTTTAATTGCCTTAGCTATCTCCACAACATCGTTGTCATAAAAATATAAACCTGTTACTGCATAATTGGATTTGGGGGATTTCGGTTTTTCTTCTATTGAAAGTGCGCGCATTTCATCGTCAAACTCAACCACACCAAAACGTTCAGGATCTTTAACTTGATAACCAAAAACAGTGGCCCCAGCAATAAGTTTGGTAGCCTTTTGAAGTTGAAGAGAAAAGCCTTGACCATAGAAGACATTATCTCCTAGAACTAAACATACAGACTCATTGCCTATAAATTCTTCTCCAATAATAAAAGCTTGAGCTAAACCATCAGGACTAGGTTGGATTTCGTATGAAATATTTATACCAAATTGAGAGCCATCAGATAACAAACGCTGGTAGCTTCCTATGTCTTCAGGTGCCGATATTATTAAAATATCTCGTATACCTGCAAGCATCAACACTGAGATAGGATAAAAAATCATTGGTTTATCATAAATGGGGAGTAATTGTTTCGATACACCTTGAGTAATTGGATACAAACGAGTGCCAGAACCACCAGCTAAAACTATTCCTTTCATATGTTACGCTCCTAAACGTTCACGCTGATACGAACCATCTTGTACATTTTGACACCACGTCTTATTTATTAAATACCATTCAACAGTTTTTCTTAGACCTGTATCGAATGTTTCTTCTGGTTTCCAGCCCAGCTCTCGTTCAATCTTACTGGCATCTATCGCATAGCGAAGATCGTGACCGGGTCTATCTGTAACAAAAATGATTTGATCTTGGTAGTCGGTTTTTTGTGGCACTAATTCATTTAATAATTGACAAATAGTTTCAACAACTTCAATATTTTGTTTTTCATTGTGACCACCAATATTGTAGGTTTCCCCAACATTTCCTTCAGTAACAACTTTATATAAGGCACGAGCATGGTCTTTAACATATAGCCAATCACGAATTTGATCTCCTTTACCATATATTGGCAGAGGTTTACCTTCTAATGCATTTAAAATCACTAACGGGATCAGTTTTTCAGGAAAATGGTAAGGACCGTAGTTATTTGAGCAATTAGTAATAATAGTCGGTAAACCGTAAGTACGTAACCATGAGCGTACTAAATGATCACTTGCCGCTTTAGAAGCGGAGTATGGGCTACTAGGTTCGTATGGGCTCGTTTCAGTAAATAAGTCCGTTGTACCTTCTAAATCCCCATATACTTCATCAGTTGATATATGATGGAAACGAAAAGCTGATTTCTGTTTAACATCTAATTCCAACCAATATTGACGAGTTGCTTCTAATAATTGATAAGTACCAACAATATTAGTTTCAATGAACTCAGCAGGCCCATCAATTGAACGGTCAACATGCGATTCTGCCGCTAAGTGCATTACTGCATCTGGCTTGTACTGTTCAAAAACTCTATCTAACTCTGCACGATTACATATATCGATTTTTTCAAATGTATAACGCTTCGAATCAGACACTTCTTTTAATGATTCTAAATTACCTGCATAAGTTAGTTTATCTACGTTAATAACAAAGTCGTTTGTATTTTTTATAATATGACGAATAACAGCAGAGCCAATAAAGCCTGCACCACCGGTGATTAATATTTTCATTTAAACTAACCTCTAAACTTATCTTGACATTCAACAAACCACTGGTAAGTCAATCTCAAACCATCTTCTAACTCAACCGAATATTGCCACCCTAATGACTTCAACCTATCAACGTTCATCAACTTACGGGGAGCCCCGTCAGGCTTAGTTGCATCAAATTTAATCTCACCCTCAAAGCCAACTACTTTGGCAACTGTTTCAACTAATTCTCTGATTGTACAATCAACACCTGTACCAACATTTATATGACTTAACATTGGCTCGGTATTTTCATCATAAATTGATTTATCTA
>Ga0209081_1001539_pt1 | contig 13720 bp, 13 predicted proteins | sample GOMGulsemesocosm_4_FD_184636 | JGI IMG/M metagenome (GOLD analysis project Ga0209081, IMG submission 184636) | Methane-oxidizing microbial communities from mesocosms in the Gulf of Mexico - GOM15B Gulf of Mexico (SPAdes) (version 2) | ecosystem: Environmental > Aquatic > Marine > Cold seeps... | reverse complement strand
TTATGATCTAGCTCAACTCAACCCATCGTAACGCCTATTAAAGTTAACTCTTTATGATTTAGACAATAGCTATGAATTTTGATATTGCAATTATTGGTGCGGGCCCTGCGGGTTTAAGTTTTGCGTGCTCTCTAAGAGACAGTGGTTTAAAACTACTGGTTGTTGAAAAACAGAGCAAGGCTGATTTAGCAGAGCCGGATAATGATGGGCGAGACATTGCGCTGACACATTTTTCACGTGACTTGATGTTAAAGCAGGGAAGTTGGCAACGTATAAATGAGGCTAATATTTCACCATTAAAACGCGCTGAAGTGATTGATGGTGATTCGTCTTATGTTCTAAGTTTTAAAGCACCTAAAAAAGATACGTCATTGGGTTTTTTAATTTCAAATCATTTTATTCGACAAGCGATTTACGAGGAGTTTGAAACGCTTGATAATGTGACTTTGATGGATGAAACAGAAGTTAGCTTAGTGAGTACCAATGAGCAAGCAGGAACGGTTCAGTTAAAAAATGGTGAAACCATTCAAGTGTCATTAATCGTTGCTGCCGATACACGATTCTCATTAAGTCGCCAGCAAATGGGTATTTCTACAGATTCACATGACTTTGGGCGTACAGCGATTGTATGCCAAATGGAGCACGAGCTTAGCCATAATAATACGGCGTTTGAGTGTTTTCATTATGGGCAAACCTTAGCTGTTTTGCCAATGCCAAACAATACTTCGTCTATTGTGATTACGTTACCGTCAACCAAGGCTCGGGATGTATTAGCAATGAGTGATGATGATTTTAATGCTGATATACAAAAGCGACTTAATTCACGGCTTGGAAAAATGTCGCAGTTAGATAAGCGTAATTCATACCCTTTAGTGGGAGTGCATGCTAATAAATTTGTGAGTGAGCGTTTTGCACTTATTGGTGATGCTGCAGTGGGTATGCATCCAGTGACGGCACATGGCTTTAATTTAGGTTTAAGTGGGCAAAATATTTTGGCTACAGAAATTATTAAAGCGAAGAAAAAAGGGTTGGATTTTTATTCGAGTAATGTTTTACAAGCCTACCAACGTAAGCATATGTTAATGACTCGCCCTTTGTATCACGGTACTAATATGGTTGTAGATTTGTTTACCAACGATAGTTTTCCGGCCACTATTTTAAGAAAAGCCGTTTTACGTTTAAGTAATAATATTCCACCTGTTAAATGGGCTATTCAACATAAGTTAATGGCGAAGAAACCAATCAAGTCATTGTTGCCACCGTTTCCTTCATTATTCTAATGCTGGGAAAGTAAGTGCTGTAGCTTGTTTGTTACACGACAAAAAAAGGCTCTAGTGGAAATCACTAGAGCCTTTTTTAATTGAACAGATAACGACTTACACAAACATAGGTATAACAAGTTGGTATGAGTTATTTTTTATTTTTTCCTGTGTAATACTCAGGATGAAAGTCTAAAACTTGTTGGCTATCTCTTTTCCAAGCATGGCAGCCGTTAATATAAAATGGCTTTGATTTTTCATCATCAGATTTGCCTTTTGCAATACCAATACCGGCCATGCTTTGATAAAGAGTAGTTGTTGCTGGCGCGACTAAATCAGCTAAGTGGGTGCAGCCTTGTTTACCTGCTACGAGTTCTTTGACACGCCGTGTCCAGCCGGGGGCTATTTTGTGCCCGATTAGTCGTTTAAAAATAGGGGTGATGTCTGGGCAGCAACGGTAAGGTGAGTAGTCGGTAACGGCTATACAATCGTGTACTAGTAGGTCAACATCAACGGTTAAGCGAATCCACATTTCATGAATAGGAACGCCGGGGTGTATATCTCCACGGTGACTGTTATCAACGGTGTAAGTTTTTACATCGGTAATATGTGCATCAACATCCCATAAACCATCTTCTCGTTGATAGCCTTTGCAGGTTATTTGTCGAGTGTGGATGTGCTTTCTTGGGATTTTACTTTCAGGTAACGGCATAGAGTTAAAGTCTTTATAATTTAAAACCTAACAATTGTAAGGTTGGGCGTTTTTATTATCCAGTGATTTTTTCATGAGCAAAATCATATTTATCATTTTTTTCTTGTCCTAAGGTTGCGCAAAAAGCTGGGTAGTTTTCTTTAAAAGCATTAATAATTCGTTCAAAGGGTAAGTCATCAAAGCTACCGTGGTCATTTAAGTACTCCATGTGTTTTTCGTTATTGTTATTAAACTCGTGCATAAACGAATCATTCACACCATCAAACTCTAGCGGCTTAACGCCAAAACGTTCGCACATTTCAATATTAAATGCAGGGGTGGCTTTAACCCATTTGTCGTCAAGGAAAAATTCTGTGTAACTATGCCAAACAAAAAGATCCGTACCCATTAAGTTGAGTAATTTTTTTGTGCTCAGGTGATTTTTAATATCAGCAAAACCTAACCGTGCAGGGATGCCAATGGCTCGTGCCGTTGCAGCAAGTAGTACGGCTTTAGGAATACAAAAGCTTGCGCCATCTTCTAATGTCTTGCTGGCGGTATAGTTTTCTTCAGTGAGGAAAAATTTATAGGGGTCGTAACGGATCTTATCGCGTACAGCGTAATACAAGCGTATTGCCTTCTCTTTGTCCGACGTTGCGCCTTTGGTCACTTTTTTAGCAAACTGTTGAATAATTTCAGCGTCGCTATCTATGAATTTAGTTGGTTTTAAATAATCTTTCATTGATACGGTTTTCCCTTTTGCCATTATTGTTAAAGCTAAGGCTTTAGTTAATTACTTGGGTGCTAGCACCAATTTCAATAATTTTATCTGCTCTGTATAAGCGGTTGGTTTTTAGTTCCCACATGAAGCCCATGTCTCCAAGGTTTAGCTAGTATTTCTAAACCTTCCCTAAGCTTAATTTGTTATTTTATAGGGAAGGGGTAACCGTTAGATTATTTCACTAATGAGCGACCAATAATCAGTTTCATGATTTCATTAGTACCGGCATAGATTTTTTGTACACGTGAATCTGCCCAAGCGCGAGCAACTGGGTATTCCCACATATAGCCATAACCACCGTGTAGTTGTAGACATTCATCCATTACTTTGCACTGTAAATCGGTGCACAGGTATTTAGCTTTGGAAGCAGTGACAGTGTCTAATTTGCCTTGAATATGTAGCTCTAAACACTTGTCAACGAATACGCGTAATACCGTTAATTCTGATGACATTTCAGCTAATTTGAATTGAGTGTTTTGTAATGCAGCGATAGGCTTTCCAAAAGCCATGCGTTCTTTTGTATATTCAATTGTTTGCTCAAGAATCGACTCGGCAGAAGCAATCGCTGAAATAGAAATGGATAGCCTTTCCTGTGGTAAATCTTGCATTAGGTAGGTAAACCCTTTGTTTTCTTCTCCGAGTAAGTTTGACTGAGAAATACGTGCATTTTCAAAGAATAGTTCAGATGTATCTTGTGCTTTCATACCCACTTTTTTAAGGTTTTGGCCTTTAGAGAAACCTGGAGTCCCCGTTTCAATAAGTACTAGGCTTATACCTTTAGCACCAAGCTCAGGCTCGGTTTTAACAACAACGATGACTAAGTCGGCCAGTTGACCGTTGGTAATAAATGTTTTAGAGCCATTAACAATATAGTCATCACCATCTTTAATAGCAGTTGTTTTAACACCTTGAAGATCTGATCCTGTGCCGGGCTCAGTCATTGCAATAGCGATAATCAATTCACCACTAATAAGCTTTGGCAGGTACTTTCTTTTTTGGTCGTCACTACCGTAATTAATTAGGTAGGGAGCAGCGATATCTGACTGAAGATTGAACCCCAACCCAGAAAGACCTAGCCGTGCGACTTCTTCACCTACGATTGCGTTATAGCGGTAATCAACGCCAACACCACCAAATTCTTCAGGCGCTGTTGGGCAAATCATGCCTAACTCGCCAGCCTTTAACCAGATAGAGCGGTCAACTTGACCATCTTTTTCCCATTGCTCATGGCGAGGAACAGCCTCATCTTCAAGTAGCTTACGTACACTGGTACGGAACAATTCGTGCTCTTCCTCATAGACTGTTCTTGGGATCATTTTAAATTACTGCGTTGTTGGTTGAAGTGATACTATAGCCCCAAATAAGAAACCGAACAAGCGCTAGGTATTAAATGATGAGAGAAGGAACTGTGAATAATTCAATCAATGAAAGTGAGGCCGCTCGTATTTGTAAATTGCAACGAGCAGCTTATAAAAAGAACCCTTACCCTTCATATGAAGAAAGAAAAGAAAGCCTATTAAAGCTTGAAAAAATAATGGTCGATAACCAAGCGGCTATCGCCGAGGCTATTAGTAAAGATTACGGTAATCGTTCCCGGCAAGAAACAGAGCTGATTGAGCTATTTTTATCTATTGATGGGATTCGGTATGCGCGTAAGAAATTAAAAAAATGGATGAAGCCACAAAAACGTTCTGTCTCCGTGTGGTTTGCAGGTGCATCAAATCGAGTGTTGGCACAACCTAAAGGCATTGTTGGCGTCATTGCACCATGGAATTATCCATTGTTTTTGGTGATGAGCCCACTAACAAGCATTATTGCATCGGGTAACAGAAGCATGATTAAAATGGCGGCAAATTCTAAGCACCTTGCAGAGTTATTATCTGGCTTGTTCGCTAAAGAATTTAAAGAAGATATGATCGCTATTTTACCGGGTGTTAAAGCAAGTGATTTTACGCCGTTACCTTTCGATCATATCGTATTTACCGGTTCACCCGAAACTGGCAAAGTGATTATGAAAACAGCGGCTGATAAGTTGATTCCAGTTACCTTAGAACTGGGCGGTAAGTCACCCACTATTATTGCTGAAGACTTTGACATGAAAACGGCAGCAGATAGAGTTATGCAAGGTAAATTCTTAAATGCTGGACAGACTTGTGTTGCGCCAGATTATATCTATGTGCCAGAAGCAAAAGTTGATGAGTTTATTGCAGAAGCAAAGAAGTCTATTGCACGCCGTTACTCTGATATATCAACCAAAGACTATACGTCTATAATCGATCAGAAATCATTTGAGCGTTTAAACGCAACGATTGATGATGCGAAGGAAAAAGGTGCGTCAGTTACATCGTTAATGGAAGGTGTGTCAGTTGATGCCGATCTTCGTAAAATTGCGCCTCATGTGGTGACGGGCGTTAATGACGATATGATCGTTATGCAGCATGAGGTTTTTGGGCCGATTTTACCGATTAAACCTTATAAAGATATTTCTGAGGTACTAGAGTTTATTAATGATAACGAGCGTCCATTAGCACTTTATATTTTCTCTAATGACACAAAACTTCAAGACAATATTATTATGAATACGCTATCAGGTGGTGTTTGTATTAACGAAACAGTTTTGCATGCTGGTCAACATGATATGCCTTTTGGTGGTATTGGTAATAGTGGTATGGGGCATTATCATGGTAAAGAAGGTTTTAATGAGTTTTCTAAATTAAGGCCTATCTTTAAGCAGTTTAAGTTTCCTGCTTTACCTTTGTTATACCCTCCATACGGAAAAATATTTAACACCATTTATCAGTTGATGATAAAAGTTAAATTTTAACAGGGTAGATTAATAGTGTCATTTAGCATATTGATTTATAAGTGATTTATAGGGTTAACCAATTCCACTTATGATTGGAATTGGTTTTTTTATGCCGTTATTTATGTGATTTTCACAGGTTTACTAAGCAGGTTGTTTTGGGGCTAAACCTCTCCATATTGCTAATACTGTGGGTGTTGCTTCAGTACTTAAAGCTAATCTTGTATTAGATGAACTCTCTACTGTATTAGCCGTTTTTTAACTAATCGGTTTATGAGTTAGTGAGTGATAAAACTGTTGTGCTAGTTGCTTGGTAGTTAAGTTTTGTTCAGGGCGAAACCATTGAATAGACCAGTTAAGTGAACCCAAAATAAATAGGCGAACAAGGTTTGGATCTCCAATTAATATTTTTTTATCAATCGCTTCAGTGATTATTATTTGCCAGTAAGCTTCATACTGATCACGAAGGTCAATTAGGTGTTCTTTTGAGTCATCTGATAATGCTCGCCAATCCGCAATAGATACGATATGGGCGTCTCTTTCATGCCCGTGTAATGTAATTAGATGACCATGTATTGCAGCAAATAGTTTTTCTTCAATCGTATTAACTTGGTTTCCTTCTTGTGCAATTTCCTCAATGGTTTCAATTGATTTTTTTAGTCCACTTTCAATAACTGCAACGAGCATTTCTTGCTTATCTTTGAAATGATGGAATAGGCTGCCAGACTTTAAGCCTGTGGCAGATGCGAGCATTCGAACGGTTGTTCTATCGAAGGAATTTTCTTTAAATAAGCGAGCGGCAATTGAAATAATTTCCTTGCGTCGATTTGATTGTTTGAGTATAGTCATTGTTTCTGCCTAGCGCTTGCTTGGTTTTAAGTTGCTTAAGTATAAAGAGAAGGTAATAACATGTCTATAAATAGCACGATGATGAATTTTCCTTTGGCTTTACCGCATATGGTGGATCGTTTAGGGCTTCTTTTTCCAGAAGTTGAAGTTGTGTCAAGAATGCCCGATAAGAGGTTGCATAAAACTAATTATGCTAACGTTAGTTGCAGAGCGAAGCAACTCGCATCTGCGCTAACTAAGAAAGGCATTCAAAAAAGTGAATGTGTCGCCACTCTAATGTGGAATCATTATGCGCATTTAGAGGCTTACCTAGGTATTCCTTCCATGGGCGGGGTTATTCATACCTTAAACATACGCTTATCTCCAGAAGACATTGCTTATATTGCAAATCATGCTGAAGACAAGATTCTTATCGTAGATGATATTTTGCTTTCTATGTATGAGACGTTTAAAGATCAAGTTAACTTCAAAGAAGTTATTGTTGTTCCTCTTACGGGTAAGCCTGTGCCAGATGGCTACACCAATTATGAAGACTTTCTAGCAACGGGTAACAAAGATTTTATCTACCCAGATATTGATGAAAATGACCCAGCAGGTATGTGCTATACCTCGGGTACAACAGGGCGACCTAAAGGCGTCGTTTACAGTCACCGTTCAACCGTACTGCATTGTTTTGCCGAAGCGATGAGCGATGGTCTTGCGATTAGTCAGCATGATGTTGTATGCCCTGTTGTTCCTATGTTCCATGCGAATGCGTGGGGCTTGCCTTATACCTCAGTAATGGTGGGCGCTAAATTGGTTTTACCTGGTGATCACCTTGATGCTGAAAGCTTGTTAGATTTATACGAAAGTGAACAGGTCACTTTAAGCGCAGGTGTACCAACAATTTGGATGGCGATTAAACAAGCGCGTGAAGCAGAGCCTAATCGATGGAAAACAGCGGCTAATATGCGAATGGCAGTCGGTGGTGCAGCTGTGCCAGAATCATTATTCCGTGCTTTTGATCAGTTCGATATGAAAATCATTCAAGCATGGGGCATGACTGAAACATCGCCATTGGCTACGCTGGGTGCGGTTAAGGCCACTTTGTCTGATATAGATGAAGATGTGCAGTATAAATTAAGAATTAAACAAGGCATTCCATTGCCGTTTGTCGAAATACGAATTGTTGATGAAGAGGGTGCTAGTCAACCTTGGGATGGTGTGTCACAGGGTGATGCTGAACTAAGAGGCCCTTGGATAACCGGCAGCTATCACAAGAATGAAGGTGCTGATGATAAATTTAGCAAAGATGGTTGGTTAAAAACGGGTGATGTCTGTAATGTTGACAAGCATGGCTACGTTAAATTAACAGACAGAACCAAGGATTTGGTGAAGTCAGGTGGTGAATGGATCAGCTCGGTTGACCTTGAGAATGCCATTATGGGGCACCCTGATGTGATTGAAGCTGCTGTTATTGCTGTGCCACACCCTAAGTGGGATGAACGCCCTCTAGCTGCGGTTGTTGTCAAAGAAGGTAAGATGGTTACAAAAGACGATATTCATAAGTTTTTAGAAGGACAGTTTGCAAAAATTTGGTTACCCGATGCGGTTGAAATCTTGGGTGAAATTCCAAAAAATTCAACGGGTAAATTTATGAAAAAGGAATTACGTGAGATGTATAAAGGTTGGGCATGGAAATAAATTAGCTTTAAATATTTATTTAGCAGTGCAAGCATAACTTAAATTTTAATTAGTGAGAATTATGATGAAAGATGCCGTAATTATTGAAGCAGTAAGAACACCGTTTGGTAAATTTAATGGTGCGTATAGAGAAACACCACCAAATAAATTATTAGCGTTAGCTCTTGAAGGGTTAATGAATAAAACGGACTTAGATAAAGGCCGTATTGACGATGTGATTGCAGGATCAGTTACACAAATTGGTGAACAGGCTGCCGATATTGCACGTCAGTCTTTATTAATGGCTGATTTCCCTATTACCGTACCGGGCGTAACATTAAACCGTTTCTGTGGTTCAGGGCAGCAAGCGGTACATTTTGCTTCACAAGTAATAGATGCAGGGGATGCTGATTATACAATCGCTTGTGGTGTAGAAAGCATGACACGTGTTGGTATGTTAACGGATATGACAGTAGGTGGCCCTTACGCAGGTTTTGATTCAATGGGAGAAGAGCTTATTTCAAAATACCCATTAATTCACCAAGGCGTCAGTGCCGAATTAATGGCTGAAAGATGGAATATCAGCCGCGAAGACGTTGATAATTTTGCAATTGAGAGCCATCGCAAAGCGCAGCAAGCTAAAGAAGCTGGCTTAAATAAAGAAATTATTCCAACGGCGGGTGTTGATGTTGATGGTCATGCGATTATCTTAGATGCTGATGAAGGTATTCGTCCGAAGATGGACCCTGCCAAGTTGGCTTCATTGAAGACAATTTTTCGTCCTAATGGGGGTGGTGTTGTGACGGCTGCAAATGCAAGCCAAATTTCAGATGGTGCTTCAGCGATATTGATTGCTAACCGAGAAATTGCCATTGCCGATGGTTTTACACCTAGAGCGCGTTTCCGCGCCAGAGTTGTTGTAGGCAGTGACCCTGTTTTGCAGTTAGATGGTCCTATTGCTGCAACTAATCTAGCACTTAAAAAAGCCGGTTTAACCGTTGCTGATATTGATTGGTTTGAAATTAACGAAGCTTTTGCAACAGTAGCCTTGGCTTGGATGAAGGGAATTAACCCACCGGTAGAAAAAGTAAACCCTTGGGGCGGTGCTATTGCACATGGTCACCCATTAGGTGCTACAGGTTCTGCTTTAATCGCTAAAATGGTCGCTGGTCTTGAAGCGACTGATGGTCAATTTGCATTACAAACGATGTGTATTGGCTTGGGTATGGCAACAGCAACAATTATTGAACGTATTTAATTTTAATAAGGACACATAAATGAATTACGAAAATAGAACATTTTTAGTAACAGGCGGAAGTTCTGGATTGGGTGGCGCTACAGCATCTATGCTAGTAGAGAAGGGCGCAAATGTTGTTCTTCTCGATATTAACGAAGAAACAGGTAAAGCCAAAGAGGCTGAACTTGGTGAAAAAAGTCGCTTTATTAAAACAGACGTAACCAGTGAGGAAGATGTACGTGCGGCAATCGCTTTAGCAAAAGACGTTTTTACAGGTGTTCATGGGGTTATTAATGCGGCTGGTATTGCGATAGCAGCAAAAGTATTAGATAGAGAGGGTAAAGCACATCCGCTAGATCTTTTTTCTCGTGGAATAAACGTTAATCTAGTGGGCACATTTAATGTTACTCGCTTAGCCGCAGAAGAAATGGCAACGAATGAGCCAGCAGCTGATGATGAACGTGGAATTATTATTAATACAGCTTCAGTAGCAGCGTTTGACGGTCAAATTGGTCAAGCTTGTTACTCAGCTTCAAAGTCTGGCGTTGTGGGTATGGCGTTACCCATTGCTCGTGAATTGGCGCGTTACGGTATTCGTATTAATACGATTGCACCGGGTATTTTTGAAACACCAATGCTTGCCGGTTTACCTGAAGAAGCGCGTGAGTCATTGGGTAAAATTGTTCCTTTCCCGCCTCGTTTGGGTAAACCACCTGAGTTCGCTTTTTTAGTTGGGCATATTATTGAAAATGTTGTAATAAATGCTGAAGTTATTCGCCTTGATGGTGGTATTCGCTTAACTGCAAAATAGGAAGACGTATGAATTTTGAAACAATTTTGTTAGAAGCACCTATTGATGGTGTCGCACTGATAAGACTGAATAGACCCCGCCAATATAATGCGCTTAATAGTGTTTTATTGGGTGAGTTAGGTGATGCCTTAGAGCAACTTGAAAAAGATGATGCAGTTGGCGCGGTTGTTATAACGGGTTCCGATATAGCATTTGCAGCAGGTGCTGATATTGCCGAAATGATGGGCAAGAGCGGCAAAGAAATGCTGGAAATGATTCAATCAATTACTGGTTGGAAAGCCATTTCCAAGTTCAGTAAGCCAACGATTTGTTCAGTTTCAGGTATGGCATTAGGTGGTGGTTTTGAACTAGCACTTCAATGCGATATTTTGTTGGCAGCAAAGGGGGCTAAATTTGCCTTACCTGAAGTGAATTTAGGTGTTATCCCCGGTGCCGGTGGTACTCAGCGTATTGCACGTTTAGTGGGTAAATCAATGGCCATGGAAATGGTGATGAATGCTCGTCCTATGCTTGCTGAAGAAGCTTTGCAGCGGGGCGTAGTAAGCCGAGTGGTTGAGCCTGATAAAGTTGAGGCTGAAGCTATTACTTTAGCAAAACAAATTGCTGATAGAGCAAAGCTTGCCGTAAGAGCGGGTAAAAACTGTGTCAATAAAGCCATTATGTCAACATTAGAAGAAGGCTTGGAATTTGAGCAGCAATCATTCTTTCCGCTATTTGATAGTGATGATGCAAAAAAATTAATGAATGCGTTTTTAAATAAGCCTAAATAAAAAACGAACTAAGGAGAGTTGGAGATGGGTTACCAATCAGTATTAAGACCGGATACATTTAAAGGTCGAAATATTATTGTTACAGGTGGCGGTAGTGGGCTTGGGCGTTGTAATGCGCATGAGTTTGCATCATTAGGTGCCAATGTTTTCTTAGTGGGAAGAAATCAAGAGAAGCTAGAGGCAGTGCAAAAAGAGATCATCGACGATGGTGGCGTTTGTGATTTTGGAACTTGTGATATTCGTGATGAAGATTCTGTTAAAGCTTTAGTAGCCAACATTATTGAAAAGCATGGAGTTATCCATGGTTTAGTTAATAATGCGGGTGGTCAATTTCCTTCTCCTCTTGCTTCAATTAGTAAAAATGGCTGGGATGCTGTGGTTAACACTAACTTAACGGGCGGTTTCTTAATGGCGCGTGAGGTGTATAACCAATCGATGTCTGAACATGGCGGAGCTATCGTTAATATCGTTGCTGATATGTGGGGCGGTATGCCGGGTATGGGGCACTCGGGTGCAGCGCGTGCGGGCATGGCTAACTTCACTCAAACGGCAGCTTATGAATGGGGGCACTCAGGTGTTCGTGTAAATGCCGTTGCACCGGGTTGGATTGCATCAAGTGGTATGGACACTTACCCCGATGACTTCAAGCGAACGCTTAAAAAACTACCGCAGGCTGTTCCTTTAGGGCGCTTAGGTAATGAAGCTGAAATTAGTTCATCACTTTGTTTTTTGTTAAGTGATGCCGCGAGTTATATCAGCGGTACTGTTTTAAGAATAGATGGGGCTGCTTCTCAAGGTAATACTGCGGTTTACCCCTTACCTCAAAAATGTACAAACTCGAAACCTTTTCCTGGCTTTCATCGTGAAGTTGTTCCTGAGCTTTTTAAAAATAAATAACTGTACCTTTCGTTACCATTTTCAACATTACTATCTGCCTGTTGAAGCAATCGCTTATGAGAATTAACGATAAAAACATCACAAATACTCACCCATAAGGGGAATATGTTTAAACCATTAGAGAATATGCGGGTTGTTACGTTGGCATTGAATTTACCCGGTCCGTTGGCAGCAAAACGGTTTGTAGAGTTAGGAGCAACAGTTATTAAAGTTGAGCCTCCTCAAGGCGACCCATTTAAGCATTATTGCCCTGAATGGTATGAGGAAATGAATGCGGGTCAGGAAGTTAAAATTATTGATGCGAAAACAGCTGAGGGTGAAGTTGAACTAGCTGAGCTATTGTCTTCTGCAGATTTATTATTAACAGCACAACGTCCAGGCGCATTAGACCGTTTAGGTTTAGGTTGGGATGTTTTACACGCTAAATACCCCAAACTTAACCATTTGGCGGTTGTTGGTTATCCCGCACCACATGAAGAGCATGCAGGGCATGATTTAACGTATCAGGCGGCATTAGGTTTATTAACACCACCGATGTTTCCTAAAACATTAGTGGCTGATTTAGCGGGTGGTGAGCGAGCTGCGCTTGTTGGTTTAACACTGCTTATGGGCAGTAAAGCAGGTTTACAAGGTGAGTGTGAGCTAGTTGCATTATCCGATGCTGCTGAGTACATGGCTCAGCCAGTAAAGCATGGGCTAACAAGTGATGGTGCGATGTTGAGTGGCGTACTGCCTGAGTATGCTATTTATGAAGCGGTAGATGGTTGGGTTGCGGTTGCTGCTATTGAGCCACACTTTAAAGCGAAACTTAAAAAGGAACTAAATTTAGAACCGTTAACGAAAGAAAGTTTAGCAGCTAAATTAAAGGAAAAAACAGCGGCTGAATGGGAAACTTGGGCTAATGCTAAAGATATTCCAATCGTTAAATTAAAAGAAGTTTAAGGGGAAAAACTAAGGCTGTTTAAGTTGCTTAAACAGCCTTAATAAACTTACTGGGTTTTAATCAACCCATGTAGTGAAGTCGTTGACTTCATCACGGCGTGTACGGTATTGATTAACTGGCTTATCGTCGTCAGGGTAACCTAAAGAAAGGCCGCAAACTAAAGAGTGCTGGTCGGATACATCCAATATATCGCGCACAATATCTGGGTAGTCAGTAGTAGACGCTTGAGGACAAGAGCCCAAGCCAAATTCGCGAGCAGCAAGCATAACACTTTGGAAAAACATGCCCATATCAAACCACGAACCCTTGCTCATAACATTGTCAATAAAGAAAAATAAAGTAACGGGGGCACCAAAGAAACGATAGTTATCGAGTGATGCTTCTATTCGTTTTTCTTTATCTTCTCTGCCAATGTCTAATGCTGAATATAAATCCATGCCACATTGAAAGCGTCTGCCTTTAAATGGTTCTACCCATTTTTCTGGATAATAAATGTAATCAGGGTTCGCTTTTACGCCATTTTTCGCGGCATCTAATAAAGCATTGCTAATGGCTTGCTTGCTTTTACCTTGTGATACAACAACTTTCCACGGTTGTGTATTGGTACCTGATGGTGCCCAACGGGCGATGTCTAAGACTTGAGTAATTGTTTCTTTTGAAACAGGCTTGTCTTGAAAGGCTCTTACTGAAATACGGCCTTCAATTGCTTCTTTAATATCCAAATTAATTACCATTATGTTTAAATTCAAAGATAAATAATATCAGAATTTATCTTTTGAGCGGTAGTTAAACGTGAGCTACGAAACGTTCGGAAAAATTTCCTTTAAAAAACGCCTAATGATTGTTAGAATAAATGAAATTAAGTTTAATTTAAGGTGAATAAATGAAAGTTTTAGTGGGAGTAAAGCGCGTTGTAGACTACAACGTACGTATACAAGTTAAGCCTGATGGAACAGGTGTTATAACCGATGGCGTAAAAATGAGCATCAACCCGTTTGATGAAATTGCCGTTGAAGA
>Ga0209081_1001538_pt1 | contig 13721 bp, 13 predicted proteins | sample GOMGulsemesocosm_4_FD_184636 | JGI IMG/M metagenome (GOLD analysis project Ga0209081, IMG submission 184636) | Methane-oxidizing microbial communities from mesocosms in the Gulf of Mexico - GOM15B Gulf of Mexico (SPAdes) (version 2) | ecosystem: Environmental > Aquatic > Marine > Cold seeps... | reverse complement strand
CTCGAACACCGCCTGACCAAAATAGGGGATCGCCTGCGTCAAACGGCACTCAAAGATTGAGCCATCAACAGCCCAAGATGATTCATCCATCGGTGACTGAAAGTTAATAGCCACAGCCGACGCCGACAGAAAGCTGGAAAACAAGAATGTGGCCAACACATCCAACTTGCCCCATACCCACCTCAATCTATTCATTACCCCATACCCCAGCGTTGCTCTCGACACACGCCCAACCCATGAACGCGACACTATAAATCCGTTATCGGCCCCCACTGCCCATCCTTTAACCCGCGAGGTCACCAACACATCAGCAACCTCCCTACACTGTTTGGAGACGGCCCTGTAATTAAAGGCCAGTTTTCGGTAGGATGCGCCTCATTTACAGACTCCTATACGACCTTAGCAAATACCATCAAATACCTCATGATGACGCACATCACGTCCTCTAACGCTCAGCAGGAAAGACTCATGACACAGCGCCTCACCATTACCCGCCCCGACGACTGGCACTTACACCTGCGTGACGGCGAAGCCCTCAGCAGCACCGTGCCAGATGCCGCAGCGACCTTTGGCCGCGCGATCATCATGCCCAACCTAGTCCCTCCGGTGATGAATGCGGAGCAGGCACTGAGCTACAAAGCCCGAATCCTTGAGCAATGCCCAGCAGGTAGTCAGTTTGAGCCGTTAATGGTGCTCTACCTCACAGACAACACCAGCGCTGACGACATCGAATGTGCCAAAGCCGCCGGTGTCGTCGCCGCCAAACTCTACCCGGCTGGCGCCACAACCAATTCAGACTCTGGTGTGACCGACCTAAAAAAGCTCTACCCAGCGCTTGAAGCCATGCAAACCCAAGGCATGCCGTTCCTGCTGCACGGTGAAGTGACCGACGCTGACATCGACATTTTCGATCGTGAAAAAGCCTTCATTGACCGCACCCTGATTGGCCTAGTGAAAGATTTTCCAGACCTTAAAATCGTCATGGAGCACATCACCACCAAAGACGCCGCTGAGTTTGTGGCCAATGCGGGCGACAACATTGCCGCCACCATTACCGCCCATCACCTGCTATTCAATCGCAACCACATGCTGGCCGGCGGCATTCGCCCTCATTATTACTGCCTACCGATCCTCAAGCGCAGTACCCATCAAGAAGCCCTGATTGCAGCCGCCACCAGCGGCAGTCCTAAATTCTTCTTAGGCACAGATTCGGCGCCACACGCCAAAGACAAAAAAGAAGCCGCCTGTGGCTGCGCCGGTGCTTATACCGCGTTCCACGCACTGGAGCTCTATGCCACGGCCTTTGAAAATGCTGGCGCACTGGATAAGCTAGAAAACTTCGCCAGTGGCTTTGGCCCAGATTTCTACGGCATGCCACGCAACAGCGACACCATCACACTGGAAAAGACCGACTGGCAACTGCCCGAGACACTGCCGCTGGGACAAGATACTCTAGTGCCACTGATGGCCGGTGAGACACTCTCCTGGAAGCGTGTGTAACCCCCCAGTAAACGACAACAGGCGTTAAGCTGCACCCCAGCTTAATTCCACAAAGTTTAATACCCGATCAATACTAAGGAAATCGCGTGACCATCCTCGAGCAAGTCGTAGAACCAACCGATGCCGCTGACAAATCCCTGCTGGCACAACGCTTTCGCGGCTTTCTGCCCGTAGTTATTGATGTTGAAACCGGTGGTTTTAATGCCGACACAGACGCCATGCTGGAAATCGCTGCGGTGACACTGCGTATGGATGACGATGGCATACTGCACCGCGACCAAACGTTCGACTTCCACCTAGACCCATTCGAAGGTGCCAACGTCGAGCAATCGGCCCTGGACTTCACCGGTATTGACTTGGAATGCCCAGAACGCCCTGCGGAGCCTGAGTTCATGGCCATTCCAGAGCTAGTAAAGCACGTACGTAAAGCCGTAAAAGCAGCGGGCTGCACCCGTGCGGTGATGGTCGCTCACAACGCTCACTTCGACCTCGGCTTTTTTAACGCCGCCATTGAGCGCTGTGAAATCAAACGTAATCCATTCCACCCCTTTAGTTGTTTTGATACAGCTACCTTAAGCGGTCTAGCCTTCGGACAGACTGTACTCGCCAAAGCCTGCCACGTAGCGGGCATCGAGTTCTCCAACTCCGAAGCACACTCAGCCGCTTACGACACAGAAAAAACCGCCGATCTTTTCTGCTTAATTGTGAATAAATGGAAAGATCTCGGCGGCTGGCCCCTAGCCGAGACAGAGACAGAGACAGAGACAGAATGAAATTTTGAGAAAGAGTAAGAGCACCGCACAAAAAAGGCCCACCTCTTTAAGAGGTGGGCCTTTTTTTGTTTTAGCGACAACGGCTTTAACAACAGCGCTTTAACGATAACGACCTCAGAGCTAAAACTTAACGGCTACCGATCAACGAGCAACATTGAAGTGCGCCGCAGATTTAGCGACATGATGCGCGCCACCCCTTTTAGCACCTTGATCCCGATAGGCGGGTGTTCCAAGCACAGCTTATCGACATTTTCCTGGGAGATAATAGCCACTGACGTAGACTCTATCGCCCTAGCGGTGGCCGAGCGGGCATACCGATCGAACAGCGACATTTCTCCCACCATACGCCCCGCGGGTACTTTCGCCAAAATGCTCTCCCCATCATTACCTTGCTTGCTGATTTGCACAGCACCATCGACAATAAAACACAGGTAACGACTGGACTCACCCTCCTCGAACAACACGTCATTACGCGCCAGCGTGTGCAAGCTCATATAGCGAGACAGGTGGTGCAACTCATCGGAGGACATCTGGTCGAACATTTTCACCCGCACCAACAGGCCCATCATCTTAGCTTGCTTGGGCATCATTGCTCCCTGTCATCAGTTCACTCCCAACAGCATAGATGCAACTCGCCTAAGCAGGGTCATTAACGCAAGCTTTGCCACGCATCACACAGCGCTTTAAATTTTTCCTCATCACCACCCGGCCGATCTGGGTGCCAACGAAACGCCAAACGACGCCACTGTTGACGGATTTGAGCCGTGGTAGCCGCAGCATCCAATTCAAAGAGCGTCAAAGCCCGCTGCCGAGCCATGCCACTAAAATCACCGCACTGCCTGCCCAGGTTACGCCAAAAGCTGGTCAACAGTTCGTCGACCTGCTCACTGCTCGCTTCAAAATTTTTCCAGTTAAGATAGTAATCGCCCAACGCATCACGCTGACTTACAACCGCGGATGGCTCGGCTGTGACGCTCAACTCAAGTGTCAGCAAACGAATATCTAGTGCCGAGATCACTAAGCGCTGCGTGGCATCGATTAATTCACGCAGCTGATACAGAGCGTTCATCAATAAGAAGTTTACTTTGAAAAGCTGGCGCTGCGGGTCTTGCGCCAACTGCCCGACCAGCCCCTGAAGCTGCAGCGCCGCATACAACTCATTGACCTTCCAGCTTTTCTGGCTCTGTTGCAGCAGGCCATAAATTGGCCAAATCAACGGATTATCCACAGCGCCTGAGGTGTCGGACATACTAAAAACCTAGCCTATGGAAGTATTAAAAGCTGCTACTGGAAAGGTAACGCAGCGCCGTATGCCTGAAAATTCAAGCAATAACCGCAACTAAGAAGGGGGGAGCGAGGTGCCGACAAACCGCCGACTAAGACATCAAACAACCTTAATATGCCAAGGCTCAAAGCGGACGCCGAGACGATTGTTTTCGGTATACCGAATCTGTACATAACCTAGGTCCTGCATGCGCTTGAACTCATCGGTTTCCGCGAACTTACCCGTGAAGTTCAACCCCCCCCAACCCACGCGCCCCACATCAAAGTCACCGACACCATGGTAGGAGTGACCTGGGGGAGCCAGTGAGCGAGAGGCTTTCGACAAATTGTAATCAGCCGAGCGCGCCTTGCCCAAAAATAAATGCAGTTGTTTGACGTTACTCCGAATGCCGGACGTCAGAATAATACTGTGGCCAATATCACTCTTCAGTTTTTCGTAGTAGTTGACGGATTCGCCCTTAAAGAGATAGTGACCTGAATAAGGGACCTTGACGGTGTTTTGCTTTGCTATCGAATCGGTCAGCTCTTTGCTGACCTTATCGCCGAAAAAACCGTAGTCGTGGGAGTTGGTAAAAAAGAGCTTTTCTATAAACGTCAGCTCCGCCTGGGTAAAGGCCCCCACAGAACTGTAGCCACGCGCATATTTCAACGCATCATCAAAGCCGAGCACATTGAAATTACCGTGCCCCACTACTTTTTGAATGCGCTCCAAACGCAGAACAACCGAATGGAAGACAGCCTGCTCCTCGACGGGTAAATAGAGGTCGTCTTCAAACTCATTCTCAAAAAAGCGCACTTTATCGAGCCGGGTGTCGCCTTCACGGCGCGGCGCCTCAGAGTCCTGCAGGTGCTCATCCATGGACAGCGGCTCATCCATCAGCAGCGATAGGGCGTCATCACCAAACTGCTCCGGCGCTGTTTCCTCCGCCATCCGCCATAGGTAGGCGTTGCTGGCAGTAAACGCCGAGCCCGCAAAGAAACCGGCTAATAATTCCCTACGCTTCACGCATTATCTCTTTCTGTCAGTTCTAGGTTCCGTTAGCCCCGTCAGTCCAAGGCCTAACCACCATACTCGGCTTATACACAGCACGTTATCCACAGGCAGCCTATACGCACATGATAAGTGCCTAAACACAGCCACCTGTCTATAAATACGCCAAGTTTACTGTAAATCGATCCGAACATCTTCGTAATAATACTCTAACGCCTTTATAGCGTTAGTTTATTACAAACAACCTCCCTTATTTTTAGCAGTAAAACCCCCAAGCCACCACTCTCGACTCATAAACAATGCACTGAAACACGGCTAAAGCGGCCCTCCCAGCTGCGCTACGTATAACTTTGGTGAGCAGCCCACATGGCGTTTAAAGAAGTGAGATAAGGCCGCCGTGTCCATAAAGTGCAGACGCTCAGCGATAGCCCCTACGGATAACTCGGACTTAGCCAGATAATGCTTAGCCAGCTCAAGCCGCGCCGTATCATATAGCGCTTGGTAACTCGCGCCCTGTCGCTTTAACCGATACTGCAGGGTTCGTACCGGAATACCCAACGCATTCGCGACCTCTCCTGCGCTGCTGCCCTGCTCGTTAATCAGCAGGGTAATGATGCGCATCACCCGCTGCACAAAAGACACTCCCAGGCCAACTTGAGACTCCAGCTGTCGCTTAATAACCCCCTGGGCGCCCTTATTCAATGAGTTCGTTGGTTGGAGACACTCTGCATCCGTTAGGTGGATCGCGGTAACGTCTTGATTAAAGAAAAGGTGTTCGCCAAACACCTGTCGCAATGGCGCTAAATCCTCCGGCGCTGCGTAGCGAAACTGCGCAAACCGTGGATACCACTGACAGCCCAGGTAGCTGCGCAGCTCTTTGCAGGTCAAAGCGAGAGCCAGCTCAACCATCTGGGTGATGGAGCGGCTATTGAGCCGAGCGGGAGAGGGAGAGGGAGAGGGAGAGACCGATGACGGCAACTGCACTTCTATATGCAGCGCCACCCCAGCATTGGCATCGCGCACCATGTTCGCGCTCACCCCCTGTGAGTGCAGCCCCATATTTTCAGCCAGTAACGTCAGAGACTCACCCACAGTACTGGCGGTACGTACCAGCAACCACAGGGGGCCAAGTATATCCATGCCTTTGTATTGTGCGAGTTTGAGGCCAAAGAAGCGCTCACCACAGACCTGAGCGGCCTCCTCAAACAGGTCGTTTACCCGCACTTCATCAATGATTAAATCCGAACGGTAGAGAGCCTCAGGGGCAATACCCACACGCGTCGCAATATCGCTTGGCGAATGCCCAAGCTGCTGTACCAGCTCGGCAAAACCTTCCAACACCAAGCTAGAGACATTTGCTCGCATCAACTTACTCCCCGAAATTTATGTAAAACACACAAGGCTGCGCAATCAAACAAATTTATTACGTAATTAAACAAATATAGATGAACAATACCCTTTTAAATACCCATAAGGAACATTGCGTTGAAAGCTAGGCACGCCATACATCTGCGCAGCCAGACGATAAGCACTCGAGAGAAAACATGAGGAAAGGCCTGATTGTTATGCTGAGCCTCACCATCGCCGCTTACATAGGCTGGCAAAACCGCATTGAAATTATGGTGGCGAATACCCCACCTTGAAACGCACCGTCAACCCCGTTGCCCCCAACCTGCCCACCCAGTGGCTAGACTGGGCCACAAGTCACCAGCCGAACGCCCACATAGGCAAGTCGCACCTGGGTTCGGTCGGCGACATGCGCTCCGAACACCAGGGCTTTGACGACAGTGTGGATATGCGCGGCACGCTGAATTTACCGGAGCAGCACCCACCAGTATCAAGAGGGTGACAACTACCTCTACTGGCCGAACTAATAACCACCTTACATTCAACAACGCACACCTTTGGAGTGAAGAATATGATCGAGTTATACACAGCACCCACCCCCAACGGCCATAAAGCGTCTTGCACTCTGGAGGCGCTCGGGCTGGACTACACCACAAAATTCGTCAACATCAGCGACGGCGAACAGAAAAAGCCCGAGTTTTTGGCTATCAACCCCAACGGCCGTATTCCCGCCATCATCGATCGTGGCGCGGATGACTTTGCCGTGTTTGAGTCCGGCGCGATTATGATTTACCTCGCGGAAAAAACCGGAAAGCTACTGCCGACCGATGCCAAGGGCCGCTCAAAAGTGATTCAATGGCTGATGTTTCAAATGGGCGGCACTGGCCCAATGATGGGTCAAGCCAATGTTTTTTATCGTTACTTCCCAGAGAAAATTCAGCCGGCCATCGACCGCTACCAAAACGAGTGCCGTCGTTTGTTTGAAGTGTTGGACAACCACCTAGCCGATAACGAATGGCTAGCCGATGACTACTCCATCGCCGACATAGCCAACTGGTGTTGGGCTCGTACTTATAAATGGTCTGGGGTATCCATCGACGGGCTTGATAATTTTTCGCGCTGGCTCGACGTCATGAAAGATCAACCGGGCATGAGCAAAGGCATAGAAGTGCCTTTCAGTCTTGGCAACCTGCTTGAGGATGAAGAAGAGCAGGAAAAGTTCAAGGCCAGCGCGCGCGAAATGTTGCAAAAGTAAAACGCCAAAACAATATTCAGTTACAACTATATTAAATAGAGAGCAATGATGATCACACTGCACGGAGTATCCGCCTCACCCTATGTTCGAAAAGTCATTGCCGTATTGGCCATGAAACAACTGGCTTTTGAGCACAAACAACAGATGCCTTTCGCCAAGGACGCTGAATTTAATAAAATCAGCCCGCTGGGCAAGGTGCCGGCCCTGCAAGATGGCGACATCACCCTGTGTGATTCCACCGTTATCTGTGAATACCTAGAAGACGCCTACCCAGAGCTGAACGTATACCCCACCAACCATGTCGACAAAGCCAAAGCACGCTGGCTTGAAGAACTGGCTGGCAGCCGCGTGACCGAATTAGCGACGGGTATTTTCTTCCAGCGCTTTATGCGCCCAATGGCGTTTAAGCAGGAACCGGATGAAGCGGTGGTCGCAAAGATCATCGACAAGGACCTGCCGCCGATTCTCGATCACCTAGAAAGCCAACTACCAAGCAGTGGTTTTTTGTTTGGCGACTTGCAGCTCGCAGACATCAGCTTAGCGAGCCCGTTCATCAACGCCAGCTATGCCAACTACACGGTTGACGCCGAACGCTGGCCAACCTTAGCGGCGTTTATCGACCGAGTTAAAGCCCACCCGGTTATGACGCCGATACTCAAAGCCGAAGCCAACATGATGGGGCTCGCATAAGCGCCCACCCAAATCATGAGCAATACCACACAATAAAAGTAGGTGCCACATGTCGAACACATCTCCATCAACCCCTAATCCACTGCGTCTCATTGGCGCGGTGGGGTCACCTTACAGCCGTAAAATGTTGTCGCTGTTACGCTATCGGCGCATCCCACACACGATGATCTGGAGCGGCGATGCCAATCAAGTGCTTGATAAGATGGGCGTCGAAAAGCCCAAGTTCGCTTTCTTACCCACGTTTTTATTGCCTAATCAGGACGGTGATCTCGAGGCTGTGTGCGACTCAACACCAATCATTCACAGGCTTGAACAAGAAAAAACCGCGCGCTCGGTGATCCCCACCGACCCTGCATTGGCGTTTATTAATTTCCTGCTCGAAGACTACGCCGACGAGTGGTGCACCAAGTTTATGTTTCACTACCGCTGGCACTTCGAGGAGGACGCTGACAATGCCGCCACCATGCTCGCCCTGACCATGGATCCTGGTATTGAGGAAAACTCGCTGCAACAATTCAAAACGTTTTTCAAAGACCGTCAAGTGAATCGTCTGGGTTTTGTCGGCTCTAACGACACCACTGCACCGATCATTGAAACCGCCTATCAACGCCTGCTCACGCTGCTCGATGCCCACTGGCAACAGACGCCTTTTCTGCTGGGAAACAAACCCAGCTCCAGCGACTTCGCCCTGTTCGGGCAGTTAAGCCAACTGGTTGGCTTTGATCCCACACCGCGAAAAATCGCCTACGAACAAGCCCCGCGCACCGTCGGCTGGGTGAACCTGATGGAAGACCGCGGCGGCTTAGGTTCCGACACACTCGACTGGCAAAACTGGGGCTCATTACCCAGCACATTAAAAGATCTACTCAGTGAGGTGGGTCGCACCTACGTGCCCGCTCTTCTGGCCAACGCTCAAGCCCTCATGGTCGGCGAGAAACAGTGGCAAACTGAAATAGACGGCGCCCAGTGGACGCAACAAACCTTCCCCTACCAAGGGAAGTGTTTGCAGTGGATTAACGAGCAGTACCAACAGCTTTCAACCAACGACCAGCAGCGTGTTGCGAAGCTGCTCGCCGGTACCGGTTGTGAGTTGCTATTAGACATAACACCTCACTAAGACATCACAGCTTCACAAGCTAGATCGACTTAAATAAACAGAACGAGCAGCATCATGAAAACACAGTATCGACTCTACGGCTGGCATATATCGCACTTCGCCGGAAAAATTCGCGGCTACCTTAACTACAAAGGCCTCGATTACAGCGAAAAGACCTGCACCGTGTTTGACATGAAATTTCGCATCCCAAAAAACACCGGAGCCATGGCCATGCCGGCCATTGAAACACGCGATGGCGAGTGGCTGGCCGACACCCCGTTGATGATGGAAACCTTAGAGACGCGCCACCCAGCGAACAGCATTGGCATCAACACGCCGCTGCAGCGAATACTCGCCGAACTGTTTGAGAACTGGGCAGACGATGCGCTGCTCCCAGTATCTCTGCACACCCGCTGGTCCTACCCAGAGAATTACAAAACACTGCTGCGTGAAGAAGGCGGAAAAAATCTGCTGCCCTACGCGCCGCGTTTTTTACGCAACAAGGTCTCCGACAAAGTGTTCTTAAGTTCAATGAGCGGTAGTAGAACAAATCAAGGCATCACACCTGAGCAGATCCCTTTACTGGAGCGCTGGAGCCTCAATATTTTGGATTTACTAGAAACGCATTTTCAGCAACACAACTATCTGTTCGGCGGCCGCCCCACAGTGGCCGATTACGGTTTGCTAGGCACTATGTACGGCCACCTCAACCGCGACCCGTGGCCCAAGCGGGAATGGTTAGACCCACGCCCCAACTTACAAGCGTGGGTTGAACGCACCCACAGCGGCCAAGCCGCTCAAGGTGACCTACTGGCCGATGATAAAGTGCCAACAACCTTACTGCCTATCTTAGACATTATCGGCCAAGAGTATTTGCCGCAAATGACCAACACGGCGACGGCTCTGCATCAATTTGTAGAAACAAAGTCCTTAGCATCCGCAGCACACTTGCCACGCACGCTGCCCGACATTACTTACCCCATGGCCGACAGCGAATACACTCGCGGCAGCTTTACCTATTCACTGTGGCGTATGCAGCGTACTCAAATGCACTTGCGAGCACGTTCTGTTGAGGATCAAGCCCTTGTCGCTCAGTGGTTTCGCAAAAATCAGTTGGACGATTTACTGGCAATGGATTTTGGTCCGGAACTTGAACGCGACGGGCTGCGTGCACGTCTTGCTTAATATATTAAGAACTTCAAGATATATAAAATGAAGAAAACGACGAGTACATTAACAGCAGCGAGCACTCGCTTGAACTGTCTGCTGCTGACGACACTGCAATGCAGTGGTGTGGTATCGGCGCAAGCCGTTGATGCAATAACCTCCCTGCAGAAAACCACGCCGAATATTGTTGTGTTGCTGGTAGACGATGCGGGGCTGATGGACTTTCAGCCCTTCGGCGGCGAAGCGCGCATGCCACACATTCAGCAGCTGGCCGATCAGGGCGTGCGCTTCACCAACTACCGCACCTCCCCCCTGTGCGCACCATCGCGGGCGATGCTGCTGACCGGTGTGGACAACCACCGCACCGGCATAGCCACCATTCCTGAAATTCTTCCCAGCGAGCATGAGTCCGCCGCGGGCTACTCCATGTCACTGGAGCCTGGCGTGCTGACCCTCGCTGACCGCTTACGCGCACACAATTACCGCACCTACATGACCGGCAAGTGGCACATGGGTAGCCGCCCGGAAGACCTGCCGGTTAGCCATGGCTTTGACCGCTCCTTTGCACTGGATGCCTCGGGTGCTGACAACTGGGAACAAAAGCCCTACATGGCTTACTACCAGACTGCCCCTTGGTTTGAGGACGACAAGCCAGCGAAGCTACCCGAGGGTTTTTACTCCTCAAAGTTCATCGTCGATAAGATGATCGAGTACATCGACGCCGACAACAAAAAAACGTCGGTTAAAAACGATCAACCGTTCTTTGCTTATCTCGCCTTTCAAGCCATTCACATCCCCATACAAGCACCCAAAGAATTCACTGATCACTATCAGGGTGTTTACGATCAAGGCTGGCACAAACTGCGTCAATCTCGCTGGGAAAAAGCGCAAACTTTAGGTTTAGTTCCCACTGGTGCCCCGCTGGCCGACATGCCTGATGGCCTGCGGAACTGGGATTCATTGAGTGATGAAGAGCGTCGCTATTACGCCAAAGCCATGGCCGTTAATGCCGGCATGCTAGAAGCCATGGACCATCATATTGGGCGATTAATGGCATGGCTTGATGAACAGGGCCAGCTCGACAACACCATCTTTGTCGTCACCTCCGACAATGGCCCAGAGTTCAACGACATGGTCCACACACCCGGCATAGGTCTCTGGAAAGCCATGAGCGGCTACCACATAGACGTAGAAACACTGGGTGAAAAGGGCAGCCTTGCCTCCATCGGCCCAGAATGGGCCGCGGCGGCGGCATCCCCGAACAAAATGTTCAAATTTTACAGCAGCGATGGAGGTATCCGCGTACCGCTGATCATCGCAGGCCCGAAAATACCGCAGGGCGAAACGCAAACAACACTCAGTATGGTGACCGATATAACACCTACCCTGCTCGACTACCTTGGTCTATCCAGTAGCCATCAAAAGAATGAGGTGGCAATCACCGGCCGCAGCTTAAAACCGGTGATGAGTGGTGATGCGGAACACACCTATGCGCCACACGACGCGGTAGGATTGGAGGTGGGCGGCAACGCCGCGCTGTTTAAAGGCCCCCATAAATTAACCCGCAACCAACCGCCCCACGGCGATGGACAATGGTACCTCTATAATCTTGAAGTTGACCCAGGTGAGACTCAAAACCTCGCCGAATCAGAACCTGCGTTACTGCGCACACTGATTGCCGACTATCAAAATTACGCATCCACCCATGGCGTGCAAGCCATGCCTGATGGTTTTGATAGCGTTCAACAACTGACGACCAACACCTATAAAAAACTGCTCAAAGCCTACACTGGGCCTCTTGCCTTAATCGCAAGCATTCTAGTGCTGTTGCTGATCGGCCTCATAAGGAAAACAACCGCAAAGGCTAAAACCACATGAACATCGCTACCATCAAAAATCGCCAAAAAGTGGCCAGTGGTTACTACAACAGCCCCTGGTCCTGTGAAGATGGCGGCCCTGAACGATTGCAAACGCCCACCCAAAGCAACGGCCTAGACCTAAAACCTGGGGAAGTGATAAAAACAGCAAGTCGCCGTCTGGCCATGGGCAACATGGTGCTACTGCGCGATCCAGGCGAAGTCTACCTAATGACCCACGACATGCTGCGCGCAAACGTCGGCCTACCGTGCAGCGCTTACGTGGAAAAGATTGACCCACACACACTCAAAACCTTAAAACGGTCTCCACGCTTACCCGGTGGGCCCATGTGGCCAGGCGGCTTTTCGGTGCACAGAAATGGCGACCTCTACGTGACCTTTGGGCGATACATGCATCGCCTCAACGCTGAGTGCGAGATCATTGACCGTTATAAGCTGCCACAGAACTTGCCCTACAACTCCCACGTCATTCTCGACTGTGGCTACCTTGCCACCAAACCCATTGCCGATACAGAATCGACACAACTGTTGATCATGGATCCAGAAACACTCCAGCCAGCTTCCATCATTGATATGCCGGAAGCGTCCATCTCGCGCCTAAGCGCCAGTGGCAACACGCTCTATGTGACCGGTGTGCACACCATCTACCGCTACCACATTGATGCCAAGACAGGCGCGGCAGAACTCGACCAAGGCTGGTCACTGGATTACATCGGCGACTCAGACCAAAGTTATGGGTGGGATCCGGTCATAGACAAAGACAACATTTGGTTCATGGACAATGGCAAACACACAGCGATGACTTCGATGTTAAAAGCAGGCGTCAGCGCCACGGCCAACAACGTCATTCGTGTGAGTGTGAAAGATTCCAGTGACTATTCGATCACCCCAATAAGTTACCTGTCACACGGCAGCGTCACCAACCCACCCTTTTACTGTCCACAGCGTAGAATCCTGATCGCCTTTGACTCTGCCAATTCGTTTGTACAAGCTTGGCGTCACAACCCAACTGACAACGAACTGACGCCGCTTTGGCAACGCTCGAGTTTTGGGATGTCGGGGCACGGCATTTATTACGCCGACACAGGTGAACTGATTACAGAAGATTATAAAAGTTTAAAAAGCTGGGAAGGGTTAACAAAAGGCGAGCAGAGTGTTGTGCTTGATATAGAAACCGGCCGCGAGAAGTACCGCTTCGCCATGCACAACTATATACAATCGTATTGTTTTCCCGCCGCAGGGTTTGGTCGCGACTACTACTGGTTAGGCATGGACCAACTCACCTACGCGTGGGTAGAGCGCGCCACCGATTACTAACAAGCGGTCACGCGCCCCAACAAAAAAGGTCTATCACCGGTTCGGTTGAGTTCGATAGTTGAGGACCTTAACAATGCGATCACCAGAGTAGGTGCCAAGATACAAATCATCACCCACCTCCAGCGCAATCGTCGCGACGGGTAACGCCGAAGCCTCATGAGAGAACACCGTCTCACTTTCTGCCGTGCTCGGGTCATAGGCAACCACAGAGAAAGGCACCACGCAATTTATGTTTGGCTGCCGAGACAGACAAGTCGCAGACTCCAGCAAATTGCCGTGCTGCGACGTGATCAGCAGCCTGTCCTGACTGTCCCAACTGCTGTTATCTGGGTGTAGCACTGACAACACCTGCGCTTGCCTCCCCGTAGACAAGTCATACTCGAAGACCTCATTGCCGCCGTAAGCATTGAGGTACATTTTCTGA
>Ga0209081_1001537_pt1 | contig 13724 bp, 14 predicted proteins | sample GOMGulsemesocosm_4_FD_184636 | JGI IMG/M metagenome (GOLD analysis project Ga0209081, IMG submission 184636) | Methane-oxidizing microbial communities from mesocosms in the Gulf of Mexico - GOM15B Gulf of Mexico (SPAdes) (version 2) | ecosystem: Environmental > Aquatic > Marine > Cold seeps... | reverse complement strand
GCAAAAATTGGCATGGGATTTTGTTATCTCAGGTGATGATCAGGTTAATTTATCTTTCCCTAATCCATCAAAAGAAGAAGCCCTTGGTAAAATTGTCACGCTTTTTGACCATACAGCCGATTACTCAGTCAATTACACCGTCACCCCATTGGTAATGGAAAGTCATTTTGGGGGTTCAGTCTCTCAAAATAACGGCGATGATATTTTTTACGGGGTAATTGTGCTGGGATCAACATCGCTTCCTTTGCCATTAAAAATTATTCAAGATGAAGTTGAATTAACTTCTCACTGGGGTAATGGTAAAAACCAAACAGACAGCAATACATTATTAAGATTAATGGTGCTAGGGCGTTCGGGCGGTGTTGATATTGATAACTTATTAATCAACGTAAAAGCCAGCACATGGCTAGAAACTTTTGCAACATGGGAAACAGGACTTGCTTTAGGGGAATCTGTAGCCTCAATTTCAACAGCGGATGATCCACAAAATACTTCTGTATTAGCAACGGTTCAAGCTTATGGAATCGCAAAATCTGAGGGCTATAATTTATTAGACCTGGATGGAAATGGCAATAAACCTTACTTGGGTGAGTGGTCGTATGCACCGCAAACATCAAAGAAAGCATTGTATGAGTTTGTCAAAGCTATCTTGGTTGATGGTACTATCGACACACTTTACGGTGTTGATGGCGACTTATGGACTGGGCGATTATATGACTGCGTCATCACACCTGGCACGGGCTTATGGGCGCAGAATGAAACAATTTCATGGGGAACGGGCGCAACAGCGGGTAATGGTAATCTTGTCGGTGTTGATGATTTAACAGCGACGGCAACCGTTCGTTTAGTGCTGCATCTTGGGGCTGGCGTATTTCCTGCCAATGGATTAACAGTCACCGGCGCAGGCGGCGCAACAGGAACAATTTCAGGAACACCCGTCAAAATGGCAACCAGCCCCAATCATTTAGCCCAGTTTACCGGTGCATGGATTGGGTCTTTAGGTATTGGATTTTCACAGGCAGAAATTGGCTCTTCTGATTCATTCAAAGATTTGAACGGTAACATTATTTCACCGCCCAACTTTGTACCGATTGCAGGGACTGTTGAAGCGCTGGATATTGCAGATGATTTACATATCTTCTTAGCCCCCAAAGACGCGGTACTGAATGCCCCTGATTACACCGTTTATACGGCGGTTGGCGAGGCAATCGGTGCTGCTGTTATTCGAGTTAATGAAACAATTTCACCCGATACGCCACAAGCCGGCTGGTTTGGTATCAAGAAAACAGGCACAACGACTTATAAGTTTTATGAGTACGATTCATGGGATTCAGCAACAGATACATTTAACCTTGTTGGTCTTGTGGCTGGTGATGCAATTACGGCATTAGATCCTGGATTCCATGCGATATTTTATGATTCTATGGTTGGTGCTGGAACAACTAAAACCATCTCTAGCTCGCTGATTTATACCAGTGATATAGCGGTCAGGGGTTGGATTCGTCATGGTGATGCGTCGGGCGTTGATAAGATTGTGCCGATTTCAGGCACGATCACATCTGCCGGTTTCACGTTTTCAGGAACAATGGAAGCTGAAGTTTAAGTCATGGCTTACGCTGTCGATTGGATAGCTAAGATAGTAGTGATTCCCGCATCAGATTTAATTCTGATTTCGGGAACACGCTATCGGCTAAATATGGCTAGCTTTTTAGCGGAATGCCGACGACTTGAGTGGGCGTTTGCTGATGGTTTTTGGGCTGAACCGATACTGCAGCATACGGATGCGCTAATTGATTTTGCTGGGGCCAATTACGCGGGGTTTGACAAAATTATCAATGGCTACGTCATTCAGTTTTCAGCTCCAGCGACACGGGTTGATTTATTGGGTTCAAACAATGACATTATTGATGTGCTTATAGTGAATGGAATATCCGTTGTTCCGAGTAATTCTGCGGGGTTACAAGTGGTGTCAAGTGGATCAGGACTTGATGCAGTCCAAGATACAAAACTAACCGAAGTCCATAGGGCGCACTTTAATAAGCGGGCGTGGGATAAAACCGGCAACACAGTAACGATTTTTGATGCTGACGGCATAACGGTTTTGCATGTATTTGATACGAATAGTGATTTAAGTGAGATAACCCCGCAATGATGACGTTTGGATTAAGAGCTGGGTTAGCCGGTGGTGGCACGGTCATTGTTGGTGGTGTTCGCACTGCTAATTTGTCCCAAAAATTTACAGCTAATGCACAGCAAAGTTTATCTGCAAATAATGCACAACCAACACTAATGGCCAACAAGAAAAGCGTGCTTTCAGCGAGTATTAAACAAAAATTAGAGGCTTCGATATGTCAGAGATAGTTAGCGGGTATGATGCCGAATTGCCCATTGAGCTTACAAAGGACAAAACGACTTTTGCAATCGATATTGCATCAATAGTTAAAGCCTCGTTAATCAGTGCGGATAGAGCTACGGTATTGATTGCGCCAGTCACTTGCGATCATACAGCCGCTGGTGCGGATTGGGCTGTTTCCTTGGTGGTTGTTGAATTTCCAAGAACCAGTACGGCTTTATTAACCGATTATGCACCCGCCTTAATAGAAATACAGGTTGATGATGGCAAAAAAACGCCATTTTTTACTAGTGTAGACATTGAAAAAGGAACAATCAGCTAATGGCACAATTTGCAGACTTGATCCCTGATACGGATTTAATGAACAGCTTAGGCGATGACATTACTTACCAATATTCCGGTGGGGGTTCTATTGCGATTAAAGCTTATGTTGAGCGTGACGTTGAGCAGATTGGTGGCGATGGTTATACAACTGAAAAGCGGACAGAGGTTGAGCTATTGAAATCTGATTTAGCTTCTTATCCAAAGCGTGGTGATCATATTATTGCAGAGCAAGATTATTTTGAAGTGAGCAGTGTGATTTCTGATGATGGCAAGTATGTAAATTTAGCGGTGAAAACATGACAGCGGTTATTGAGGTTAATCAATCACAAGTTAATGATGTGATGGCGATGCTGAATGGGGTTGAGAAAGATGCCAGTATTGCTTTAAGTCGATCATTAAACAAAACGGCAACGGGTGCTAAGACATTATCAGCAAAAGGCGTTGGCAGTACAGTGACGTTAAAAGCTAAAAAGATTAAAGAATATATTACAGTTCGCAAAGCGAATACTAAAAAGTTAAGTGCCGTTGTACGGTTAAAAGGGGCGTTAATGCCGTCGATTAATTTCACTAATCGAAAGCTGGCGAAAGGGGTTTCTTTAAAGATATGGAAAAGTAAACGAGCAATTAAATTAAGGCACCACTTTTACGCGACTATGCCAAGTGGACATGCTGGAATTTTTAGTCGTAAAGAAATTGCTCCTGGTATTTATTCGCCTAGATTACCGATTGAAGAAAGCTTTGGGCCATCTGTTCCGGTAGTTTACGAAAAAACGCCCGGACTTGCTAAGCAAGTAGAAACAGAGTCGGCAGATCGGTTATTAAGAGAAATGGACGCGCAGGTTAATTTTATATTGAGTAAATACGATGGTTGATACTGTTAGAGAGCAAATTATTGCAGCGTTTACGGCAAGAGCGCAGGTCTTATCTAATAATGACGTGTTGCGTGTTAGGCGTGCGCATACAGAAAGTGATTACCGCAATGTATCAGTTTGGGATGGTGAGGACACGGCTGATGATCCGCAATTTGGTACGCAAAACTTAAGCTTTCCTATCGCATTAAATATGCAATGGGAAGTGCAGGGTAATGCTAGTGTAGAAGCGAATGCAATAATTGGTGAAAGTGTTAAAGCGATGATTAGCACAGACAATACTTTTGGCGGATTGGCTAAAAGAATGCAGTATGTTTCATCAACACCCGAATATCCCGTTGAAGGAAGCGGTATTGTTTCTTTAACGATTATTTTTAATATTTTTTATGCAACCCAACAAGGTGATCCATTCACCGCTATTAATTAATTATGAGTAAAGCAACCGTAATCTTGCACGAATCATTAATCCGCTCTGCTAAGGGCATGATAAGCGCATGGGAAAAATGGCTGATTGAAGCCAAGCAGTAAGCATTAATTTATTTCCCCTCACCCCAACCCTCTCCCTTTGGAGAGTGGGAAAGTTGAGGGAATTTTTTTACAAACAAGCTCGCAAAACAGCCTCGCTTTTAGCCTCGCTGGACATAAGCCACCTTGAAAATATAAGGAACTATTATGTCCAATGAAAACAGTAAGCTAGAGTATGAATCAGGTGTAACACCTACAGCAATGTCGGCGTTGACAGATTCAGGCGATAGAACAATTTTTAATTCTGGCGCTTCTCTATTCTCAGAATCAACAGGTAACTCGCCAATTATTAAGCCAGATGGCGTTTTAACAGGCGGCGTTGTGGCGGCGGCGGTTTCAGGTTCAAATGATGTAATTGATGTAGCGGCGTTGACTTGTAATTTAGCAGGCGTTGAAAATTCGGTTGGTTCGGGTGTGGATACAGCAATTTCAAGAGCAGCAACCGATGTTGCCAGCGTTAGCTCGGTAACCATTAGCAGTGGTGGAAGTATCGCTATTGTTAAAGGTACGGATAGCACAGATGCAAGCTTTTCAGAAGTAAGAGGGGCAGCAGGTGCGCCACCGCTTATCCCAGTAGGCAGTATTGAAATTGCGCAAGTAAGAACAACAAGTAATGTTGCGGGTGTCATTGCGGCAGGTGAGATTTTCCAAACAATCGGCACGCATTTAGAAAAAGCGGATTTCCCGACTTATGAAGTGGATAACTTTACCGGGCAAATTACGTTTAATTCTGTATTGCCAGACAGCCACACGGCAAATGTTGCCAAGGGTGTTTTTGCATCGTATGCCGAGCCAGTATTCACAGAGCAAAACTTTGCTAATGATTTCGTACCAGCGGAAACAAGCCACAGTGTGAGTTCTGAGCAAGTTTATGGTGCGACAGTAGGAGCAAGCTCTTCTTCTTTAGGGCAGGGTTCTTTCACGGCCATTTTAAAAGACGGAATTACCGATAATTTAGTGCAACGTAAAAATGAAAATTTATTTTTCAGATATTACCAAGATAAATACAAAGCGCCGCACATTTTAACGCAAGGTAAATTGGGTATCGGTAGAACTTTTGGCGCAGCGGATGCACCGAAAGTAAGTTGCACGATTTCATCAGCGAATGAATCAAGCGACCGAGCATCTTAATGAAAGGCTTTAATCAAAAAGCCTTCTTAAAAGCGGAATATCAGCAACGGATTGCTGATGTCCCCGTTCCGGGGCTGGCGCATTTCTTCGAGGAAGGAGAAGAGCCAGTATGGAAAGTAAGAGGCCAAACAGCAAATGAAGTTTCAAGAGCAATGGAAGCTTCAACAAGAACCCAAAATATCAGCAAAGTTATCGAGGCAATCGGCAATAGTCGTGCGCAGGTTGACGATTTAAAAGAAGCGATTGGGATTTCAGAAGATACGCCGCAAGACATTATTAAGCGCTTAGAGCAGCTAGTGACTTGCACCATATCAGATGAAGCAATCGAGCTTCCGGCGGCGGTTAAGTTAGCCGAAAATCACCCGGTAGAGTTCTATTTAATCACCAATAAAATTGTTGAATTAACTGGGCTTGGAATGGATATAAAAAAGCCCAACGCCTCTGGGAAAGTGAAGAGCTAAAAAGCGTTATGGTTTTGCTAGATATGAGAAATAAATTCTTATACGAAGCAAAACCATCACTATTCCCGGAGGGGGAGCTGACCGGAACAGAATCATTGTTGTGGGAGCTTTATTACAAAGATAAAAACGAAAGGCAAGGCTAATGGCAGATCTGCAAAAATCAATTGAGATTATATTTGGCGGTAAAGATAATATTTCACCGACAGTTAGAAATATCACTAAAGAATTAGGGGGTATTGATAGTGTCGTGCAGGGTATCGCTGACCCGTTTGCAGATTTCACCAAAGGCTTATTGGCGGCTGAGGCGAGTGTTGCTGCATTAGGTGCGGCAATGGTCGCTTTTTCAGTGAATGAAGCAGGGCAATTTAAAAGCTCTGTGACAGAAATTGGCACCTTATTTAATGCGCAACCTGAGCAAGTTGAGGTGATGCGTAAATCCATATTAGATTACGGTCGGGATTCAGTCTTTTCATTTGAAGATATAACGCAATCCACTTATAGCATGATCTCTGCGACAGGTGATGCAGAAGGTGCGATTGATGCGCTGGCTATTGCAGAGCAAGCGGCGGTTGTTGGTGCTACTGATTTAGACACAGCGGTTAATTCTCTAACAACGATTACGAATGCCTACGGGCTTGAATTAGATAGCTCTAATGATGTCCTCGGTGCATTTATTATTGCGGTGCAAAATGGTAAAACCACGCTGCCAGAATTGGAGGACAGTATTGGTCGAGTTGCTGCGACAGCGGCGGGCTCTAAAGTTCCGTTTGATGATTTATTAGCCTCAGTTGCTGCATTAACGGCGGGGGGTATTAGTACGTCTGAGTCGATGACTTCGCTTAATGCGCTGTTAAAAGAACTAGCTAAACCGACTGATGCACTACAAGCAGCCCTTGGTGGTGTATCAATTGAGACCGATGGACTGCAAGCTGTGATGCAGCAGCTTGAGTTAGCAACGGGTGGTAACTTTACGTCAATGACTCAACTATTTGGCAGCATTGAGGCGACAAAAGCCGCGATGGTGTTGGGTAATGATGCGGCGGGTATATTCGATAAAACATTGGGTCAAATGGATAATAAATCCACTGTTTTAGCCCAAAACTTTGAGTTAATGGCCAAGAATACCGATTTAGCCATGCAAAAGATGGTTAATAGCATTCAATCCACGTTGATTGCCATTGGTAATCCACTGCTTGATGAATTTGGCACTTCGTTGGGTGCGTTATCCGATATTTTCAAAACACTCGGCATAGAAATAGAAAGCGGGGCATTAAAACCCTTAGAGGATGCGCTAGAAGCATTCGCGCAAAATGCGACGGATAGTTTGGCGGGTATGGCCAAAGCTTTGCCTGATGCATTGGGTCAATTAGATTTTTCAGGGTTAATTAGTTCTTTTGAAAATCTTGGTGGCGTATTTGAAGATGTTTTTGGTCAGATTTTTGGCGAAGGGCTAGATTTAAGCAAGCCTGAAGATTTAGCTCGAGCGTTGCAAACTGCTGTAAATATTGCCGAGTCTTTCGTTAATATTACCGGTGGAATCATTAAAGAGTTTGATCCGATTTTTTCAGCATTAGGAGAAGCTGGCAGTCGAATTAGTGGGACATCAGCGGAAACAGAAGCGGCAATCGGTAAATTTTTAGGCGCAATGACTTTATTGGGTGAGTTCGGTACGGCATTGGGCGCCTTAGCTATTATTGTTAATGAAACGGGTACCGATGTATCACGAATTTTTGATTTGTTTGGTGGGTCAGCAAAAACAGTTGTTAACGTCGTTCAGGCTGCATTTGATTTAGTCGTTGGAACAGTCATAAAATCTGCGGCGGTCATTGCAACTGCTTTTGAAGCGATGACTCCAGATATTATCGGTGATCCGTGGGGTGAAATTGCAGATGATTTAACTCGGTTAGGTGATGCGGTTGGTTCAAACTTTGCCCGTAATATGAGTGAAGCTGGCGATGGGGTTAAACAACTTGGTGAGGGCCTTAGTCTCATCGATGAGCCGTCAAAAGATGCGGCTAAAAGCCTAGATAACCTAGAAGGCGGATTAAAAACCGTAGGTGATTCGGCTAGCGATTCAATACCAAAGATTAGAGATTATGATGCTGAAGTAGCTGCTGCTGTGGTCTATACTGATGATCTTACAGAAAGCTCCAGCGATTTAGCTAGAACAGGGGGTGATGTAAAAAGCGGCGCAGAGAGTGCCGCTAAAGGAGTTGGAAAGCTCAGTGAGTCGGCAAAGCTCGCAGTAACACAGGCATTTGAGCTAGAAAAAACCCTATCAACATTAGCAAGCAATGAAAAAATTGCAGCTATGAAATTCACAGCTGATATTGAAGTTGCAAAAATAGAAGGACAAGCAAAGCAGGTGGTTGCTGCGTTTGATTCGATTGGGTCAACCATTGAGGCGACTTCGCAGGCCGTAACTGACTTGTGGTCTATCTACGCAGGAAGCAGCGATAAATCGTTAGCATTAGAGCAGGCAGTTGCACGTCAGGAATCTTTGCAGTTACGATCAATTAATATGCAGGAGCGACTAATAAGTCAGCAGATTGTGACAATGCAAGCACAAGCCGATGCTTTAAATAAGGATACAATAGTACATATAGAATCAAGCGGGCTAGAAAAAGACATCGAAGCGTTTATGTTTGAAATTCTAAAAAGAATACAGCTAAAAGTTGCAGGCGATAAATCAGCATTTTTATTGGGGCTTTAAGATGATAGGAATAAGCACAAAGCTTTATGATTTGGCTGGATTTGATACCTTTAAATCCAGCGATATTGTTGAATTTGATTCTAAAATAGAAAGACGAGTCAGCACCACGCCAACGCTGGACGGAGGAAGCTATGTTTCAGATGGCGGTTATTCAGACAGCGACAAGATTTTTAATTTTAAAGTAAAAAATCTATCCAAAGCCCGATATGACAATTTAATTTATATCGCTAAATATCACTCAAGGATTTACTTATGCACCGAGGAAGGGGCGTTTGAATGCGTGATAAAAAGCATTAGCAAGCTATCCAATGGTGACGCGAGTTTGAATATTATTGTTGTCGGTGCGGCGTAATGGCTGCTAGAAATATAGATGCTTATTTGTCAGGTGGGGTAACAAACACAGACCCGAACGCAAGCTTGGGTGGAGGTGCATCAGCAGAGAAATTATATGGCCAAAATCCAGCGTATGACGCAGCGACTATTTCCGGTGTTACCTTAGTTGATTCTGCAAACTTATCATCCGTTGAACTTAGCTTCACTTTTGCGGGAACGGTTTTGTCGATAAGAAAAACAACGGACGTGCTACCGGTGATAGAAGTAACTGTTTCTGTTGACGGTGAGTATGTACTTGTTAGTCCGGATAATAGCGTTGAGCTTACAGTGTTAGTCACTAATGCCTCACTTCCCGTATCAAGCTCTATGGAAACTATTACGGCCACAAACATTAATCATAATTTATTTGACCAAGTTAGCTCGAATAATTCAAAAGTAGGGGATATTAATTACCGTCATTTTTATATAAAAAACAATTTAGCCTCTGATTTATCGTTAAAAATAATTATAGAAAAGCAATTAAACGGTTTGGATTATATAGAAATTGGGTTTGAGAATACCACCGGCGGAACTCAAGACACACTTATTCAAGATGAAAATACCCAGCCAGCAGGGGTGTCGTTTAGTTCGCCTTCAGATGTTTTGAATGCCACATTATTGACTGTTCCGGCATTCGCTTATATAGGGGTATTTATTAAGCGCACGGTTTTAGCCCTAACAGATATATCAACACCAAACGACACAGCCATTTTAAATATAGTTGAGTATCAGTAAATGTTATTTCAAATAAATCATAGTTTATTAGGCACTTCTGGCGGGGGTGATTTAGAGGTTGTTGGGCTAGTTGCAACGGCTAAAATATACAGCTTATCTTCATTGTTTGATGACTTATATATTCCAATTAATAGCCTTTCTATTATTAATAGAGCTGTTGGTTCTGATGGGTACATATCAATAAATTCACCTACATCAAGGCTAAATATTTCAGACATTACCGAACGCATAGCTGGAAATGTACTGTTAAAGATTTATAGCAAGACAGCGAATGGTGAGTTATATGCAATTCAAGCCCTAGATTATGAAGTTAGTGATTTTAGGTATGATTTAGGGGTTAAAAACGCAACTTATACTCTAGTTATGAGGGATGATTTTAGTTCACCTCCTAATACAAACATCATTCTGGATAGTTACAGCAGCAAGAAAAAGCTCAATAGCCAAAGTGCAACAGTAGGAAAATATGTTTATACCGTAAATCCTAATGATTATAGGTATTACAGTGTGGGTGTCGGGATAATTGAAGGTAATTTATCGGGAACGATAACAGAGGTTGCTTTGCTTTTTTCCAATACATCAGTAAAGCTAACGATAGAAACAGAGGTTATTGTCTAATGGCATTTAAAATATCAACAGAGTGCAGAAATGCACAGGTGGATGGGATTTTTTCAGTATTAGATGATGGGGAGTTAGAGTTAAGGTCAGGCACACAACCCGCAAGCATAAACGATGCAGCAACAGGGACGCTGCTATCTACCTTAACGCTACAAAACCCTGCAGGCGTTACAGCAACAAATGGCGTTGGTGCAGCAACGCTTCCAGTTAATACAGTGGCCATGGTAACAGGTATAATCGGATGGGGAAGATTAAAAACATCGGTAGGAACTACGATTATGGATGGAACAGTTTCATTATCAGGTGGAGGCGGTGATATTATAACTAGCGTTATATCGGTTTCAGTTGATGATGTGGTTCAGTTAATATCATTAACTTTTACAGCACCCGCTTTATAAAATGGCAACGCAAGCACCAGCAGCACCGAGTTCGGGTGTATTTAGTAAAAAGCTTGATGATTTAAGCGTTGTTTATTATTACATTTCTAATAAGGTTCTTTATAAGCGAGTAGATGCCGGCGTATTTACATCGCTAGGTACATTGTCGGCATCCGCTGGAACAATGACAATTTACCCAGAAAGGACGCAAATAGCTATTGCAGGTAATGGCGTTCTATCTATTTGCATGAGTACGCTTGTGGCGGGTGAATTAGGGATAGAATTATATGTTGTCAATAACTCAGGAGCGATAACCTATTCTTCAATATTAGAGGTGCATAACGCCGCCCATAGTGCATCTAGGGGTGGGTACTTAGTCCACTATGCAGCGGATGGTTTTCATGTTTTATATGATGCAACTTTTAGAAGCATGGGGGCTGATGTTTTTGCTATACAGCACGTTAGTTTATCCCAGGCAGGAGTGCTTAGTTCAGCAACCATAATTAGACAGTTAGCGACACAAGGTATTGCGGTTGGCGCAATGGTTCATGTTCCAGAAGAAGATAAATTGATATATTCAACTTCTTCTAATGTGATGTACTTAATACCGGTAGCAACATTAGTGGAATCAGCATACCCGTCTAATTTTGCGAATTATTTATTCAGCACGATAGATGGGTATACAGAGCTTTATGCAACAGTAGAAACAGCAGGAGTAAATAAAGCCACCTATGCAATAGAACTGTTTAGTCAGTCATTGCGAGTTGCTGCGTGTGACTTCTCAAATATATCAACACCAGCAGCCTATATAGCAGGGGATTTAGGGAATATTAGTGGGTGGGATATTAGGTCGGGTGGTTGTTGGATAAGCGCAGACGAAACCGAGCTGTATATATCTATATCTTTAAGATCGAAAGTATCAACAGACCATAAGCGAGTGCTGTATTCACTAGATATTTCTGGCGCTTGGGCTACAACAGGAAGAGCATTAAATTTAATAGCAGATGAACCATTAATTCCATCTATGGAGGGAGCATCAACTATTAATTTTTATCAGGGTACATTTGGCACGGCGTTATCGACAAGCACGACACCCGTTGAGATTTTCTGGCGTGTTGGAACTCTTCAATTATGGTACGAAACTTGGACGCATAGCTTATTGGCAGGTGGTGCGGAAATTACTGCAGCGGTAATACTTCCAGCAATAGCACCAGCTGCTTCATTGTTTTCTTATACGCCAGATAGGGACATAAGCATAAATTTAATGCTTCCTTCGGTAATTCCAAGCATTACTCAGGCGGTTCTTTCTGTTCTAGATACGCAGTTTTTACAATTAACCCATTCATTAGAAAAATATGAGTTTTCAGGCGGTGATGTAAGGTACGTTTTGAGGGTAGGAGGAAATGATATTCCTATGGTAAATTTCACGTTATCAAAAGCAGTGGATATTGACGGGCTAGTAATAATAAAAAATAGAATATCAGTGCCAGTTGGATTTTATGATGCAATATCTAACGCAGTAAATACAATAATAAGTTTATATCGAATTGTTTTTGGCGTAGAACAGTTGTTATCAAGTACGGAACTTGTCGAAGTATCCACGCCAGAGGGAGTTGAAACGATTACATTGCATTCAGAAGTAAAAGTTTCACCACTTAATTCAGCAACAGTAATCCCAGTTAGCAGTCAAATTTATGAAAGAAACCAGGGAGGATTAAAAGCAATACGAATTGGCGCAAGCATAAATATATCGACAGGTGATATTGTCGTTTATGGGGCGCATGAAGCAGAGATGATTGTTGCAAAATTATCGACATTTATAAGTCTTGAACAACAATTCACGGAGTTGACCGAGTAATGGCTATGTGTAAAGTATTAAGTCATATTGGCGCAGGACTTTATTCTGTTGAAGTTTACATGGACGATGGCTCTATTCAGAAAAGAATAGATAAACTGGTAGGCGAGATAGCACGCTTGGATTTAAGTCTTTCAAGTTTTAGCGTTAGTTTAGTTAATGCAAAAGCGTTAGTTGATTCTTATATAAGTGAATTAAATGCGCTAATTTCAGACTTAAATAACCAGCTTTCTTTGGGGAATGATGCTAGTGCTATAAGACAAGAGATAACAAAAACAACAGCAGAAGGATTGAGAGCACGTAATGCCTATATCGCTAATAAAGCACTTTACAATCAGTTGCAGGCAGATAAGGCCGCTAGATTATCAGAGAAAAATAATTTATCTAATAGACAGACATTAACTGCAGCAGTTTTGGAGGTGTGGTGCGTTGATTTAGCCGATGGTATTGATGGTAGGGCTATTTATTCAGTAAATGATGAAACAGAGATTTGGTGCTTAAATTATGATGCGGGGGATTACGGATCGGCCAAGTATTTATTGCCCCCTAAAAACACGAATATACCAGTAATACCAAACGCACATATTAATGTTCCTAGAAATTACCCAATATTGACTGCTGCTTGCATGACGTTTGTTAATTCTGCATTAGAACCTGGATTTGCAAAATGGAGTCCTATATTCTTAAGTGGTGTAGTTACAGGGTTGCGGGGTGATTCAGATAAGGATTGTGATGATGTATCAGATAGTAAGGATGCTAGTCAGGATACTCTTTTAATAAAATTATCAAGTATTGTTACTAGGCATGGAGGTATTAAACTAGGAGGGGCAACCACTAGTTTTCCAGTTGATTATTTTGATGGAAAAAGGGCGTTTAATAATGATGATAAAGTTGTTGTTGCAGTGCAGAGCGTTAGTGAGCAGGGATATATTAATGGGATAATTGTTGGGTTTTACAGCAACCCACAAGTATATGAATCAAGTGATAGCACTTGTCCAGATTTATCAAATCTAAAAGTGAACATGAGTGAGACCCTTTTTGATGACGTAGGGATGGGGGTTATTGGTGATGTTACTTCACCAATAATGCAGGGTGGCTGGCTATTCTATACAGCATATTGGCCGTTTTCAGATGTATTTATATCAGAAGAATCAAAGCTTACAATATACGGGTATTCCGCTGCCTTGCAAGACCCTATAGACCCAACAGCTCCGTATTTGTTCGGTAGTTGTAAATTACCTATTGAGTACCATGCATCAGAACTAGTTAATACAACATCGTGGCTAGATGATGTTTATATAGAAGATACAACTGATCATAGTACCTATTATACGATTGGGGGGGTGGCAATCCCTGCGAAACGAGGTTTTTATCATAAGGTTATAGAAGGGGGT
>Ga0209081_1001534_pt1 | contig 13734 bp, 10 predicted proteins | sample GOMGulsemesocosm_4_FD_184636 | JGI IMG/M metagenome (GOLD analysis project Ga0209081, IMG submission 184636) | Methane-oxidizing microbial communities from mesocosms in the Gulf of Mexico - GOM15B Gulf of Mexico (SPAdes) (version 2) | ecosystem: Environmental > Aquatic > Marine > Cold seeps... | reverse complement strand
TTGATCTTGAAGAGGCGCGTCAGGTGTTTCTCGATGGCGGCGCCACGGCGCAGTTCCGCAAGCTGTTATTCTCCCGCGTAATTCCAAACCTGCGCCGTATTGGTTTGCTCACCGACAAGATACGCCCAAAGTTTGAAGCCCTCGGCGTGCTGGAATACGAGCATCTTCCAGATGATGCCGATATTGATTGGGCTGAGCTCAGTAAACCACTGTATGAAGAGAAGGAGCAAAAGAAAGAGCAGGCATAACCTATGCTCTAGACACAAAAAGGGCGGATGGCGTGAAGACGTCACCGTCCTTTTTGCGAGCCAATGCCTTTCTAATAATCAACACTCAATTCACCCAGTGTGACAAAAAACCTGTGTAATGACGACACAGCGATATTGGCCATTAAACCCCCGCGCTAGCCTGCACACCTTCTCGCCTCTTTCTTCCTCGCCTCTGGCCTTCTTGCCATATTTTAATACCCGCAGACGGTGCCTAAGGCAGGGTTTGGTAGAGCGGTGCCCAGTGTGCATAACCAAACATAAATGTCTGCACAAAGTGCCCAAACAGCGAACCCTCTGCCTGCTGAAAAACCTTATAGACAAAGGCGAACTCAACTAGGTGAACAAACGGTATGGATATGAGAATCCATTTACCAACGTTGCCGGCCTTACTTTTGGGTTTGAGTAGAACCACCGCGGCCAGCATTGCGTAGATTACCAGGGTTACTAGTTTTTGCGTGCCATATAACATCCTAAAGCTGTGCTTAATTATCTTAAAATGGTGTTTTCACGTTTACTCGAATAAGCACTTTTTAAAGGCTCGACGCCGGTCATCTCACAGGATATACCCCAGAGCTTTTTAGCCAGTTCCGGGTCCCTCGCTTTACGGCTCGACCTCACCAGCATCGCTGGGCCAGCCGTTTGTTTGCGTTTACTGGGGCCACAGAAGTCTGTGGCTTTTATATGCTCAACGGTTGCGGCCATTAAGGTTGGCCAGGCGCCCTGCAAGGGCGTGTTGCACAACCAGCGCACCAGCGGCATGACAAATTTAAACCAAACAGGCAGGTGACGAGCGAGTTCCGTATCAGCAACCCCTGGGTGACAGGCAACAGAAATCAAATCGCTCGGCTGCCTATCTTTTTCACCATCGTCTAGACGGCGCTGCAACTCATAGGAAAATAAGATATTGGCCAACTTGCTCTGACTGTAACGACTGCCGGTTTTGTAGCCGCTTTTGGCATTAATGTCGTCAAAGTCGATATCCCCCGAGTGGTGGGCCAAGCTGCTGGTACTCACAACACGAGCGTGGGGCGTGGCTCGCAACTTATCCAATAACAAAGCCGTAAGTAAAAATGGGCCTAGGTGATTCACCCCAAACTGGCTTTCAAAACCCTGCGCCGTGTACTCCAGCGGCGGTGTCATGATGCCGGCGTTATTGATCAATACATCCAGACGAGGTTCGCGGTTGACCACTTCTGCGGCGGCACGCACTGAGTCAAGATCTCCCAGGTCCAGCGCCACACAATGAATGTCCGCGTTGGGCAGCTCATCAAGTATTAAGCGCTTGGCACTCTCGGCTTTCTCTGGGTTGCGACAGCCAATCAACACCCGCGCATTTTTCCCAGCGAGCACTTTTGCGCATTCAAAACCAATGCCGGTATTGGCGCCGGTAATAAAGAACGTTTTGCCCGACTGGTCCGCTACACTCTTATCCGTAAATAATGCCATGTTTTCATCGCCATCGTTGTTTTGGGCACGCACCCTAAAAACCAAAGTTCACTAAGGGCCAGGGTGTACCCGCCGCGCAGCTAAAGCTTGAGCAGCTGTTCGTCTCCCAGCTCCCCATCTTTTAATAATGCGGTTAACTCTCGGTGGAAGTGACCAATCAATGGCTCGAAGTGACCAAAGGTAAAAACCTCATTGGCGCCACTGTGCAGGCTCGCCTGAATAGACTTGGCCAAGGCAATGTCCTCTGTTTGCCCAGTGCCCTTTACAAACTCGGCATCGATGCGCGCCCGGCTTAGGGCCTCCTCCCCTTCCAGCACCCCATTGGTGAGTGAATAGTTAATCACCCGCGTTTTATCCAGCGCCACCGGTTCAAGCACAATCATCGCCGTGTGGTGGGTCAGCACCGCAATCAACACATTGGGAAACAGCTGGTGCACATAGGTGAGCAAACCACTGACCTCACGCTCTTCAGGCGCTATGTCGGCCAGCCCGGCAATGCGCTGAAAAGGAAAGGTAATGCGTGAGTTGCGGCCGAAGGTTTCGATCAGGTTGAGATTATCGAAACCAAACGGAAAGAAAGTGTCCTTGTGCGCGGGTTTGATGTGATAACCCTCCAGGAAACTCTCCAGAAAGACCTTCCAGTTCACATCCAGCTCGTACTCCTGCGTGTCGAACACCACTTGTCTTGGGTTGAGGAGTTCCGGAATGACATCCAGCGCTTCAACAGCGGGCGAGCCTTCCTGGGTAACAAATACCAAGCCACCGCGCTCCTCCACCGCCACCGGCTGCAGGCCGTGCTGTTCTTTGTCGAGATCTGGGAAGCCCTGTTCATGGGGAATGTGCTGCAAGCTGCCATCCAAGCGATAGGTCCAGCCGTGGTACATACAGCGAAAGGCCTTGGCACAGCCACTGCCCTCGGCAATCTGCACACCTCGGTGGCGGCAGGCATTGCGAAAAGCCCGCACCTTGCCATCGCGGCCACGCACCACCACTATCGGTATGCCAGCCGCATCTCGGGCCACATAAGATCCGACCTCCGGCAGGGCCGCCGAGGGGCAAAACGGCACAGGGTAAGGTTGCAGTACCTGTTTAATTTCTGCATCAAAGCGAGAAGCCGAACGGTAGTTCTCTACCGGTTCGCGCCACACACTACTGCCCTTGTCGGTGGTTTTGTTTTCTATGTGCTCTAACACCCGCTGGGCGACCGCTTGATCACTGAGCAAAACACTCATCTAACACCTCATTTTAAGACAGAGCTGGATTCACATCACCATAACACGACACCCAGCTAAAAATAGTCTGCCCACCCAGTAAGGTATTTTCCACGGGGAGCAATGGCAATGCCCGATAATAGGCTATAAATAGTCCACTGAAATCATGCATTTGATCTAGGACGAAGGCTAACAACCACACGTTTCTTTACCCTTAACCCATGTATTACCGAAAAACGAAAAGTGCTAAGGTCAGCGTAAATATAACGAGGTGTTTCCATGCGACTTTATAATCAGTTCTACATCGACGGCCAGTGGGTCGACCCAATCGAGCCACGTAAGTTGGACGTCATTAACCCGGCCACCGAAGCGGTTTGCGCCAGTATCTCTCTGGGCAGTGCCGCCGATGTCGATCTGGCCGCCAAAGCCGCCCGTCGCGCCTTTGCCCACACCTCACAGTCGAGCAAACAAGAACGCATCGAGATGCTAGAGGCCATTTGTGCGGCCTACCAGAACAACTACAGCGATATTGCTGATGCCATCTCCGAAGAAATGGGCGCACCCACCAAGCTGGCCATCGAAGCCCAAGCCGCCACAGGCATTGGCCACTTCGCCAAAGCGCTTGAAATCCTCCGCACTTTCGATTTCGAAGGCGTTATGGGCAACAGCCGAATCATTAAAGAACCCATCGGCGTGTGTGGTTTAATCACCCCGTGGAACTGGCCGGTAAACCAGATGGCATGCAAGGTTGCACCGGCACTGGCTGTTGGCTGCACCGTGGTACTCAAGCCCTCTGAAGTGGCGCCCCTGTCTGGCTACCTGCTCAGCAAGGTCATGGAAGAAGCAGGTGTACCGGCTGGTGTCTACAACATGGTCAATGGCGACGGCCCCGGTGTGGGCACAGCTATTTCCAGCCACCCAGAAATCGACATGGTTTCCTTCACCGGCTCTACCCGCGCCGGTACTCTGGTCGCACAAAACGCTGCACCTACGGTTAAGCGTGTCGCCCAAGAGCTTGGCGGCAAGTCGCCCAACATTCTGCTCGATGACGAAGGCTTTGAGGCTGCGGTGACACGTGGCGTCGCACACATGTTCCAAAACACGGGTCAATCATGTAATGCGCCATCGCGCATGCTGGTACCGGCGGCCAAGATGGACACTGCGATTCGCGTTGCCAAAGAAGCCGCAGCCACTGTGGTGGTTGGCGATCCGAAAGCCGAAGGCACCACCATGGGGCCAGTGGTCAGCGAATTGCAGTTCAATAAGATTCAAGCTTTGATTCAAGCGGGTATCGACGAGGGCGCCACTCTGGTGACCGGCGGTGTCGGTCGACCTGAAGGCATCGACAAAGGCTACTTTGTACAGCCTACGGTTTTTGCCAACACCCACAATGAAATGACCATCGTTCGCGAAGAGATCTTTGGCCCAGTGCTGACCATTCTTCCTTACGAGTCAGAAGAAGAAGCCATTACAATTGCCAACGACACGCCTTACGGTCTGGCCGCTTACATTCAGGGCACAGACACCAAACGCGTGAGCCAAATCGCCAAACAGTTGCGTGCGGGTAACATCAGCATCAATGGTATTTCTGGCGATTTCGACACACCTTTCGGAGGTTACAAGCAATCGGGTAACGGCCGCGAGTGGGGCGAGCACGGTTTTACTGATTTCCTGGAAATCAAAGCCATTTCAGGCCTGTAAGCCCGTTAATCAGTAAACAGTGTTGATATAAAAAAGGGAGTGTTCATATTGAACACTCCCTTTTTGGTTGTCGATTTATGACTGTTGATTTATGACCGCCGATTTAATGGTTGCCGATGTAAAGTTCGCCAAAACACGTCTACTTCAGCTGCGACTCGCTTTAAGCACACGCCTCTCTTTAAGCCACCTCTTTTGCTGCGCCATCACCTGCTTCGCCGCCTGAAACACCGTCTGCTTTAAACGGGTTTCACCTGTGTGTGCGAGGTGATCAATCTGCGCGTAATACCAATATTGCACCGCCGATACCGCCACAAAGCGAATACTGTCCACACGCAGTAAAAAACTTAACCACTGGGGCAACAAGGCCAAATCGTCCTCAAAGCGCGACAGGGACTCAGCCCCCGTCAGCAGTTGCTGCGGTGCATCGTGTTGTACACACAAGGGGCGCCCCAAACCGATCATCTCGGCGCTACCACTGGTAATGACCTCTTCCATCACCACCCGCTGACGCATACCGCCGGTGACCATTAATGGAATCTTTACCCGCGTCTGCATGGCCAGCGAAAACTCAGCAAAGTAGGCTTCACGCTGTCGGGTCGACTCGGCCTGCAGAGGTTCCCCCTGTACCAGTAACGCAGGGTCAACGTCCTCGGTAGCCTCCAGCCCTTCTACACCCAATAATTTAGGCTGCTCGTAGGTGCCACCCGACACCTCAATCAAATCGACACTGGCGGACTCCAACCACTGCGCCACTTGTAGGCTGTCGGAGAATTCAAATCCACCTTTTTGAAAATCAGCACTATTGAGCTTGACCGCAACAGGAACGGAGAGCCCGACCGCTGCACGCACCGCTGCCACAATGTCCAACAACAATTTGGCCCGCGCTTTAAGATCACCACCGTAGGCATCATCGCGCTGATTGGTGCGTGGACTCAAAAACTGCGAGATCAAATAACCGTGAGCTGCATGAATTTGTACCCCGGTAAAACCCGCTGCGATTACGGTTTTAGCCGCCCTCGCAAAGCGCTGCACCAACTCTTCTATCTCCGCAATCGTCAAGGCCTGGGGTTCCCCAAACTGCCCACCAGGCAAACCGACCTTAATCGCCGATGGCGCTTTAGGTTTCGGATTTACCTGTACCTGTGTCTGTCGACCAGCGTGACTCAGCTGCGCCCAAAAGTGATTGCCGTTGCGCGTTGCAGATTGAGCCCAGTGGGCCAATGCCGCGTGCATAGCATCATCCGCAGGCTTTTCAAGGATGACATTGCCTGGGCGTTCAAGGTGATCGCCATCGATTAATATATTGCCAGACAACAACAAACCCGCACCGCCATCAGACCACAAACCGTATAAACGCGCTAAAGGCTCCGTTGGTACACCCGCCGCATCGGCCAAACCTTCGGTCATAGACGCTTTACACAAACGGTTGGGCAATACCGCCCCGCAGGGTAAAGACAAGGTTTGTTGCAAAATTTCAGACATAACTATTCCTTTAAAACTTAAACATCCATAACCAACAGTGGTTCCAGTGCCTGACGAATGGCGCTAGGGATGGGCGTCGGACGTCGATCTTCACGGTTTACAAACACATGGGTAAAACTGCCTGCGGCTGCGGCTTGCTCGCAGCCGTCTTTAAAAATAGCGACTTCGTAGGTAACCGAGCTGTTGCCCACCTTCTTCATGCGCAAACCACCCTGTAATTCATCTGGGTAGGCAACGGAAGAAAAGTAGTCACAGCTGGAGCCGACCACGACTCCAATGACCTCACTGTTGTGAATATCCAAACCGCCTTCGTGGATCAAGAGGTGATTGGCAACCGTATCAATGTAGCTGTAATAGGTCACATTATTGACATGGCCATAGACATCATTGTCATGCCAGCGGGTGGTGATGGGCGTAAAGTATTTGTATTCACTGCGCAACGGCACGGATTTACTCATTGGTCATTCAACTTTTATTAATACGCGGCGCGGTATATAGCCAGCGCATCGGCCAGCGCGACTTCACGCGGGTTATTGATTAACAGGCGGGTCTGCAACATGGCATCGCTGGCCAGTAGCTCAAGCGAACCCTCTGGTACCTTACAGTCCCTTAAACGCACGGGCATTTTTAATGTTTGCATAAGCTGCGTTAGGTAATCAATTAACTGCTGCGCCTGTTGCTCATCACTGAGCTTATCATCCCCAAGCTGAGCATCGGCCACTTTAAGGTGACGCGCGAGCTCCGCATAGAGCGGCGCACAGGCGCTGAGGTTAAAGGCCATCACGTGCGGCATCACCAGCGCGTTGCTGAGCCCGTGGGAAATATGGAAGTGACCTCCCAGTGGGTAGGCCAACGCGTGTATAGCGGCCACCGGCGAGTTGGCAAATGCCTGCCCCGCCTGCATGGCGCCAATCAGCATATTTTCACGCACCTGGACCGTCGCCCCAGGCTGACAGGCCGCTTCGATATTATTGCTCAACAGGTGCAAGGCACTCAGAGCCAACTGATCTGACAGGGGGTTTTTCTTGTGCTGACTGGTGAAGGCCTCAATCGCGTGCACCATGGCATCAATGGCGGTCGCCGCGCAGATAGCAGGCGGTAAACTGGCGGTCATACTGGCGTCGAGCAGCGCCGCATCGGCGTAGAGTTTGGCTGATACTATGCCGGCTTTGGTAGTTTCCCCTGTGGTGATGATCGCCACGGCGGTCACCTCCGAGCCTGTGCCCGCCGTGGTGGGAGCAAGCAGTAAAGGCAAGCGCTCGCCCACGACTTGATCGACACCGTACATTTTTTCAATAGGCTGTTGGCATTTTGGCGATGCCAGCAGTGCCACCACTTTTGCCACATCCAGGCTGCTGCCACCGCCTATGGCCACCACCGCCTCAACGGCTTTCTCGCGGGCAAATTCAGCGCAGCGCAGCACCAATTCTTGTGGTGGATCTGGCTGCACGTCGGTAAACAAATGCACCTCTATGCCCGCCGCCTGCAGACCTTGCATGGCGCTGTCGAGCAGACCAAATGACAACAGCTGAGCATCGCTCACCAACAGTACTCGCGCAACTGGCTCGGGGCTCACCTCAGTCAATACCTCGGCGATATTGGCACAACAGTGTTCACCCACCACCACACGGCTTACCGTATTAAAAATATGCATCGTCTTCCCTACCGTCAAAGAGCCAACGCCCCTTAAGAGGTGACTCTTTTAAATTAATCATTTAAGCAGTTCAATAACCTCAAGGCGCTGCCCTGAAAAAGGTCATACCACAGAAGCCAACACACTCGTATGGCCGCTTTAAAACAGCCTAAATTGTACACCGCCACACTAGATAATCACTGACTAAACGTGACCGGAGCCATGCCCAATAGTGACAAGCGGACACCATCATCTTGGCCAGAGAAGATTATCCATGAAAATACTCTGGCGCCGCCCTATCGGCACTGTTCTATCGGCTCTGCCCTGGCCCCTCTACAATGAACAGGTGCAATGAATAGGCGCGCTGAATTGACGATACCCTCTAAGCGCAAGGTCTAAAGAGAGAGCCAATTCAGAGGGTAAACAACAGGGTGCGGGCACCGCTATGGACAGATAACCGTGCCATATTATGGCTAACCATCAGTAGCGTCTACAGTGTTGCAGTAGCAGAGGACACACAGCTATCTTCTGTCGATAGAAAACCGCCCGCCTGCTCGAAGTAAGGCATAAGGAATTCGACACGATTGGCCCGCATGACGTTTGCGTAGAGACCTTCGGTAACCGCTTTGGCCCGTGCCGTCAAGTATTGCTGGCACAGTAGATTAGCATCCAGATCCTGCTGTGAAGCCGCTGAAAATACTGGGTACAAGTGCAAAAAACTGTATTCGTAAACTCGCACAAGCTCCTCACCAAACTTTGCCTTAACCACCCAGCCAGCGCTTGGCCCTAAAGCCGCCACATCGACATGCCCGATCAATAACGCTTTCAGTAGGGCCTCAACACTGCTGAAATAAAAAGCCTCGCCCTGTTCGTCATCCCAAGTGCGCTCGCTTGCAACCGCCATGCGTACAAAGCCAGTCTTGTAGGCTTGCATACCGGATTTACTGTTAATCGAAATATTTCTATCACGCCTAGCGTAGAGCGACAGGGGCATGGTCGCCTCAGGCCTCTCGGTGCGAATGATGTTGGACGGCAGGTGAATACCTGAGTCGCCAATATCATAGGCGTACATAATATCAATGCGCCCCTGCTCCAACTCATGCAGGCCACGCAGGTAAGGCATGAATACAAACTCCACCCGCCGCGACATATGCACAGCGATGCCCTCAAATAACTCCGGTACCAAACCTCGCACACGGCCGTCAGCATCTTTGCCTGCATGGGGTGAAGGTTCTATGGCTATGCGCAGGGGGCGATCAGCCATCCCTTCTTTAACCGCGGTCTCCTCTTTAACTGCCATCTCTGCAACGAGGCTCTCGGCATAGGTAGCCCATGACGGCAGGCACAGCAGCATGATAACCAGAAGATCGCAGAGTTTAAGTCCTGATACGAGCGGACAGCCATACAGAGAACTGGGCATAAAAAATAGCGGTGTGTCGCGTTTCATGCGCATCTCCAATGAACGCTTAAATGTGACGTCTATAGCGCTTAGCCGTAACCCAGCACTAAAATTACTTTATTTCGTCTGGCTAAACAACACAACGCCCCGAGCAAGCTATAGCAGGCATGTGTGTTCAAACGACCCACCACATACGGTAAGATTTCTTGCCTCTGCACCCGCCATTACAGTGGGTTTATGGCCGCAGAACCATGAGGATCAAGCACTCCATGGGCGATTCAATCTCCGCTTGCTAGGCCTCAAAATACAATACTTAATACACACGGCGCGCGGGCTCCAACGCTAACCAATGTCAGTGTATGCGAGCAACCCCAGAGCGGTTTTTCCCCAGCGAAAATACCAACGCAACCCCCCGAGTAAATGTTCTATATGATGGGGCGCATGCCGCTAACAAAGCAACGCTCAGTTTAGACTCAACAATTTAGGTTCAAAAATGTCGCAAGCCAAGACGCCGACCCAACAAGATCAACCGCTGGATGCCAGTCTCAGCACTGTGTGGTTTCTCGCTTGGCCGAGTATCTTAAGTAACCTGCTCAATACCGCGGTGGGCATAGCCCACCTCAAGGTGGTTGCACCTCTGGGCGCTAGCGGTGTGGCAGCGGTGATTACCGGCCACCGTTTCTACTTCTTGTTACAGGCCATCAACATCGCCCTGTCCATCGGCGCCGCCGCACTGATTTCCCAGGCATGGGGATCAAACAACAAACAGGAGGCCAGCCGTGTTGCAACCACCGCACTGGCCATGAGCGCCCTGATCGCACTGGGTTTGTCGCTGCCGCCGATTTTTTTCCCTGAGGTTATTGCCAATGCGTTTGGCATAGAGAGCGCCGCCGCCCAGCAGGCTGCGATTTTCATCCGCTGGCTGGCCCTGTTTAATGTGGTTTACGCCTTTAATTTGATGCTCAGTGCCGTCCTGCGCGCCACCGGTGATGTCATCAACCCACTGCTGTTGGCACTGGCAACCAGCAGCGCCAATATTTCGCTGGCGTGGATGCTCACCCGCGGCAGTTTTGGCCTGCCAGAACTGGGCATTAGCGGTATAGGTATTGGGTCGGGTATTGGCGTGAGCGCCACCACCCTGACCTTCCTGCTGATTTTGCTGCGCGGTCACAGCGACCTCAAGCTTCGCTGGCAGGGAGCCATCACCCGGCAGCGCTTGGCTCGTCTGCTGCACATAGGCATACCCGTGGCCCTTGAGCAGGGCGTGATACAGTTTTCGCTGCTGGCGTTTCTTGCCATAGTCGCTGTTTATGGCACCGAGGCCTACGCCGCCTATGGTATAGGCGTGACCATATTGTCCCTCTCGTTTGTCATAGGTATCGGTTTTGGCATCGCCAGCGCAACCATCACCGGGCAGCTGCTGGGTGCGGGCCAGCCTGAACTGGCCAAGCAGAGTGGCTGGAAAACCATGTGGCTAGCGGTGACTATAATGAGCCTGTTTGCCATCCTGCTCGCCAGCAATGCCAACGCGCTGGCCGCGTTTATGACCCACGACCCAGAGGTCATTGAATTGAGCAGTAACTTCATCCGTCTGCTGGCCTTCGCACAGCCCATCATGGCCGTCGAGTTCAGTCTCGCCGGCGCATTGCGCGGCGCAGGTGACACACGCTTCCCGCTGCTGTCGACCTTTACCGGTTTGTTGTTCGGGCGTATTTTGCTGGCGCTGCTCTTCATCCAGCTGGGTTTGAGTGTTTACTGGGTCTTCGCGGTGGCGCTCACAGATTTCAGCATTAAAGCCGCCCTGCTGATTTGGCGTTTTCAATCGGGGCGCTGGCAGCACAAGTTTAAAGCCCATACTTAGGGCGCCGCTGAGTCATCACCCTCGCTCTTAGCAATAAGAAGTCAACCCACAGCCCCCTGAGGTCTTGGGACCTTGGGACCTTGGGACCGATCAATCTACTGACTCTGGGCCTGCCGATCATCAATTCACTAACGTTAGCGCGAGCGCTAAACGCCCCTGTAGCCCTTTCTGCTAGTCCTTCCTTAACAACCTCGGCACTGCAAACCCAACCACCCTGGCTACGCTTCAGCTATTAAATAAAACGCTAAGGCCATTATATCGATGGCCGTGCATAGACTAGGCTAGCGAACGGTCAGAGATAGCGGCATCAGCAGAGGGTGGCCTTATTACTGCCTATTCATAAGACGCTAATGGCACCTCGTCGATAGCCCTATGTATGTGACTCGAGCACATGCGAGCCGGGTGTATAACAACAGACATGCCGCCCTTTTGTACTTGCAACAAGAGAGCGGTCGGCAAATTGAAAGGAAAATCACTCATGAAAAAATATATAAGCGTGACGCTGCTTGCGCTGCTCAGCGCAATGGCGCACTCGCAGCCTGCAACACAGGCAAAGCTAAGCGCAGAAGACATTAAACTTATGGCCTACCAGACCTATGTCTTTGCAACGCCTATCCATGAGTTTCATCGAGCGATCAGCGCCATTGATATAGCGCTCGGGAAAAAACAGCGCCCACTCAACAAAATGGTGCACAGCCCCATCATGACCCCAGCGGGGGGTAAGAAAGGCCTTTGTTGCCCGAGCCAGGACACGGTTTACTCGGTCGCCCAATTGAATTTACTGGCTGAGCCTATCGTCATATCCATCCCGAGCATCAAGGATCGCTATTACAGCCTGCAGTTCAGCAACAGTTTTACCATTAACATGGCGCACATAGGCTTGCGCCAAATGGGTGAAGGCGATCGCGACATTGTCCTGGTCGGCCCCCAGTGGCAGCAGCCAACACCGCAAGGCATGCAAGTGATTCGCTTCGACACCAATGATGGTTTGGTCGGTGTACGCCTGCTGCTCAAAGACCAACAGGATTACCCCGCACTGAGAGCTGTGCAGAGGCAAGTGAGCCTAACGCCCCTGTCGCGTTACTTGGATCCGTCGCTCAAAACACAAGAAATTCAGCACATGCGCATGGCCAAACACTGGCAGGAAGACCGCTTTGAAACGCTGCGCTGGCTCAATCACTTTCTCGCCCACAATCCCATGCCCACTCACGATGCTGGCCTGCGAGGACTGTTTAAACGGCTGGGCATTACCGGTGACCCGGCTTTCGAACCGACAGAGCTGCCAGCTTATATTCAGGAAGGCCTCAACGAAGGCCGTATGCTGGCCGAGAAGATGATCACCCTGCGCAATCAGCACCGTTTAGATAGTTCCTCACAAAGCGTGTGGCAGCAAGCGCAGGGAGGCAAAGAGCAACGCTACGACAATCTACTGCGCGCTGCCACGACCCGTTACGCGCTACTGCCTTCAAACAAGGAAGAGGCCATCTACTTTGCCTCAAAAGTAGACAGCGACAGGGCCACACTTAATGGCGCGGCCAGCTACAGCTTACACTTCGACAAGGCGCCACCGGTTGAAGGCTTTTGGTCGCTGACTGCCTACTCGTCCCCGGACAGCCGTCTGCTCAAAAACGCTTACAACAAGTACGTTATTCGCGACAGGGACCCGAATCTAACATTCAATAATGACGGCAGTCTGGATCTTTTATTGTCATCAAAAAAGCCGGATTCAAATACCGGGAATTGGCTACCTGTCCCTGAGGGTAACTTTGCTGTCGCTATCCGAACCTATCTGCCAGGCCAGCCGATTATCGAAGGAAATTACGCCTTTCCAGATATTGTGCGGACAAAATAAATACAGGGCTATAAGCCGCTTCAAGAAAACAGCTCGACTTTAATTCCGTTAATTTCACAAGCTTTGAGATAAACACATGAAAACAAACATCATGGTCGGCGTGATCGCCGCCCTGGCGCTGAGCGGTTGTGAGCCTTCGCAAAACGCCATTGACCTCGGAGAGCAGGATTCGACAGCCTACACACGGCAAGTGCAGCAGGACAGCATCAGCCAGCTCGACATGTCCGACACCACGGACTTTGATCTGGCGGCAAAAGGCCTAATGGTGAGCGCGCCGAGCGACTCGGTACGCAACGAAACCGGCTTTGAGGCATGGAACCCTGGCAACTATCTCTACCAGACAAGCGCAGCCCCCAGCACGGTTAACCCAAGCCTCTGGCGCCAAGCGCAGGTCAATAACATCCGCGGCCTCTTTAAGGTCACCGAAGGTGTCTACCAGTTGCGTGGTTTTGACCTGGCCAACATGACCCTGATCGACAGTGACAATGGCTGGATCCTGGTCGACCCACTGACCACCGAGGAATCCACCAAGGTCGCCATCGACTTTGCCCGCGAGCAGCTGGGTGATAAAAAAATTGTCTCCATTATTTACACCCATCCACACGTCGACCACTTTGGCGGCGTGCAAGCGCTGATGACACCCGAGCAAGCCAAGGAGAATGGCGTGATCGTCGTGGCCCCTGAATATTTTGTTGAAGAGGCCACCAGTGAAAACATTCTCGCCGGCCCTGCCATGAACCGCCGCGCCTATATGGTGTACGGCCGCGGCCTGGACAATGACGCCAAGGGCCACGTGGATGCAGGCCTCGGCAAGCAGGTGGTGTTTGGTACAGTCGGTATTATCAAACCCACGGTTTCCATCCAAGGTTTAGAAAAGCAG